>Ga0181519_10000594_pt1 | contig 33184 bp, 21 predicted proteins | sample PEATcosm2014_Bin_26_FD_121102 | JGI IMG/M metagenome (GOLD analysis project Ga0181519, IMG submission 121102) | Peatland microbial communities from MTU Mesocosm Facility, Houghton, MI, USA - PEATcosm2014_Bin02_10_metaG | ecosystem: Environmental > Terrestrial > Soil > Wetlands > Peat | place...
GGCATCGCCAACGCCATCCTCACTCCCGCCGTTTACGAGGAGTTCCGGCAGATCGTGGTGCGAGAGAAGTTTCTGCTCATTCTTGGCGAGTTGCAGAACCAGGAGGGCGTGGTCTCCGTAAAGGTCTCTGCCATTGAACCGCTTGCCATCAGCGCGGCCGAAGTGCGCTCGCACGACTTCCACTGAGTGTGTCAGTCGCCGGGCATTGCGGGCGCCGGGCACGTCTTTTCTTATTTATTTCTTATTATTTATTGAACGCCTGTATTCAAAACCAGCGCGTATTTGGAACTTGCGCGGCTTGGCGTCTTCAGTTAAAGTTACATCCATGAAGCCCGAGATGCGAATGACCGAATGTTGCGCCAGCATCTGTTGCTGTTGCGCACTGGTTTGTTCTGGCATTGGGGCATAAGCAATTTAAGATTCAAGCTTATCCGACCCACTGCCAGACGCAGTGGGTTTTGAGTTTTCAGGAGGAATCCGCTGGATGGGATTCTTCCAAGGGCACGGATGGCGAAGTGGCTAACGCGGCGGACTGCAAATCCGTTATTCATGGGTTCAAATCCCATTCCGTGCTCCAAATTATTTACCGGTAACCGCCCCGCGGGGCCTGCACACAGGGAAAGCCGATGACACAGCGCACGCTGAAGACGAACGCCACCGCGACGGCCAACCGCCGCGTACATATGGCTATGCGCCTGTGTTCTAAAACCCTGCGCGTGGGCGGAGACCCCGGAGCATAAAAGAACATTGCACCGGCAGAGGATTTCCGAAGGCCCACGCTGATGACGTGGGCCTTCTTCTTTTTGCAGTCGAACAGGAGTACCAGGATGAAACACGCAGCCACACCGCAAGAACGCACCTTGACCCACATCTACGTCCGCGACCCACAGAAGGGTTTTCTGCGCCCGTGCTGGAGCACCGGCACCCAGATCTTCTGCGGCATGTGCATGCGCGGTGCGGTGGAGGCAACGCTCGGCGCGAGCTGCCCCATCTGTGCGAGCGTGGTGGAGCGCATCCTGGAGGTGGAGCCGGTGCGCGCGAAGGAAGTCGCGCCCCGCGAATGCGAGGCGCGACAGAAGCCCAAGCCGGCTGACTCCACCGTAGTTTTGGATATTCAGGATTCGCGCGGGGTTGGCGCCTGAACGGGCACGGCCTTGCACGAAAAGGCGCGGAGGCAGAGTGCGCTGCCTCCGCGTCTTGCTATTGCAAGTGACGCGGTTCAAGCAGCGCTCACACCTCTGGCTTCGTCCCCTTCTGTGGGTGTTATCTGGCTTCGGTCTGCGCGAGTGAAGAACTAGTGGTGGCCACGACATCGGCTCCGGTAAGCGCCTGGTTGAGATCGGCGATCAGGTCTCCGGCATCTTCAATGCCCACGGAAATGCGCACCAGTTGCGGAGGCAGCTCGCGCGTGGCGGCGATCTCCGGCGGAACGCTGGCGTGGGACATGCATCCCGGCAAGCTAATGGTGGAGTGAATGCTGCCGAAGCTGACGCAGATCTGAAACATCTTCGCCCGCTCGGCGATGGCCTTGGCCGCCTCCACCGAATGCGCGGTAAAGCTGAGCACACTGCCGGCGCCGGTGGCCTGGCTGCGCTGCAACTCGTAGCCCGGGTGCGTGGCGAGGCCGGGATAGAAGACCTGGTCCACGCGCGGATCGGCGGCAAGGAACTCGGCGATCTGCCGCGCGTTGCGCTGCTGTGCATCCACGCGAAGCTTCAGAGTCTTGATGCCGCGCTGCAAAAGAAAACAATCGAAGGGTCCGAGCGCATTGCCTTCTGCGTTTTGCAGGAAGGCGATGTCGCCGGCGAGCTTTGCATCTTTGACGACCACCACGCCGCCGGTGACGTCGGCGTGTCCGCAGAGAAACTTGGTGGCCGAGTGCAGCACCACGTCGGCGCCCAGTTCCAGCGGCCGCTGCAGGTAGGGCGACATCAGTGAGTTGTCCACCACCAGCAGAGCGTTGTGGGCGTGAGCGAGAGTGGCCAGGGCGCGCAGATCCAACACGCGCAGCAAGGGGTTGGTGGGCGACTCGACGTAGATGAGGCGCGTGTTCGGTGTGATGCGCGCGGCAAAGGTTGCAAGATCACCGGCGTCGGCGTAACGCGCGGTGATGCCGCTGCGCTCCAGCACGCGGGTAAATAGGCGGCATGTGCCACCGTAGAGATCACTGTCGGCAAGGATCTCATCGCCGGCGCGGAGGGTGTGTGCCACGGACGTGATGGCCGCCATGCCGCTGGCAAAGGCGAAGCCGCGCACACCGCCTTCGAGGGTGGCCACGTGATCTTCCAGCACCTTGCGCGTGGGGTTGCCGCTGCGCGAGTAGTCGAAGTCGCCGAAGCGGTCGGCGTGCTCCTGCTCGAAGGTCGCCGTCTGGTAGATGGGCGTGGCCGTGGGGCGGAAGCGGTCACCGGGCGCGGCGTCGAATTGAATCAGCTTGCTAGCGAATTTCATGAGTGGCCTCCTCGGCGTGGGTGGGACACCCGGCGGCGGAAAAGGCCTGCTCGAGGTCGGCGATGATGTCGGTGGGCGATTCCAGGCCGACAGAGATGCGGATGAGTCCGTCGCTGATGCCAAGATGGGCGCGCAGCTCGTGGTCCAGATCGGCGTGCGTGGTGGAGGCTGGATGCGTGAGCAGAGTTTCCAATCCGCCAAGGCTCTCCGCGCGCGAGCACAACTGCGCGGCGTTGAGCACGGCGATGGCTGTGCTGCTGGGGGCGTCGAGCTCAAAGCTCACCATGCCTCCGCCTGAGCGCTGCTGGCGCAATGCCAGCTCATGCTGCGGAAATGACTTGAGGCCGGGATAGTAAACGCGGGCGACGGCCGGATGCGACTCCAGCCACTCGGCGATGACCTGCGCGTTTTCGCAATGCAGGCGCAGGCGCGCGGGCAAGGTCTTGAGACCCTGCAAGGTAAGCCACGCCTCGAAGGGCGCCTGTATGCTGCCGAGGGTTTTGCGGATGAGGCGGAAGCGTTCGGCCAGCGCAACATCATGCGTGGCCAGCGAGCCGCCGACCGTGGCGTTGTGTCCGTCAATGTACTTGGTGGTGGAGATCACGCTGATGTCGGCGCCCAGCTCCAGCGGACGTTGCAGCACCGGCGTCAGGAAGGTGTTATCCACCACCAGCAGCAGGCCGTGACGCTTCGTGATCTCGGCGATGGCGGCAATGTCGGTGAGGCGAAGCACGGGGTTGCCGGGCGATTCGATGAAGACGAGCCGGGTCTGCGGGGTGATGGCCCGCTCGACGTTCGAGGGGTCCGCGGAATCCACAAAGCTGGCGTGCACGCCAAAAGGCTCGAGAACCTCCCGGAAGAGGCGGATGGTGCCGCCGTAGAGCACCTCGCCAAGCACGACGTGATCGCCCGGCTTGAGCAGCGAAAAGAAGAGCGTTGCTTCGGCGGCCAGCCCGGTGCGGAAGCAGACCGCGGGCGGCGTGCCTTCGAGGGCGCCGATGGCTTTCTCCAGTGCGTCCACCGTCGGATTGCTGACGCGCGAGTAGCTGAAGCCCTTGTCTACGCCGACGGCGTCATGGACGAAGGTTCCGGTCTGGTAGAGCGGAAAGATCAGGGAGCTGGCGTGAGTATCCAGCGAGCGGCCGCCATGGATGGCGACGGTGGCAATGTCATGCGAGTGAGGCAATGTCTTCTCTCCTGGCGGGTGAGTGAAAGTGGCCTAAAACAAATTTGCCGTCTTGAGGGGTCCCCCAGACGGCTGCCAGAAAAGAGATGTTCGATTACTCAGACACTCCATGCCGGACGACCACCGCCTGGGGGGCACATGGCCATACGCATTCGCGAGTTGCTGAGCAAAGTCATCTTGAAATCCCAATTACAACGGAAAGGATAAGAAATGATAGCACAGGACTGGTAGCGGGCAAATGATGCCCAGGAGGACAATCCTGCCCATCCCCCGGGCCGAGCCCCCAAAGCCGGGTGGAACGGCGAAGCAGAACTTTTCGGGGAAACTCACTCAAATACCAACCACTTCTGGAGTAGTATTGGCACGACGTTAGCCCAAAACCACGGCGCATGGTGTTCTGAAACGCAATCACATCCTTAACTGCGCCTTGTTGGAGAACGGTGACCACGGGCTGTCGAGAGGCATATGGCGCCACGGGACAAAACTGACCCCTCACGGGGAGATCATATCGGATCAGTGGCACTGCTGGCGGCGCTCGCCAGGGACTCCTCCGATGCGATCATCGGCAGAGACCCTGACGGCAGGATTCTGGTCTGGAATGCGGCCGCCGAAATGCTGCTGGGCTACCCGGCAGATAAGATGCTGGGGAAAAAGGCCGAACGTATCTTCTCTCCTCCCGATGTGCCGAACCATGTCTCGGATGATGCATCAAATGACGCGCTGGATCCTCTCCTGAAGTCTGGACATGGCGGGGCCTGGCGGGGTGAGGCCTCAGCCCTATGCGGAGACGGCTCGCGGGTGCGCGTCACCGTGGTGGCTCTTCCCATTCTCGACGACTCCGGCGCGATGACAGCCTCGGTGATGATTCTGCACAAGGCCGGCGAAGCCAGCCCTCTGGAAGAAGACGTGCGCCGCTCCCAGGCTTCTCTCCATGGAGTGATCAACGCGATCCTCGACCCTGTATTCGTGAAAGACGAGCAGCACCGATGGGTATTCCTCAACGATGCCTTCTGCCGCTTCCTGGGTCATCCCCGCGAGGAATTGATTGGCAAGTCCGATCCGGATTATTTTTCGGCGAAGGAGGCCGAGGTCTTCTGGGATAAGGACCGGCAGGTCTTGGAGACTGGCGAAGAAAATCTCAGCGACGAGGAATTTACAGACTCCTCGGGAATCACCCACGCCATCAACACGCGAAAGTCCTTGTTCGTAGGAGCACGGGGAGAGAAGTTCGTCGTTGGCTGCATTCGCGACCTTACCGGCCGCCGGCAGATGGAAGTGGAATTACGAAGGGCTCACGATGGACTGGAACGGAAGGTGGAGGCGCGCACCGCGGAATTGAGTGAAGCCAACCGGGCGCTCTCCGCTCAGGTATGGCAGACGCGACGTGCGCTGGAAGCTCTGCAGGAGTCGGAACAGCGCTATCGCCGGGTGGTGGACCACATCATTGACGCCCTGCTGGTGAACGATCAGACGGGCCATTTGGTTTACGCCAACGACCGTTTTCTGGAGCTCTTCGGAGTGGGCCGCGAAGACCTTGCCGGTTTTCAACTGGAGAGCTATACCGCTCCCGAGTGGCGCGAAGGGTTGAAGGAGCATTTCAACCGGCGGCTTCATGGCATGGACGCCCCGCTGGAATTCTCCTATGAAGGAATGCGGAAGGACGGGAGCCGCCTGTGGCTGCAAACCATCGTCACCGCAATTGTGAATGACGGCGCGGTGGTGGGAACCCAGACAATCATCCGAGACATCACTGAGAAGCGGCGGGCCGAGAGGTTGCAGTCGGCCTTGTATCGCATTGTCGAACTGGCTCGTTCACCGGAAGATCTGCAGAAGGTTTACGCGTCCATTCATGGCATTGTCGGCGAACTGATCTACGCCAAGAACCTGTACATCGCGCTATATGATCCTGCCACCGACATGATCCATTTCCCTTACTACGTGGATGAGAAGGACCCGCCTTCTCCGCCGCGCAAGTTTGGCAGGGGCCTGACCGAGTACGTGATCCATACCGGGGAGCCGCTAATTGCCACTCCGGACAAGCTGGACGAGTTGGTGCAGCAGGGTGAGTTGAAACGCCGGGGCAGCGCCTCGCTGGACTGGATGGGCGTGCCCCTGAAGAAAGGCGACGAGACCATTGGCGCGCTGGTGCTGCAGAGTTATGAACCGATCGTCCAGTATGGCGAGGCGGAGAAAGAGATTCTGCTGATCGTCTCGCAGCAGATTGCCGCAGCGATACTGGCGAAGCGCAGCGACGCCGCGCTGCAGGAGAGCGAAAAGAAGTTCCGCGCCGTGGCAGAGACCTCTCCCACGCTGATCCTGGTGTCGGATGGAACCCGGCTGAACTACGCGAACCCCGCAACGGAAAAGGTCAGCGGCTACACCCGCGAAGAACTGTTGAGCGGCGACCCCTGGATGCTGCTGCGGGAAGATTATCGCGTACTTATGCAGGAGAGGGCGCAACTGCGCCTGCGCGGCGAATCGGCTGCCCGCAAGTACGAGTTCCCGATTGTGACAAAGAGCGGCGAGGAGCGCTGGCTGGGAGTGCTGGCGACCACGATTGAGTTCGGAGGCAAGGCTGCCATCCTGGCCTCGGCCGAAGACATCACGGAGAGGAGGCGTGCCGAGCAGCTTCAGTCGGCGCTCTATCGCATCTCCGAGCAGGCCGCGGCCGCGGTGGACCTTCCCCAGTTCTTTGCTTCGCTGCACAACATTGTCGGCGGACTGATGCCCGCCAACAATTTCTATATTGCCTTGTATGACAAGGCAACCGACAGCGTGAGCTTCCCTTACTTCGTGGACGAAGAAGACGTTACTCCCCTGCGCAAGAAGATGGGCAAGGGGCTGACGGAATATGTGCTGCACACCGGCGAACCATTGCTGGCCTCTCCCGAGGTCTTCGATGCCCTGGTAGAGGGCGGCCAGGTGGAAGGAATCGGAGCGCCTTCCGTGGACTGGCTGGGTGTTCCGCTCAAGTCGGGTGCAACAACCTTCGGGGCGCTGGTGGTGCAAAGCTACACCCAGAACGTGAGGTTCAACGAGAAACACCAGAGCATCCTGACCTTTGTTTCACAGAATATTGCCACAGCCATTGAGCGCAAAAGCAGCGCCGAGGCCTTGCGGCAGTCGGAGGTCCGTTACCGCAGGCAAGTGGAGAATGCCGTCTACGGAATCTACCGCTCGGGTATGGAAGACCGATTTCTAGAGGTCAACCCCGCGCTGGTCTCCATGCTCGGCTACGCTTCCACGGAAGAAGTCCTGGCGCTGCGGCTCTCACAGGATGTTTACGCCAACCCCGACGAGTTAGCCGAGCTCATGGAGGAGTACCGCCACCAGGACCAGATCAAGAATATTCAAGTCCTGTGGAAGCGCAAGGGCGGCGATCCCTTTACGGTGCGCCTGAGCGGCCGCGTGGTGCGCAACGAGCAGGGCGCGGTGGAAAACCTGGAGATGATTGCCGAAGACATCACCGAACGCTGGACGCTTGAGCAACAACTCCGGCAGGCGCAGAAAATGGAGGCCGTGGGCAGGCTGGCCGGCGGCGTCGCGCACGACTTCAATAATCTGCTGATGGTCATCCAAAGCTATACGGAGATGCTGGAGGATGGCCTTCCCCCGATCGATCCGCTGCAGGCCAACACCCGGGAGATCATCAAGGCCGCGGAGCGCGCGGCCGGGCTGACGGGGCGGATGCTAGCCTTCAGCCGGAAACAACTGGCTTCTCCAGTTTTGCTCGACCTGAACTCCGTCATCCAGGAGGCGTCGAAGATGCTGGAGCGGCTAATCGGCGAGGACATCGAAGTGCGGGTCCATCCAGGTACGCCGCTGTGGGCCATCGAGGCCGACCCGGACCAGATCGTACAGATACTCATGAACCTCTGCGTGAATGCTCGCGACGCCATGCCCAAGGGGGGAATCCTGACGATCCGCACCGGCAACCTCAGCGTGGGAAGCGGCAAACTGGGCGGACATTACTTCATCCCGCCGGGAGATTATGTCCAGTTTTCCGTTGCCGACACGGGGATGGGCATCCCCAAGGAACTGCATGAACAGATCTTCGAACCGTTCTACACCACGAAGGGAGTGGGTAAGGGTACGGGGCTGGGGCTTTCCACGGTGTACGGCATCGTGAAACAAAGCGGCGGAGACGTGTGGGTAAAGAGTGAACCCGAACATGGTGCGGAGTTCACCGTTGTGTTGCCCGCGCTGACGAACCTTACCCAGACGGTGGTCGCTCCCAGCGCCGAATCCCGCCCGCGCGGCACCGAGACGCTGCTGGTGGTAGAGGATGAGGATGCACTGCGGGATGCCATGGGTGCATACCTGCGCAGTCTTGGATATACCGTTCTGCTCGCCAACTCCGGCCCGAATGCCCTGGCGATCGCCGAACAACAGCCGCACATTGATCTGCTGATTACGGACATGGTGATGCCGAAGATGAACGGCGCCGAGCTCACGCAGGCACTGCTAAAGGTGCGGCCCGCTCTCAAGGTCATTCACATGTCTGGATATACGGGTGACACCATTCTGGAACAGGACCAGCGCGAACGCAGCGATCACTTCTTGCAGAAGCCATTCAGTCTCAGCGTTCTTGCGCGCCGGTTGCGGGACGCGCTCGACGCCCCCAAGACGAAAGCGACCACCAACTAGCCGCGCCCTGACCTCACGGGCTAAAGCGCACTATTGCGAATCCTGCTCGCGCAATGCCGCCAGGAGTCGTTGCACCACGGGAGAGCCCAAACCGGTGCAGGCATTCCATCCGGCCGTGGCCTCGTAAAATCCATTATTGCCCCGGGTAATCTCGCGGAGGGCGTCCGTGCCCTGGGCGGAGTGGCGATAGAACAGCGGCGTCAGGTATCCGCAAGGGCGGCCGAGGTGATTGCCGAGGCAGGCAATCAGGGCCGCCCACAGGGGAGCCACGGCGCTGGTTCCGGCCGAGGAGCAACGCCTGCCGCCGGCAAGAATCTCACAGCCCTGGTGCGGATCCGCCGGACCTGCCACATCGGGCACTCCGCGACCGCGGCGCCCCGTGGGACCCACGGGGACGTTATGTTCTTTCTGCCATGCGGGCGCAGCAAAGTGGCGGCTCACGCCTCCGCCGGTGGCGCCGTGCATACCGTGCAGAGTGCAGTTCCAAGCCGCCTCGCGCAACTCGCTGCCCTCTGATACGTGCACCGAGCTTCCACCGCAGCTCAACACGTGCGGGCTGCTGGCGGGAAAGTTCACCACTGGCTTGCCATCGGTTGCACCATTCATCGCACCTTCGTCGCCGGAACTGACGCAGACGGTCACGCCGAGCATCGCCGCATCGCGCAGTGCTTCATCCACCGCCGCCAGGTAGGCTTTGCTCACACCGGTCTCCGGCTCTCCCCAACTGATGGAGAGCGCGCAGGGAAGTTGCTTTGCTCCACGCACGGCGCGGCTGACCGCATGGTAGATTCCCTGTTCCGTGGGCGGAGCCATGTAGACGACGATCTCCGCGCCCGGGGCCAGGGCTGCCACCAGTTCAATGTCCATTGTGACCTCGACGGTTGCCTGGGCAGCGGCCATCGCATCCTGCGGACAGTCGCCGAGCTTGCGCTTGCCTTCTATTACGTCGAGCAGCATTTTGATATCGCTCGCCGGCGCCGGACGGTTCTTCGCGCCACAAACGCTGACCACGCGAATCCGCGGCATCGGACGGCGAAGGCAGGCAAAGAACTTGCGCAGGTCATCCTTATGGAATCCACCACCGAGTTCCACGAGCGCGATGCTCTGCCCTTTGGCATGGAGCGAGCGTGGAAAGCCATAGGCGCGCGCCATCTGCGGCACCGTCCAATAAGGTTGCAGTGTGTTGGAGTGATGCACCTGGCTGCGCCGCGCACAGTGGCGGGTGGAGAGGCCAAGCACGCTTTCCACCACACCGGCGAGCTCCGATGGCAGAGTGACATTGCCCGCAGCGCGGTGATAGTTTCCGCGCGGGTGTTTCATCTCCACCAGCGACGCGGCGAAAGCCTTCTCGATGGCGTGGGCTTGGCCGCAAAGCTCCACCGTGCGGCGCGACATGTCTACTTCGCCAAGCTCAAGATGATGCTTGCGCGCGAAGCGTTTCACCACCGCGAGGTCTGCAGTGATGGCTCCATGGCGGCGCGCCAAATCATCGCGCGTCAGGTGCTCCCGCTGATGAACGGGTTGACGTCCGAGGGGATGCAGGTCGGGTAGCTGACGGCGGCGGCGCAGCACCAGGGTCAGCGTCAACTCACTGTGCGGATCGGTCTTACCCGTCTGCTGCTCGCCTGGCAACGGAGGATGCTGGTGCCCTTTGAGCGGCGTGCGCTTCCCGGTTTGTGTTCGCGCCTTCGTCTGTGGCTGTTGCCTGCGAATGGCCATCATTCACACCCCCATCATTCACGCCCCATGACTTACACCTCAAAGGCTTCCCAGCGCTGGCGCGTGGCGCTGATCAGTTCAGCGAATCCCTGGGTCTGGCGCACGCCTTCCAGCAGCGGGTCGAGATGGTGCAGCAGCGGATAGTTGATGAAGCCGCAATTCACCGCCGTCCGCAGCCAATTGAGAGCCATCGCGTTTTCGCCGATGAGGGCAAAACCCTGCGCCATCAGCCATGCGTAGTTCATGTCTGCCCCGGCGGCTGCCGTCAGTTCGTCATGCAAAGATGCCAGTGCCTTTTCGCGGTCGCCGCGCAGCGCGTGGCCGTAAAACGTTCCCAGTTGAGAGAAGAAATTGTCGCCGGCCAGTGTGGGCAGAGCCTCCAGCCGCGCAACGGCCCCGTCGGTGCGTCCATTCAAGGCCAGCACCTGCGCGTAAGCCAGTTGAAGCATCGCGTTCTGCGGGTCGGCGGCAATCGAACGCTCAAAGGGCGCCAGCGCGCGGCCGAATTCGCCGCTGAGCGTGGCCACGATGCCGGGCACCATCTGCCACATCGGCGTCAGCGGGTCCACCTCGATCAGCCGCTGCGCCATGGCCTCCACGGCGTAGCCTTTGCCGCTCAGGCTGCAGATGGCGCACAACCAGCTCAAGGTGTCGGGGTCGTTGGGATTACTGGCGAGCGACCTTTTCAGCAGCCGGACGGCCTGCTGCGTGTTGCCCTTTGCGGCCTCCACCAGTCCTTGCAGGCGATGCCCATGGCCACTCTCCGGTTCTATCTCCAGAATCCGGCGGGCGCAGCGTTCGGCCTCAGCCAGGTACTTTGGGTCGGTGGAGATTCCAGCGTTGACGAACTGCCAGTACACCTGCCCCATGGCGGAGAGCAGCACCACGTTCTCGCCGATAATCTGCCCGCCCTTGTTCAGGTAGTCGAGCGCGCGCTCCAGGCCATCGGCAGAGTAGGAGAGAATCTCCTGCTTGGCGCGCAGGTAGAACTCGTAGGCGCGCACGTCCGGGATGGGCTTGGCGCTCAGGCGCACGGACTCCGTGGAGCTCAGGGTCACCTTGAGGGCCTCGACGATTCTGCGCGAGAGGCTTTCCTCAATGGCGAAGATATCCTCCAACGTGCCGGAGTACTTCTCCGCCCATAGCAGCGAATCCGTTGCCGGGTTGATGAGCTTGGCCGTGACACGCAGATTCTCACCGCTCGTCCGCACGGTGCCTTCCATCACGTATTGCACCTTCAGTTCGCCGGCAATCTTCTTCAGGTCGTGCTCCGCGCTCTTCAGGCGGCTGGCCGAGGTGCGGCAGATGACCCTAAGCTGCGAAATGGCGGAAAGATCGGTGATGATCTCGTCGGTTAATCCGTCGCTGAACACCTCGCCGCGCGCATCGCTGCCCAACACGGCGAAGGGCAGCACCAGCACGGACTTTTGATTCGCCGCGGGCACATCCTCCGCTACGGTCACCGCCGCAGTCAGCCGACCTTGCGCCAATCGCTCCAGGTCCGCCAGGAACTCAGCCGCGCTCTGGTAACGTGCATCGCGGGCGCGGGCCAGTGCCCTCAGCATCACGGTGTGCAGCGCGGCCGGCAGTTCAGGACGATGCTCCAGGATCGGCCGAATCGCGTCGTTCAGGATGGCATGCATCAGCACGTAGGAGTTGGCACCACTGAAGGGCGGCGCTCCGGCCAGCATCTCGTAAAATACGACGCCGCTCGACCACAGATCGCCGCGATGATCCGTCTCCTGCCCCTGCAACGCCTCCGGCGGAAGATAGGCCACGGTGCCAAGCATCGCTCCGGTCTCGGTCAGGCAGTCAGTGCTGCCGGATTGCTTGGCCAGCCCGAAGTCCACAATCTTCACATCGCCTTCGCCGGTCAGGATGACGTTCGAAGGCTTGATGTCACGATGGATGACACCACGCTGGTGCGCGTGTTGCAGGCCGCGCAGGATTCCGCTGGCCACCTCGACGGCCTGCCCCAACTCCATGCGACCGCGCTCAATACGCTGGCTCAGAGTCTCGCCCTCGTAGTAGGCCATCACAACCACAATCTGACCGTCGCCGGTCTCCTCAATTTCGTGGATGGTGCAGATGTTGGCGTGGTCCAGGCGGCTGGCGGCGCGGGCTTCCAACAGGAGACGCTCGCGGCGAGCCTTGTCCTCGGTCAGGTGCGCGGGAAGAAACTTGAGGGCCACCATGCGCTTCAGGCGGATGTCTTCAGCCTTGCACACCACTCCCATGCCGCCGCGCCCCACCTCATGCAGGACCCTGTAGTGCGCAATGGTGCTCTCGGTCAAGCGGACTCTCCTGTCACACCGCGTCGGCCAGGTGCGAATCGTACTCGCCCGCGGAGGCGATGTCTTCCAGGATGCGCACCAGGGCATGCAGGGTGGCGAAGGCGCTGGTGGCAATCAAGCGTTCGTTGGCCTCGGTCAGGGGCAGCGCCACGATCGTCGCCTTCAGTGCCGCCAGGTGATCCACATCGTGCACGGCGTGCAGATGCATCGAGCGGAAAACATCCGAGGGGTGACCGGTCTGCCTGCGAATCTCCTCAATGTGCTGGGGCAGCGGCGGGTTGCCTTCGATGATGCCGAGGTATCCGAAGATGGCGGCAGGATGCGCGTGTTCGATCCAACAATATTGCGCGCCCACTAGCCTGGCGGCGTTCGCACTGGGAGGATTCCTCCGCACCGCCTCCCGATCCATGCCGGCGGCCACCAGGTCATCCAGCAGCCACTCGTCGTGGTGACGCTCCTCTTCAATGTGCAGCCGGAGATATCCAGCAGTCACCCGGGCCAGTTCGTCGTCTGGAGCCAACTGCTCGGCGCGCTCGAGCGCCCGCTCCATCAGCGGCACGCTGCAACGCACAATCGAGTAGAGCTCAACCAGAAAGGACGGGAAGAAGCGCGGCATCTCCGGAGCGTTCCAGAAGCTTGCGGCGGCCGTGTTCAACAGTCCCTGGGCGAGGGTGATCTTCAGCCACAAGGCGGCTCCGGCCGTGGAAGCCTTTGGGGGCGCCGTGCGTATGACGCCATTCAAAGCGGCATTCAAAGCGGCTTTCCTATCCTTCGGGGATTTCGGCAGGTCAACCATCGGGACGCACTCCGGCCTTCAAGATCGGGTGATTCTACCGCCGGGCGGGGCCTTGACGACTACACAAATATGTTGGGTCGGATGTGATGCTTGTCTGCCGCCGGAGCGCCCAGCCGCTTGCGCAGCTTCACCAGCACTTCGATTTCCTCGTCGCTGATCTTGGCAACCAATGCCAGCTCTTCGGCAGCGAACTGACGCTTCTCCAGGATTCCGGCATCTTCCAGCTTCTTCAGTTTGGCCTGTTCGTCGGACATGCAGCCCTCCAATGGATTTTGGTGAAACGTGGTCGCAGGATCGGCATACGTATCCCGCTGGCATGACAAGTGTTGGCTTAGATGTACCCACAAAGGCCGGGATTCATTAATAAAACAGCAAACAATTCTCCGCCTGGACGCCCTACGACGGTTGCCGAGAGTAGGCCAGCAGCAGCGCCGTGCAATCATCGGCCAGCGGAATGTCGCCGCGATGAGTGTCGAGCGCAGCGAACAACCGGGGCAGTGTGAATTCCGCGGCCAGCGCCTGCTCCATCGCCAGGTCTGCAAAGCCGGTGCCGTCCCTGTCCTCGGCTTCGGAGATGCCATCGGTCATCAGCAGCAGTTGGTCGCCCTCCTGGAGCTGCTCACGGCCGCTGGTAAAACCAGCATCGGCCATCAGCCCGACGGGAAGATTTCCGTTCTCCAGGGTGCGCATGGATTCGCCCGAGCGCAGAATGGGCTGCAGGTGCCCGCAGTTGATGTACTCCAGCTCACCGTTTTCGTAGAGCCGCATCATCAACAGCGTGGCGTATTTCTGGCCCGCAATCTTGTTGTAGATGTAACTATTCAGCGCCGCCGCCACCTCGTCCAGCGGTAACCCCTGGAGCAGCTGCGGATAGGCCGCACCCTGCAAGACCGAAGCCAGCAGCGCCGCCGAGATTCCCTTGCCGCTGACGTCGGCCACCACCACGGCCACGCAGTCCCGCATGCGCATCACATCGTAGAAATCGCCGCCAACCTCCTTGCAACTGATGTTGCGCGCCTCGACCCTGGCAAAGGAGACGGAAGGAATTTTCACCTCCATCATCCTCTGCTGAATGGAGGAGGCAATGGCCAGCTCCCTCTGATAGGCGTGCGCCTCCTGTTCGGCTTTGGCGAGAAAGGCGTTCTCCACCAGGGCCGCCGCCTCGCGCGCAATGGCCCGGATGAGCTCATGGCTTACGCCGGTCAGCTTGCCTTCCTCCGCGCGGCTGTCCAGGTAGAGCGCGCCCATTACGCCCTGCCCACCACTCTCGCGGAAGTGCGACTTACGCAGCGGGATGCAGACGACGCTGCGCAGGTGCTGGGCAATCACGCTCTCGCGGGCGTCCAGCATGGGGTCGCCCTCACTCTTGATGAACTCCGACGAGGTGGCCAGCACCTCTTTCAGGATGGATTGCGAGATGCCGGCGGCCTCGGTGAGAATCGCTCCGGATTCGCTGCGCCCGGCCTCCAACTGCAGGCTTCCGTCCTCTTTGCACAGGAAGACGAATCCGCGTTCGGCTCGCGTCAGCCGCAGGGAGATCTCTACCAGGTTGCGGAGTATTTCATTCATCACCGAGGCGGCATTGATGGCCCGCGCGCCTTCGATATAGAGATTGAGCAATTGGATATCGCCCGGCTTCTCGGCTGCCGAACGCCCGGTCAGCAGCGTTGAGATCGTGTCACTCGAACTTTCCCCGACGCGCGACGCCTGGTTGGGATTGTGGAAGATCAGGTGCGTGCCGCGGGTGGAACCCAGCGCGATGCGGTCTCCGTGCGCCAGACGGCTGCGCTGCGTGGGCTGCCCATTCAGGAAGGTTCCATGGCTGCTGCCCAGATCAACCAGAAAATGCTCTTCGCCTTGACGCTCAATCTGGGCATGGGTGCGGGAGACATGAGTCTCACTGATGACGATGTCCTGGTCCGGACGACGGCCGATGACGACCACGGGCTTCGAGATTGGGAAATGTCTCTCCGCACCGTTGCTGACGACGACCAGCTCTGCCCCGGCCTTGCTCCCACTCGACGCGTTTGGCATGGTCATGCTCTCCGAGCTCCCCTGGCACCGGTCTGCGCGTCCATGGTGGACCTCTGCGACGGACGCAGGGTGATATTACAACGTTCTCCCGCGGCTGGCGCTTCAGAAGTACGCGCCACGGGCGCCATCCTGGATGATATTTGTGACACCGTCCCGGCCCCGCAGTGCGCTGGGCGGAAGATTCTGGCGGCCGCGTTTGGCCATTCGGACGGGCTGGCTCCATGGCCGGAATTAGCATTGGACTGCCTTGGGCTTTGGTGTATCGTATCGCCTGTCTTCAATCTTTTGGGGTCAGGGTCGGAGTCCTGCCCATTGGAATTTCGTTTTTTGTGGGGATTTCCTTTCTTTGTCCGTGGCATTAGTTCCCGGGTTCTTCGTTTCTCAGTGGGGCAGTAACGGAGGCAAAATAATGTCACTTCAGCATTCGAGAAGTTTCCGCATTTTCATGCTCATTTTCCTGGGTGCAGCGTGGGCGCTGCCCTCTGCGGCAGCGTCGGAGGCAGGCGATGGGGAATCGCGTTCGACGGGCCAACGCTCACTGCCAAACTCAGTCATTCTGGCCGGCGGCACGCATGCGGACACCATGCAGCGTCTGCGGGTGACGCGCCAGGTAACACTGGCCAGCGTGAGGGAGAATCCGCGCATGACCCTGGGCGAGGCGAGGCTGGACTTTACGCCCATGCTGAACAACCCCAAGGCACTGTTCAACGTGGCGGCACGGCTGCACAACCTGCCGCAGCACGTGCAGGTGCAGGAGGAGACGAGCGAGGTCAGCCAGATTGACCAGGGCCTGGTGATTCACCACGTGCTCAGCTATCGCATCCTGCCCGGCAAATGCGCTGACGCCACGGCCCGCGCACAATTGGCGCAGGCCGGCGTGGGCTGCTTCACACGCGGCACACCCTCCCAGCGCGCGGCGGAGTTCGGATCGCCGGGTTCGGTGCGCTACATTGCCGACGCCGGCAAACGGCAGATGGCCATCGCCGCCTATCAGCGCAACAGCGCCCTGCAGGATGCCGACGCCACAGCTAGGTTAGCGCAGTTGAAGCAGGCACTGGCGAATCCCGCGCAACGCGCAGCGATAGCGCAGCAGGTGGGGCAGGCGGAGGCGACGCGCATGAGTTCGCTGAGCGATGACCAATTGAAGGAAGAGGTCATCAACACGGCGACCCAGCGCTTTGAAGAGACAGCCTTCGTCCCAAACACGCAGGGAACGCAGTATCTGCACGCGACCAAGAGCCTGCGCATTGCGGCCCCCGGCGGAGAGATGGCCGCCGCCCAGCAGTTGATGGATAACCCCGCGGCGGCGCGCTCGGCGGCCTCCAGCTATCCCCGGCTGCTTCGGATCGTGCCGCCGACGAACTTCCACGCCTCGGGCTCCGGCAGCGCGCAGGTGACCGACCTCGACCTGGGAACCTATATCTACTTAACGGGCTTCACCCTGGGCCACGACTATGAGTGGAGCATGGGCATCTCGACGACGATCAACTGGTGCATCGTGGGATGCTCATCTACCTATAGCGTGACGCTGTATGCGGGCTTCAACTACGGCTTCGGACTGCGCTTCCCCATCCGGACCCAGCTGAAATATCACAACGTGACGCAGCCGAATAACTCGGCCACGGCGAGCCTGACGGCCGACTTCGTGCCAATCAATGGCTCGGTGACGGACTTTGAGGCCTCTGGGCTCGGGCAGGACCAGTTGTTTGACGGAAAAGAACTGGTGGCACAGGTGGGCGCCGACGCGGGCGTCAACTACAACCTGCCAGTCATTGGCAACAGCGGCATCGGCTTCTCCGTGGGCGTGGACTTCACCGACATGCTGCCGTCACCCTACACCGGTGGACACTTCCTGCCGCCCGCGCCGGGAACACACGGCATTGACACTCCCTTCGTCTTCACAAGCGTTGACCTGCTGGGCGGACTGCTTGACTTTGGCGTGCTCGGCGGAAGAATCTCTCCGGCGGTGAACATCAACCTGCACTCCAACAAGCTGGAGTTCACCTTGAACGACGAGGTGCTGAGGCGCAAGACGAAATTCACCGCCACGGGGCAGGCGGCGAACGTGGGCGTGGATCCGACCAAAGGCAACGACAGCCACTTCAGCTTTGGCAATCCGGTGTACAACCTCGGCTTCACCCTGACGCCGGGCATTGATGCCGCGCTCTTTGTCGATCTGGCCGTGTGGTCGCAGGAGTGGGACTGGCCGGTGTGGTTCCCGCAACTGGCGCTGGACCTGCCTCCAAACGGCATTGACTTCAGTTGCCACTCCGGCACCACCTGCATACTGGACTTTGAGCCGGAGCGCGAGGCCAAGGCCAGCGGCGCTCTGATGCAGAAGCTGACGAGCGAGGGCTGCGTGCAGCAGGGCAGCATCCTGCACTGCACCAAGCTGCAAACTTATGACGAATGCCTGGCCGGAGTGAAGGCCAGCAGCCTGTTGGGCATTCAGAGCTGCGATCCCGGCCTGGTGATGAAGGAACTGGACACGGCCGACCGCACGCTGACCGGAGGCGGCTGCCAGCGCGATGGGCCGGAGGGTCACTACCTGTGTCCGGTCAAGGGCATGCTGGGGCTTTGCAACGCCATGCTCACCAACGGCGCCATCCTGAGCTGCGGTGCGCTTGTTCCACCGCAGACCGAGGAGATATTGCAGCGCGGCGGTTGCCGGCAAACCAGCGGCGGAAACTTCAACTGCCCGGCGAGTATGATGGGGCTCTGCGATCAGTACCTGAAGAACGGCGTCATCTTGAGTTGCAAGCAGGGAAACTGAGCGCCAACCGGAAAAACAACGGAGCGGGCGATGGCGCCTGCTCTAAGTGAAGAAAGCAGCAAACGAAAGCAGAGGAGATGTTGTATGTCAAAGGAAGCACAGGCAGGATTGATTCTGAAACTGTATGACCTCCGCCGCGAGGAGACCATGCGCAAGGCTCGCGACTGGTACTTCATGGAATTTAACCCCGCGACTCTGGACGACTTCCAGGCCGCGATGTATGGCCCGCACAGCGGACACCTGCGCATGGTCATCAGCTACTGGGACATGTATGCCGCACTGGTGCTGCATGAAACGATTGACGCTGGGCTCTTCCGCGACTGCAACGGCGAACACATCGGCGTCTTCGCCAAGATCGAGCCCATTCTCAAGGACATTCACAAGGCCTACACCCCGCGCTTTGCCGCCAACCTGGAGCGACTGATTGATCTGACTCCTGACGGACGCCAGCAGACGGCAGCACAGCGCGAACGCATGAAGGCCGTCCTCGCGAAGATGCCGAAACCTAAATAGCCGCGTGACGTCGCGAGGCGACATCGCCGCCGGGCACTCAGCCGGCGGCTTTGCTTTGCGCGGCTTTGCGGCGAATTAATAAACGTGCGGCGACCCAGCGTGGCTACCGTAGAAAGAAGAGCGTCTCCATGCTCGGCCTATGTACGTTGCGCTACCATGGTGCAACGGGCTCGGCGCCGGAATGATCGCGACCTTACTTTTTACATCGCTGCGTATCGCAACCATTGTTTTGCGCCGCAAGAGTCCGGGTGGAGGTGCAATGACGATCAGGATTCGTGCGATGCGGGTGGCCTTGGCTGCCCTTTTGACCTTGGCGGCCTCGGCCGCCGCACAGGCGCCCGTGCCGGCAAAGGTCGCCACCGAGTATGCGGCCATCAAAGAAAGCGATCTGCGCGCCGACCTTGGCTTTCTCTCTTCCGATGCATTGCAGGGTCGGCTCTCGCTGACCACGGGCGACGAGGTCGGGGTGCAATGGATTGCCGCCGAGTTCGCGAAGACCGGGCTGAAACCCGCCTTTGGCGACAGCTACCTGCAGGCAGTTCCGCTGATCGAATACCGCGCCGACCGCGCACAGAGCACCATCACCCTGCGCCGCGCAGGCACTGAGCGCGTCATGCAATTCCCGGAGGCTTACGGAGCTTACAAGCAGGACGTGGACATCACGGCCGAGGTGGTCTTTGCCGGCTTCGGCATCACCGCTCCCGAGCTGGGCTACGACGACTACGCCGGGGTGGATGCGCGCGGCAAGATCGTGCTGGTCTTCGACCACGAGCCGCAGGAGACCGACGCGAACTCGATCTTTAATGGCACGGGCAACACGCGCTACGCCACCACTCGCGTAAAGGCTCTGAACGCGCAGGCACATGGCGCGCTGGCCATCCTGGTGGTGGCCGAGCCAAATCGCAAGCATCTCTCCAACCAGGAACGGCAGGCGCGCATCGGAGGCTCCGCGGTACGCAAGCTGACTCCTCCGCTGCAGGCCCTGGCTGAAGACGAGCTGAAGATTCCGCTGGCCATCGTCAACGACGAGGTGGCGCGCACGCTGATGCTGACCAGCGGGACGACGCCCGCCGAGGCGCAGACCATCATTGACCGCGACCTGAAGCCGCAGTCGCGCCCGCTGCCCGATACCCAGATCGCTCTGCACTTCCGCAATCTTTATGCGCGGCCGGGTACGAGCTGGAACGTGGGGGCCATCCTCGAGGGCAGCTCCGAGGAGTTGAAGGGCGAGACCGTCATCCTCAGCGCGCATCACGACCACGACGGCCAAACGGAAGAAGGCATCTGGCACGGAGCCGATGACAACGGCAGCGGCACGGTGGGCATCGTGGAGCTGGCGCGGGCCTTTGCAGCCAATCCGCAACATCCGCGTCGCAGCGTGTTGTTCGTGGTGTTTGCCGCCGAAGAGCGCGGACTGCTGGGCGCCTACTACCTGGCGGCGCATCCCGTGCGTCCGCTGGCAACTACGCGCGCGATGATCAACTTCGACATGATCGGGCGCAACGAGGCTCCGAGTCCGCAGACCGATGGGCTGATTGAAATTCCCGCGGACACGACGAACCGTCTGAACCTGATTGGCAGCTACTACAGCCCCGACTATCGCCGCACGGTGGAGGAGCAGAATCGCCACGTGGGGCTGGTGCTCGATGACCGTTTCGATCACGAGTCGGCGCTGAATGTGTTTTTCCGCAGCGATCAATTCCCCTTTGTGCTGCACAACGTGCCGGCCTTCTGGTGGTTCACGGGCTTCCACCCGGATTATCACCACACGACCGATACGGCGGACAAGATCAACTATCGCAAGATGGCGCAAATTCTGCGGCTGGCCTATCTCTCGGCATGGCAGTTCGGAGACGAGGCACATCCGCCGCGCTTTATTGAAAACCCCAAGGGCGGACACTAATCGCCGCGCACCACGCACGCAAGAAGAAAGCCAGCCTTCGGGCTGGCTTTCCTGTTCTCTTTTGAATCTGAATCCCGAACAAACGAAGTGGTAGTTTAGAACGGCTCGTCCTTCTTGCCGCCTCCGCACATATCCACAGCGTGCAGCAGCGCGCGGGCGACGCGGTTGGCCAGCACCTCATCCTTGAAGACGAATACGTTTTCGCTGCGTCCGCCACGGCGCAGCACCACCACCCAGTGCGGCGGCTCAACGTGTGCCACCACCTGCGGCTGGCCGGCGTCCTCGTTCACCTTTTTCAAATGTTCGTCTCCGCTGCGCACCACAACCTCGCGCACGGCGTTCAGTCCGAACCAGTAATCAGAGTCGCGCGTGGTCTGTCCGTCGCGCGCGCTGCGCCAGTGATAGGCGATTTTGCAGCCGCCGGCATCGGCCTCCACGGCCGTGGCCGCCACCGTAAACTGATTGCCGCCGCTGGTGTTATTAGTCTGGTTTTGCCAGGTGGCGGAGTAGCTGATGGGCCCGACCTCATTCAGCTTGTCTTCGATAAAACGCATGGTGACTTCCAGGGTGGGACCGCCGTCGGCGGGCTTTGGCGGCGGGGCCACGGGCGCGCTCTGCGGAATGGCCACCACGCAACTGATGAGCGAGAAAAGTACGATTGCCAAACACCTACGCATGAACATCTCCTCGGCGCGAAATTGCGCGGGAGGGATGGCTCCATCCCGCTTCGGGTTTCTCCTGCATATTACTGCAACTTGCGGCCGTTGACCGCAATTACCGGCTGCCCGGCGGCGGTGCGTCGCCCGCGGCATTCAGTGCCTGCGTAATGCCGATCTCCGCCTGGTCGGCCTGCTGGGCGGCGGCATCAAGCAGGGCGGGCGCGTCGGCGGCCGGAGGTGGCGGCGGCACATCGGCCGGTGGCGGAGGCAGGTCTGAGAGTGCCGAGGCCGGCGCGTTGGGCAGGCCATTCTTCCCCTGCTGCGCGCGCAGGGTCTCCAGGCCCTGGTCGAGGTTGGCGCGGAAGCTGTTCTGCATCTCCTGCAACTGGTCCAGGCTGAGCGTGACCAGGGTGTTCACCGGGCAGTCTCCGATTCGGCTGGCCACCACCGTGAGATTGGCGGCCACTCCGTCCGCGGCGGGAACCTCCGCGAGGCGAACTACATCGCCGGGAGAGAGAGTGCATGCCTGGCCGTCCACGGTGGAGACATCGAGCGGCGCATCATCCACAAAGAGGTGACCCGGCTGCATCACCTGCGGCAACCCGGTCAGCTCGGAGGCCTGCACGGCGTTCTGCGAGGCGGCGTTCTCATAGGCCAACTGTTGGCGAACTTCTTCGGCGATGGCCTGCTTCAGTTCAGGAGAGATTGGAGTGTTCACCGCGGCCGTGAGTTGGCTCGCGTCCATGGTCGCGTCGAGGGATGCATCGGGTGACGCGTCGGCCGCAAGGTCCGGCGCCTGCATCTGGTAACCCGAGGAGATCACCTGCCCCAGGTAGAAGTCGGTCAGCCAGAGAGCGGGCGAGGCGTACCCGGGCGAGACCACAAAGTATCCGCCGTAGGCTCCGTACCAGGGACTTGCCGTCCAACCCCAGTGATAGGGCGCGGGCAGGCTCCACGGATAGTACGCCCACCCGTAGAAGTTGGGCGCAAAGTACGCCGCCGGAACGTACTGCGGCAGGAGCACTCCGTGATAGCGCAGGCCAACGTAGTTACGGGTGAAGACCCGGTCACCGACGATGAATGTGCGCTGGGTGTAGCTGACGCCGTGATAGTTCACGCTGCGTTGCACGTATCCCAGGCGCGGTCCCGTGCGCACAACCAGAGTGTTGTCCGGGCGGCGCAGCACAACCGTGCGCTCGCCATGCACGCCGCGCGTCACGTCCAGACTGGCGGTGTGCACCCCGGAAAGGCGGCCATCGGAACGGAAACGCGCATCGGTGCCGTTGCGGCTGAAGCCGGCCAGCGTGCCATTGGGACGAACCTCGTAACGGCGGCCTCCGCTGGCGGCAATGTTGATGTGCCCGTCCGGACGGGTGGTGACCGTGCCCTGCGGCAGTGGACGCGCGTTCACCCCTTTGAATCCCGCGCGTGAACCGTTGACCTGGTTGACGATGTCATGCGAGCCCGCAGGCGTAAGCACAAAGCTCCCCGGCGTCGGTCCCTTGGCGGCAATGGCCGTGGATCTGACGGTATAGACCGACTTGCCCGAGGAGCGTGCGGATGACCCCTGAGGTGCAACCTGCCCGACAGGCTGAGCCGGCTGCGGCTGCGGCTGTCCAGGCTGCGGCTGGGTCTGCACGCCGCGGCGCGCTTCGGGTTGAACAGCCTGGGCAGCAGGTTGTGTTGCCGGCTGCATCGCAGAGTTCGCCGAAGGTCCGCGTGGTGTGTAGGTGGGCTGCGGCGCGGGTTGGGCCGCCGAGCGCGGTGCGGGAGCCGCGACCCTGGGCGCAGGTGCAGTCTTTGGGGCGGCAGGCTTAGGCGCCGGAGGGCAGGCCACCTTCTTGCCATTTTCGTAGCAATCCGCCCATGCAACAGAGGTAAGGGCCACACCCAGCACTACACAAGAAACACATCCCCAAAGCCGCTTTGACATCGCCCGGTTCTCCAGTTCAATGAATCCTTCCAGCCCCGTGCACAGCCAGTGCAGCGGGCGCCGAAGAGGCCATGTGTCAGACGCTAATGGGCGGGCCGCGGCGTGTCAAATGCTTGTGCGTGGTGAGGTAGAAAAACAAAAGCCCCCGATGCTTTGCCAGCGATTCAGGGGCCTCTCTATCCGAGGATGCAAGAGCGGCTCAGGCGACGCTGCCGCCCGCCTTCTTCAGTCTTGCACCGTCCTTGTCGCTTAGGCCGGTGCGAAAGCTTGTTCCCAGCGGGGCCACCCAACCGACAAACTCCCGCAGATGGTGCACGAGTTTGTCGGGTTCGGCCAAAAAGCTGTCGTGGCCATGGGCGCTCTCAATGCTCAGATAGCGGCAATTGACGCCCGCGGCCTGCAACTCCTCGGCGAAAAGCTTGACGTCCGAATCCGGAAAGAGCACGTCGCTGCTGATGCCGAAGAGAAGCACCTGGGCCTGCACGCGCTGCCAGGCCTCGCCGTGCCAGTCGCGCTGCGGATCCCACAGGTCCATGGCGCGGATGACGGCCAGATAGGCGTTGGCGTCAAAGCGCTGCCAGAAGATCTGCCCCTGATAGTCGAGGTAGCCGGCAATGTCGAAGCGTCCGCTTTCACGCTGCCAGGGCGCGGTGCCTTTGCGGTCGGGATGGCGTCCGTGGCGAAGGTGGAAGAGCTCCGATGACTTGTAGGTGGTCATGGCAATGCCGCGCGCGGTGGCCAAGCCCTGGCGCGGGCCGGGACCGTCGTAGTAGTCGCCGCCGTGGAATTCGGGGTCCAGGCGGATGGCTTCGCGCTGCAGGTGGTTGAGTCCGATGCCGAGGGCGTTGAGCGGCGTGGTACCCATGGCGATGACCTTCTCCACCCACTCGGGATATTCGACCGCCCATTGCAGCGCCTGCATGCCGCCCAGCGACGGCCCGATGGCGGTGCGGATGTGAGTGATGCCCAGCTCTTCGAGCGCCAGCTTCTCCGCCCGCACCCAGTCGCGCACCGTCACCTGCGGAAAGTGGCTGCCGTAAGCAACACCCGTCTCCGGGTTGATGCTGGCGGCGCTGGTGGAGCCGTAACATCCGCCGATGACGTTGAAGCAGACGACACACTCGCGATCGAGGTCAAAGATCGTCTCCAGCAGTTCCGGCCACCATTGGTCCACCCGCGAACTGCCGCTGAGCGCGTGGCAAACCAGCGATACGTTGCTACACTCCGCGTCGGGTTCGCCATACATGGCATAGCGCAGCTCCACCCGGGGCAGGGCGCGGCCAATCTCCAGCTCAAAGGGCGCGAGCCGGGTGATGTTGACCGTGCCTTGCGTGAGGTGCAGCCGGTTCTTGATTTCAATTGCCATGGCTATTTCCCTTGTACCGGCTTGCTGCCGTTGGCCGCCGTGATCGCCTGCTCCAGGTCGGCGATGATGTCGCGCACGTCCTCAATGCCGACGCTGAGACGAACCAGCTCCGCGGTGACGCCGGTGTCCTTCTGCTCCGCCTCACTGAGCTGCTGATGGGTGGTGCTGGCCGGATGGATGATCAATGACTTGGCGTCGCCGATGTTGGCCACGTGGCTGAAGAGCTTGATGGCGTCAATCAGCTTACGGCCGGCTTCCAGGCCTCCCTTGATGCCGAAGGTGACCAGCGCGCCCTGCCCGGTAGGCAGATACTTTTTGGCGCGCTTGTAGTACTTGCTCGACTCCAGACCGGGATAGTTGACCCACTCCACGCCAGGATGCGCCTCTAGCCACTTGGCCACGGCCAGGGCATTCTGTGAGTGCCGCTCCAGGCGCAGGTGAAGCGTTTCCGCACCTTGCAGCAGCAGGAAGCTGTTGAAGGGCGAAAGCGCCGCGCCGGTATCCCGCAGCCCTTGCACACGCGCCTTCAAAATGAAAGCCAGGTTGCCGAAGGCCGTGGTGTAGCTGATGCCGTGATAGCTGGGGTCGGGATCCACAAAGTCCTTCTTGAAGCGCTCGGACTTGGTCCAGTCGAACTTACCGGCGTCCACGATGATGCCGCCGATGGTGGTGCCATGGCCGCCGATGAACTTGGTCGCCGAGTTGACGACGATGTCGGCGCCCCACTCGATGGGCCGGGTCAGCGCGGGCGAGGCCGAGGTGTTGTCAATCACCAGCGGAATGCCGGCCTCGTGCGCGATGGTGGCCAGGGTCTCAATGTCACTGACGTCGAGTTTGGGATTGCCCAGGGTCTCCGTATAGAGCGCCTTGGTCTTGGGGCCGATGGCCTTGCGCAGGCCGTCGAAATCGTCGGCATCCACGAACTTGACGGTGATGCCCAGCCGCGGCAGCGTGTAGTGGAAGAGGTTGTAGGTGCCACCATAAAGCGACGTCGTGGAGACCACTTCGTCGCCGGCGCCAGCCAGCGTGGTGATCACCAGGGTCTCCGCCGCCTGGCCACTGGCCGTGGCCAGCCCAGCCACGCCGCCTTCCAGGGCCGCAATGCGCTGCTCAAATACGTCCGTGGTGGGATTCATGATGCGGGTGTAGATGTTGCCGAACTCCTGCAAGCCGAAGAGGCGGGCGGCGTGCGCGCTGTCGTCAAAGACGTAGCTGGTCGTCTGGTAGATGGGCACCGCGCGGGCCTTCGTGGTCTGCTCCACGGTCTGTCCGCCGTGCAGTGCAAGGGTTGCAAAATGCTGCTTGGTCTCGTTTTCCGCCATGATCTTCGTCTCCTGTATTTGTCTCGAATGTGTTGGGAATTCGTTTGCGTGCAAAACAAAACGACCCGGGCTCGTCGCCGTGGGTCGTTTGCAATCTCTCTGCTCTGCTTGGCCTAAGGTTTTTACCTTGGCATTCGCGAAGTCTGGAGCGCGCCCACGGCGGTACGCATGCACATCGTGTGCATACACATGGCCATGGCCGTCATCAGGATCGCGATCAGCTGCATCCTCTTTTTGTAACGGATGTGGGTGTGGGTGTCAAGCGGGAAGTGAAAATATGCGGCAAAACTCAGGTTCCTGCGCGCCGCGGCCGATAGGGGGCAATGGAGAGTGCACCGTGAAACGCTGCTGCCTGTTTCTTATCCTCTGTTTTGCGCTTCCCGCCTTCGGCCTGGCCGGAGGCATGGAGCGCGCCATCGTCCACGTAATGCGCAAAGTGCCCTGCGAGGGCTCCGCTGCCTTCCAAGCGCCACCGATGGGAATGGGCGGCGTGCAGGCCGGCACGTCCACCGGCGGGGACTGCCTGGAATACGAACTGCGCACGAAGAAAGTCAGCTACGTCGTCCGTCCTCACAAGCAGGTCCTGCTGATGGTGGGTGAAGAGGTGACAATCCGGCTGGCCATCAGCGAGCTTCTTGTCAGCAGTCCCGGACTGCCCCGTGAGGTAAAGTGCAGCGTGCACAGCATGGTGTTGCTCAGCGAGGCCGAGCGCAATGATCGTCGCCAGCAGCAACAACAACCCGTCATTTTGCGCTGTTATGACAACGGCCAGGCTGTGCCCTGCCCGCGCGAGTAATCGCCCACAGCACGTAGTAGAAAGCAGGGCGCGGAAGTCTCCGCACCTGTCGCCTGCGCAATAGGGTCAGAAAATTGTGGATCACTGGAATCTGGAAGAAAGCTAAGTGGGGATTCCTGAAGCTATGAAGAAGAGCCTGAGCGCTTGCGGCGGGCGCGCCAGAAGGAGCTCAGTCCGAAGTAGAAGAACATCACGCTGATGCCACCCGCCACGACCACCCGCTCCACGCCGGTCTCGTGCGCGGAGTACCTGTGCCACTCCCGCAGAAACGTTGCGCCAACGCCTACCGTGAAGATGAGAAACACAAGCCCGCTGACCTCCAGAAAGAGCAGGTGCAGGGTGTGGCTGACGGACTTCCAGAAGGCTCCGCCACCGGCGCGCAGGCCGCCGAACCAGCGCTGGTTGCGTCCGGGTGTGCCCTTCATTCTGCGAAACAGTGCTCCCGCCCCGCTGCCCAGCACGTGGGACCAGGTCACAGGCTTCGGTGGCACCGGCGCATCGCTCATGTGCTCATTGTAACGCGGCCGCCATCCGCCCCCGCAATGAAGGCCGTCACATTCCGGCGGGCGTCCTCCGGAGCCGGAAATCCCTTGCCAGACGCGGTGAAATTCCTGTGCTACCATCCTCTGTTGTTCCTCGCGGCAATTTCTTTTTTTCGCAAGGAACAATTTGACCGCAGCTCTGTTGATTTGTGTTTTACTTCATACGCTCTTTTATCGCCGGCCACGGCCGGCCAGGACATAACGATGAAGGACACTCTGGGAGTTTTACTGGCGGGCGGCGCGGGCGAAAGGCTCTTTCCGCTCACCCGCGATCGCGCCAAGCCGGCCGTCACCTTCGGCGGCATCTACCGCATCATTGACGTCACGCTTTCCAACTGCATCAACTCCAACCTGCGCAAGGTTTACATCCTTACCCAGTACAAGGCTCTGTCGCTCAACCGCCATATCCGCGAGGCCTGGCAGTGCGTGGCCAGCGAACTGGGCGAGTTCATTGAGATTCTGCCGCCGATGAAGCGCGTCAGCGACGACTGGTACAAGGGCACCGCCGACGCCGTCTATCAAAACATCTACTCCATCGGCAGCGAGCAGTCCAAGTACACGCTCATCCTCAGCGGCGACCACATCTACAAGATGAACTACGAGCTCATGCTCGAGCAGCACAAGCAGTCCGGGGCGGACGTGACGCTGGCCACCATCCTGATTGATCCCAGCGAGAGCCGCAACTTCGGCGTCGTCGAAGTCGCCCGCGACGGCCGCATCACCGGCTTCCAGGAGAAGCCGAAGAAGACCGACCTGCGCTCGCCCTACAATCCGGAGATGATTTCGGCTTCGATGGGCATCTACCTGTTCAACACCGACGTGCTCATCCCCGCCCTGCTCAAGGACGCAGAGGATCCCGAGTCGCGCCATGATTTCGGCTACAACATCCTGCCCCGCATGGTGGACGACCTGAAGGTGTACTCCTTCAACTTTGTGGATGAAAACCGCAAGGAGGCCTTGTACTGGCGCGACGTGGGAACCCTGGAAGCCTACTACGAAGCCAACATGGACGTGGCCTCGGTCTCGCCGGTCTTCAACCTCTACGACCAGAGCTGGCCCATCCGCGGCTACCAGCGCCAGTATCCTCCGGCCAAGTTCGTCTTTGCCGAGGCCGGCCGCGCCGGCGTGGCCTATGATTCGGTCATCAGCCAGGGCTGCATCATCAGCGGCGGCGCCGTGCGCGACAGCGTGCTCTCCCCGGACGTGCGCGTCAACAGCTTCTCCGAGGTGGACGCCAGCATTCTTTTCAGCCACGTCAACGTCGGCCGCCACTGCCGCATCCGCAAGACGATCATTGACCGCCACGTGGAGATCCCCGAGGGCACCGTCATTGGCTATGACACGGCGGCCGACCGCCAGAAGTACTTCGTCACCGACAGCGGCATCACGGTGGTCACCCGCGACTACTCGCTCTTTGAACACCCGGTGAACGTGGACTACTACACCAGCGATTAGTTTGGCTGGCACCTCAGAGCGCGGGGCCCCGGAGCGATCACCGTCCGGGGTTTTCTTTTTTCCGTCCCCGGGCATTTTGTCCCCGATTCTTCATATTCGGCTGGTATCTTGAGGAGGACGAGACAAAACATGCGGCCACGGCCGCAACTCATTCCCGCACCTGAAGATGCAACGCGAGGCCCACGATGCCGGAAGCCATTATCCAGGCCGAAAAGATCGAGAAGTTCTACGGTGAGCACGCCCCCGGCACGCCGCCCACGATCGCCGTCGAGAAGCTGTCCATCGAGCCGGACAAGATCGTCGCGCTGCTCGGACCATCGGGCTGCGGCAAAAGCACTCTGCTGCGCATTCTGACAGGATTGGCCGAGCCCTCCAGCGGACGCGTGCTGTGGCATGGGCGCCCGCTTGCGGAGTCATCGCCCAACGTCGGCATCGTCTTCCAGAGCTTCGCGCTCTTCCCCTGGCTCACCGTGTATGAAAACGTCGAGGCCCCGCTCAAGGCGCGCGGCGTTTCGTCCTTTGAGCGCCGCAAACGCAGCCTGAAGATTCTCGACACGGTAGGCCTGGACGGCTTTGAGCAGGCCTACCCCAAGGAGCTGAGTGGCGGCATGAAGCAGCGCGTAGGCTTTGCCCGCGCCCTGGTCGTCGAGCCCGAGGTGCTCTTCATGGACGAGCCCTTCAGCGCGCTGGACGTGTTGACGGCCGAGAACCTGCGCGGCGAACTGCTGGAGCTGTGGGGCAAGAAGGCCATTCCGACGCGCGCCATCTTCCTGGTGACGCACAACATCGAGGAGGCGGTGCTGCTGGCAGACCGCATCATCGTCCTCGGCAAGGATCCAGGTGGCATTCGCACGGACTTCGACCTGGTGCTGCCACGCCCGCGCGACCGCAAGTCCGCGGAGTTCACCAACTACGTGGACTACATCTACAAGGTGCTGACCTCGCCCTCGCAAAAGGCCACGCCGCGATTGCCCAGCGAAGCTCCACTGCAATCTGCAACGCCGGCGCGCACCTATGAGATGTTGGCCCACGCCCGCCCCGGCGGCATCGCCGGCTTGCTGGAACTGATTGACGAAAGCCCGAACGGCCGCGAAGACATGTACCGCCTGGCCGACGATCTCAGCTTCGAACTCGATGACCTGTTACCCATTGTTGACGCCGCCCGCCAGCTCGGCTTCCTGAAGGTGGAAGAGGGCGACGCGCAGATCACTCCCGAGGGCCACGAGTTCGCCGCCGCCGAGATTCTCCGCCGCAAGGAGCTCTTCCGCCAGGCCGCGCTCGCCAACGTCACGCTGCTGCGGCAAATTACCAGAACCCTCGAGGCTAAGCGCGACCACTCCGCTCCGGAGGAACTGTTTACCGACCTGCTCGACGAACACTTCACGACGGAGGAATCCGGCCGGCAGATGGAGACGGCCATCATCTGGGGCCGCTACGCCGAGCTGTTTGAGTACGACGCCGACCGCCAGCGCCTGTATCTGCATACGGCCGAGCCCGCCATGGAGGCCACGGCGCAGTGAGCCGCCAGCGCACCTTCGCGCAATCCACCACGCGGACCCGCAGCTGGCCCGTGCTGATGGATGCCGCCGTCTTCTGCGGCGTGGTGGCTATTTTTTACGCGTTCTCGTTCGTCACCCGCTACTGGTTTACCGCGCCGGTGGCGGAGGCCGTGATTGAGCGCTCGCCGCGCTTTTTGCCGCTGTACGCCTTCTACTCCCTGGTGCGGATGTTTGTGGCCTACGTACTGAGCCTGGCGTTCGCGCTCACCTACGGCTACATGGCGGCCTATCACAAACGCGCCGAGTCCTTCCTGATCGCCGTGCTGGATATCCTCCAGTCCATTCCGGTGCTGAGCTTTTTGCCCGGCGTCATGCTGGCCACGGTGGCGTTGTTTCCGCGGCGCCAGTTGGGGTTGGAGCTGGGCTCGATCCTCCTGATCTTCACCGGACAGGTGTGGAACATCGCCTTCAGCTTCTACTCATCGCTCAAGGCCATTCCGCGCGAGTTGCGCGAGGCCACGCGAATCTACAACTTCAGCCCATGGCAGCGCTTCTTTCAGTTGGAGCTGCCCTTCAGCGCCATCGGCCTGGTGTGGAACTCCATGGTCAGCATCGCACAGGGCTGGTTCGCACTGATGCTCTGCGAGATGTTCGTGCTCAACAACCACGACTTCCGGCTACCGGGGATTGGCAGCTACCTGAAGACCGCAGCCGACCACTCCGACAAGCCAGCGATGTTCTGGGGACTGACGGCGCTGATTGCGGTCATCGTGATGCTCGACCAGCTGGTGTGGCGGCCTTTGATCGCCTGGAGCGACAAGTTCAAATTCGAACAGGTGGAGCAGGCCGCGCCGCCGCGCTCGCCCCTCCTCTCCTTGATGCGCAACTCCTCGATCGTGCACACCTTCCAGCGCCGTGTGGTGACGCCCATCGGCGAGCGGCTGGTGCAGCACTTTGCCAACCACGGCGAGGCCATGGAAGAGCCGGCGAAGCCCGGCTGGCTGCGCCGCGCACTGCCCATCGTGCTGTTCGCCTTCGCCGGTTGCATCTCGCTGTATGCCACCGGCAAGGCCGTGCTGGTGCTGACCTCGGTCACACACGCCGAGCTGGTTCTGACCCTTCGCTCGGCCGGAGCCACATTTGCGCGTGTGACACTTTCCCTGCTTTTGGCACTGGCCTGGTGCGTGCCGGCAGGCGTCGCCATCGGCTTCCAGCCCAAGCTGGCGCGCTATGCGCAGCCCCTGGCGCAGATTGCCGCCAGCGTTCCGGCCACCGCCCTGTTTCCCATGATCCTGCTGGCCATCATCGAGATGGGCGGCGGAATCAACGCGGCCAGCATTGTGCTGATGCTGCTGGGCACGCAGTGGTACATCCTGTTCAACGTCATTGCCGGAGCCCTGGCCATCCCCAGCGATCTGCGCGACGTCTCCACCATCTTCCGCTTTGACCGCCGCGAGCGCTGGATGACGGTCATCCTGCCCGGCATCTTTCCCTATCTGGTCACCGGGCTCATCACCGCCAGCGGCGGCGCCTGGAACGCAAGCATCGTGGCCGAATACTTCCGCATGAACGAGCACACCTATACCACGCTCGGGTTGGGAGCGCAGATCAGCCTGGCGAACGACAGCGGCAACGGACGGCTTCTGCTGCTCTCCACCGTCGTAATGGCCGCCCTGGTGGTGGCCGTCAACCGCCTTCTGTGGAAGCCCCTCTTCCGCCTGGCCGAGGGCCGCTACCGGCTGGACAGCTAGGCTCCGCCTCAAGTCGCTCCCACTCGCGGCCGATACTTCTTCCATGGGCAGCCTCGAACTGCCTGCCCCATGGAGTGCGTGATGAAACTTACAATTGGCCGAAAAATCTGGGCTCTGACCCTGACCGTGATGCTGCTGGCCGGCATTGCCAACCTGAGCGTATATCTGCACATGCGTGACGCCCTTGCCTGGCAACAGATGGTTGTGGACGTAAAATGGCCGGCCGCGCAGAACTTTTCTGACGCCATCGCTTCAATGAACCTCTATCGCATGGTGCTTCGCGACACCATCCTGGATTACGCCAACCCGCAGCAGTTTGCAACGGACGTGGAGCGTTACGAGAAAGCCGCCGCCAAAGTGGATGAGTGCGCCGCCAAACTGGTTGAGATGTCAAAGAGCTTCCAGAAAGAGGAAAATAGGCAGCGCGTACGCGTCATCGCCGAAAACCTGCCCATCATGCACGAGGCCGAGCGCAAGTCCATTGATGCCGCGCGCCGCGGCGACAGCAAACAGGCCCTGGCATTACTGCGTAGCGTGCTGCCGCAGGCCACTCTGGTGCGCCAGACGCTGACTGAATTGCAGGAGCAGAACAACACGCTCGCCACGAAGATCTTCGCCAGCATCCAGCAGGACATGCAGAACTCCATCCTGTGGCTTTTTGGGAGCATGGCGGTGATGCTGGCCGTCAGCTCGGTGGTGAGCTGGCGCCTGGCCGTTGCCGTCAGCCGCAACGCGGCCGCGCTTAGCGGTAGGGCGCAGCAGATTGCCGAAGGCGACCTGACGGGCGATCCGCTGGAGGAGACCGGCGGCGATGAGTTTGCCGACATGTCGGCCTCGGTCAACCAGATGCAGAAGCAGTTGCAGGAGCTGTTACAGCGCATCTCGGGCACCTCGGGAGAGCTCGCGGAGGCCAGCGAGCGCATCTCGCAAGGGACGGCGCACAGCGCCGAAACCAGCCGCCAGCAGACCGACCAGACCAACATGGTGGCCACCGCCATCCATGAGATGTCCGCAACGGTGATGGAGGTGAGCCAGCATTCTCAGGCTGCCGCCAACGCCGCCGAAGACGCCAACAGCACGGCCAAGGAGGGCGGTGGCCTGGTCAGCCACACGCTGGAAGTCATGCAGCGCATCGCCGACAGCAACCAGCGCATCGCCGAGCGTGTCACCAAGCTGGGCGACAGCTCGCAGCAGGTGGGCAAAATCGCCGCCGTCATTGACGACATCGCCGACCAGACCAACCTGCTCGCTCTGAACGCCGCCATTGAGGCCGCACGCGCCGGCGAACAGGGCCGCGGCTTCGCCGTCGTCGCCGACGAGGTACGCAAACTGGCTGAACGCACCACCAGCGCCACCAAGGAGATCGCGCAGATCTTGGAAGTGGTGCTGAATGAATCGCGCAACACGGCGCAGGCCATGAAGGAAGGGCAGCAGGATGTGGACGAGGGGCTGGAGGGCTCGCGCAAGGCGGGCGAGTCGCTCGAGCGCATCATCGGAATGGCCGTCCGCGTGGGCGACATGGTGACGCAGATCGCCACGGCCGCC
>Ga0181519_10000595_pt1 | contig 33115 bp, 26 predicted proteins | sample PEATcosm2014_Bin_26_FD_121102 | JGI IMG/M metagenome (GOLD analysis project Ga0181519, IMG submission 121102) | Peatland microbial communities from MTU Mesocosm Facility, Houghton, MI, USA - PEATcosm2014_Bin02_10_metaG | ecosystem: Environmental > Terrestrial > Soil > Wetlands > Peat | place...
GCGAGCGATCCGGGCGGGCAGCGGCCCGTTGCCGTGAGCTACCTGATCAACAAGCTCCAGCCCCTGCCCTTCGCGGCACCCGTGATCGTGTCGCTCAATCCGCCCTTCGAGCCCGCGCCCGCCTCGGTGCTGCGCAGGACGGTTGCCTGGCATCCGCTGCTCGATGCGCCGGCCGTGCAGGCCCAGTCGGGATTTGCCGCGCTGCAGGGGCGGCGCAATACCTGGTACGCCGGCGCCTGGCTGGGTTACGGTTTCCACGAAGACGGGCTGCGTTCCGCGCACGCCGTCGCGGCACACGTCCTTGCCCATGCCGACGCCTGAGCCGCGCATCGGCATCGTGCACGGCGAGGTGGGCCATGCGCGCCACCGGCCGGACCGGCACGCCTTCCGCTACCCGGCGTTTTGCCTGCGCCTGCCCCTGTCGGCGATCGGGCAACTGCCGGCGTGCGGCATCGCGCACAATCGCCCGGGCCTGCTGGCCTTTCGCGATGCCGACCACGGCCCGCGCGACGGATCACCGCTGCTTCCCTGGATTCGCGCCCTGCTCGCGCGCGAGGGTATCGCGGCCGATGGCGAGATCGTGCTGCATGCCTTTCCGCGCATGCTGGGCTATGTCTTCAATCCGGTTGCCTTCTGGGTCTGCCACGCGCGCTCCGGCGCCGTACGCGCCGTATTGTGCGAGGTCAGCAACACCTTCGGCGAACACCACAACTACCTGCTGGCGAATGCCGACGGATCGCCCCTGGTCTCGGGGCAGACCCTCGCCGCGCACAAGCATTTCCATGTTTCGCCGTTTTGCGAGGTCAAGGGCCGCTACGCCTTCCGCTTTCATTTCGGGGAGGCGCGCTGGCTTGCCCGCATCGACTATTACGACGACGCGCAGCACGCCCAGGCCCTGCTGGAAACCCGCATTTCGGGCCGGGTGGAACCGCTGGACCGCGCCGGCGCGCACGCCCTGCTCTGGCGCTACCGCGTCTTTACCCTGGGCGTGATGGCCAGGATCCACTGGCAGGCGCTGCGGCTGTGGCTAAAGGGCGTGCGCTTCTTCCGCAAGCCGGCGCCGCCGGCGGCACCCCTTACCCGCGCGGCCGCCGGCCCAACCGTCGAGTAGCGCCACCGGCGCGGCCTTACCTGCCTGCTGCAGCCGGCTGGAGGGACGCGATCTTTGCCGACCCGCTCGACCACCCGCCGCCCAGCGCCTTGTAAAGCGTCACCCGATTGGTGATGCGCGACAGTTGCGTGCCGATCAGATTCTGCTGCGCTGCGTACCAGGAACGCTGGGCATCGAGCAGTTCCAGGTAGCTGTCGGCGCCCCGCTGGAACCGCGCTTCCGACAGACGGTAACTCTGCGCCCACGCCTCGACCAGCGCGGTCTGGGCATCGACTTGGGACTGCAGTGTGTCCCGCTGCGCCAGGCTGTCGGCCACCTCGCGAAAGGCGGTCTGGATGGTCTTTTCGTACTGTGCCACGCTGATGTCGCGTTCGATCAGCGCGAGGTCGAGATTGGCGCGGTTGCTGCCGCCGTCGAAGATCGGCAGGTCCACTTGCGGGGCAAATGTCCACGTGCCGGATCCCCCCTTGAAAAGACCGGCGAGCGCGCTGCTGGTGGTGCCCGCGTCGGCGGTGAGACTGATGCGCGGGTAGAAGGCCGCTCGCGCCGCACCGATGCTGGCGTTGGCCGCTTCGAGCTGGTGTTCGGCCTCGAGCACGTCGGGCCGCCGTTCCAGCAAGGTGGAAGGTAGGCCAGCGGGCACGTCGCCGCGGCTGCCGACGGCGCCCAGCGCATCGTCGAGGCCGGTGGGAAGCAAGTCGTCGGGGATCGGCGCGCCGACGACCAGGGCCAGCGCGTTGCGGTCCTGCGCGGTCTGGCTGGTGTAGCCGGCCACATCGGCGCGGGCGCTTTCCACCGTCGTCTGGGCCTGCCGCAGCGCAAGGTCGGAGGCGACGCCCAGCTCGGCCTTGCGCCGGGTGAGCGCATAGCTGTCGCTCTGGCTCTGCAGCGTGCGCCGGGCCAGTGCAAGGCGCTCCAGATCGGCCGCCAGGGTCAGGTAATCCGTGGCCACCTCGGCCACGAGGCTGATCTGGGTGCTTCGGCGGGCCTCCTCGGAAGCGAGGAATTTCTGCAGCGCCTGGGCATTGAGGCTGCGCACGCGGCCGAACAGGTCCAGCTCGTAGGCCGAAAAACCCAGCGTCGCGCTGTACTGGCGCACGACCCCGGCCTGGCCGGTGGTCGACACGTCTGCCGGCGAGCGGGTCGCGCTGTCGCTGCCGCTGGCATCGACGCTCGGCACGCTCGCGGACGCCTGGATCCGGTACTGCGCGCGGGACTCTTCGATGTCAAGCACCGCCACGCGCAGGTCCCGGTTGTTGTCCAGCGCCAGGCCGATGAGCTGCTGCAGCCTGGGATCGGCAAAGAAGTCGCGCCAGCCGATGTCGGCCGCATCGGTCGCCGAGGAGGACGAGGAGGCCGAACCGGTGGCCGAGTCGCTCGCGCGCGCCAACGGATACTGGGCGGGCACGGGCAAGGCCGGGCGCTGGTAGGCCGGCACCAGGCTGCAGCCCCCGAGGGCCGCGGCCAGGGTGAGTGTGGGGAGGAGTTTCATGGTTTCCTTTTCGTTCGGGTGTCGGTGGAGTCTCATTGCCCATCGAGCGCGGGCGTGCCGCGGGCTGGGGGAGCATCCGGGGCCGACGCGGAACTCGCCTTGCCGGCGAACAAGCGCATCACCACGACAAAGAACAAGGGCACGAAAAAGATCGCCAGCGCCGTGCCCGACACCATGCCGCCAACCACGGCAGTTCCCAGGGCGTTCTGCGCGCCGGAGCCTGCGCCATTGCCCATCATCAGCGGCAGCACGCCCAGGATGAAGGCCAGCGAGGTCATCAGGATCGGCCGCAACCGCATCCGGGCGGCGGCAATGGCCGACTCGACGAGGCCGCCACCCTGCGCGACCAGGTTTTTCGCGAACTCGACGATCAGTATGGCGTTCTTCGAGGCCAGGCCCACGGTGGTCAGCAAGCCGACCTGGAAATACACGTCGTTCATCTTCCAGGTCAGGATCGCGCCCACCACCGTGCCCAGGACACCCAGCGGCACCACCAGGATCACCGACAATGGAATGGTCCAGCTTTCATACAAGGCTGCCAGGCACAGAAAGATGAACAGGATGGAGGCCGCGGCCAGCAGCCCCGCCTGCCCGCTGGATGCCTTTTCCTGCCGCGAGATTCCCGTCCACTCGTATCCGATGCCAGCGGGCAACTCGGCGGCGTGCCTTTCGACGATATGCAAGGCTTCGCCGCTGGAGGTGGTGCCGGGGAGCGCCATGCCCAGGATCTCGACCGATGGCACGCCGTTGTAGCGTTCCAGCCTCGGCGAACCCGAGGTCCAGGCCGCCTGGGCGAAGGCGCTGAACGGCACCATCGCACCGCTGCTGTTGCGGACGAACCAGCGGTCGATGTCGTCGGGCAGCATGCGGTAGGCCGCATCGGCCTGCAGGAACACCTTTTTCACCCGGCCCTTGTCGATGAAGTCGTTTACGTAGCTGCTGCCCCACGCTGCGGCCAGGGTGTCGTTGATGTCGGCCATCGAAAGTCCCAGGGCGCCGGCCTTTTGGGCATCGATGTCCAGGTGGAACTCCGGCGCGTCCTCCATGCCGTTGGGACGCACGCCGACCAGCCCTTTCTCCTTGGCCAGTGCCGCGAGCAGCTGGTCGCGCGCCTGCATCAGGGCGGCGTGGCCGAGGTTGGCGCGGTCCTGGAGCATCAGGTCGAAGCCGCTGGCATTGCCCAGCTCGGATACGGCGGGAGGCGCAAACGCATACACCGACGCGTCGCGGATGAAGGTGAACTCTTCCATCGCCTTGCCCGCCACGGCACCCACCTTCAGGTCGTCGCGTTGGCGCTGGTCCCACGGCTTGAGCTTGATGAAGGCAAAACCGGTGTTCTGCCCGCTGCCCGCGAAGCTGAAGCCGGCGACGGTAAAGATGGCATCGACCGCGTCCTTCTGGTCGACCAGGAATTGGTGCTCGACCTGCTCGATCACCTGCTGCGTGCGCGCCTGTGTCGCCCCAGGCGGCAACTGCACCAGCGCGAACAAGGTGCCCTGGTCCTCGTCGGGCAGGAAGCCCGCGGGGATCCTGGAAAGCCCGGCCGCGACCGCTGCCAGGATCACCCCATAGGCGACCAGATAGCGCCACCGTTTGCCCAGGATATGCCCCACGATGCCCTGGTAGCCCCTGTTGCCACGATCGAGGCTGCGATTGAACCAGCCGAAGAAACCCGTCCGGGTCAAGCCGTGGCCCTGCGGCACCGGCTTCAAGAGCGTGGCGCACAGGGCCGGAGTCAGCACCATGGCGGTCAGCACCGACAGGCCCATGGCGGCGACGATCGTGACGGTGAATTGACGGTAGATCACGCCGGTCGAACCGCCGAAGAAGGCCATCGGCACGAACACCGCCGCCAGCACCAGCGCCACGCCAAGCAGGGCGCCCGTGATTTGCCCCATGGACTTGCGCGTGGCTTCCAGCGGCCCCAGCCCGTCCTCGCTCATCACGCGTTCGACGTTTTCCACCACCACGATGGCGTCGTCCACGAGAAGGCCGATGGCCAGCACCATCGCCAGCATCGTCAGCGTGTTGATCGAATACCCGAACGCCGCCAGCGCGCCGAACGTTCCCAGCAGCACCACCGGTACCGCTATCGTCGGGACCAGCGTGGCGCGGATGTTCTGCAGGAACAGGTACATCACGAGGAAGACGAGCGCCACCGCCTCGACCAATGTCTTGACCACCTCGCGGATCGAGATGCGCACGAAAGGCGTCGTATCGTAGGGCTTGACCACCTTCATTCCGGCCGGGAAGAACCTTGCCAGTTCATCGAGCTTGGCGTCGATGCCCCGCACCGTCTCCAGCGCATTGGCACCCGGGGCCAGCTTGATCGCCAGGCCCGTGGCCGGCTTGCCGTTGTAACGGCTCACATTGGCGTAGCTTTCGCTGCCGCGCTCGATGCGGGCCACGTCGCGCAGCCGTACCTCGGAGCCGTCGGTCTGCGTGCGCAGCAGGATGGCCTCGAACTGCTCGGCCGTCTTCAAGCGCGATTGCGCAGTGATGGTGGCGTTCAACTGCTGGCCTGCCAGCGACGGCAGCGCGCCCAACTGGCCGGCCGATACCTGTGCGTTTTGCGCCGAGATGGCCGTCTTCACGTCCAGCGGCGTCAACTTGAAGTTGTCGAGCTTGCTCGGGTCGAGCCAGACGCGCATCGCATACTGCGAACCGAACAGCGTGACGTCTCCCACGCCCTCGACCCGGCTGATCGGGTCTTGCACATTGGCCGCAACATAATCGGACAGATCCGCCCCGCTCATCTGCCCGTCTTCGGATACGAATGCCAGGACGTTCAGGAAATTGCTGGCCGACTTGGTGACCTGCACGCCCTGTTGCTGAACCTCCTGCGGCAGCAAGGGCGTGGCAAGCGCCAGCTTGTTCTGCACCTGGACCTGTGCGGTATCGGGGTCCGTGCCGGTCTCGAAAGTCAGCGTTATGGTGACGCTGCCGGTCGATTCGCTGGTGCTGGCGATGTAGGCGAGCCGGTCCAGCCCTCGCATCTTCTGCTCGATCACCTGGGTAACCGTGTTTTCCAGCGTCGCCGACGAGGCCCCGGGGTAGGTGGCGGCGATCGCGATGGCGGGCGGAGCGATGCTGGGGTACTGCGCGATCGGGAGGGTCCGGATCGCCAGCACGCCGGCAAGCATGACGAGAATGGCAAGCACCCAGGCGAAGATCGGGCGGTCGATGAAGAAGCGGGCCATGGTCGGGGTACCTTTTTCTTGATCAGTGCCGGGCGCCGGGCGTGTCGGCAACGGCCAGGGCCGCCCGTGGCGAGGCGGATTCGGGCCCGATCGTCCGCTCGCCCGTAGCCGCGGCGGCCACCTCGGGCGCCACGACCTGCACCGCCATGCCCGGCGCAGCCTTCTGCTGCCCCGAAACGACCAGGCGGTCACCTGCCCTCAACCCGCCGGTTACCAGCCACTGGTCGCCGATGGCGCGTCCGGTGGTGATCGAGCGCCGTTCGATCTGCCCGGCGGCATCGACCACATATGCCAGCGGCAGGCCAGCGGCGTCACGGCTCACGGCTCGTTGGGGTGCCAGCAGCGCCTGGTCGATGACGCCTTCTTCGATGACGGCACGCACGTACATGCCGGGCAGCAGATCGCCCTTGGGGTTTGGGAACTCGGCGCGCAGGGTGATCGCGCCGGTGCCTTGATCGACGGTCACGTCGGAGAACTTGAGCGTGCCTTGCTGCGGGTAGGCGCTGCCGTCTTCTAGCAGAAGTCTGACCTTGGCGGTGCCACCGCTGAGCTGGCCGCCGGCCAGCGCGCGCTTCAGGCGCAGCACGGTGGTGCTCGACTGGGTCACGTCGACGAAGATCGGATCGAGCTGTTGCACCGTGGCCAGCGCCGTGGTCTGGTTGGCCGTGACCAGCGCGCCCGGCGTCACCGACGACTTGCCGATGCGTCCGCTGATCGGCGCGGTGATGCGGGTGTAGTCCAGATTGATGCGGGCCGACTGCAGTGTGGCCTGCGCCGAGGCCACGTCCGCGACGGCCTGCCCGAGCGCTGCGGACGCGTCGTCGTTGTCCTGCTGGCTGACGGCCTTTATGGCGACCAGTTCCTGGTAGCGCGCGGCCTTCAATCGGGTGGAGCGCAGATTGGCCTCGGCCTTGGCGAGGGCGGCCGCGGCACTGTCTACCGTGGCGCGGTAGCTTGCGGGGTCGATCTGGTAGAGCAGTTCGCCGGCCTTGACCTCGCTGCCCTCGGTGAAGCGGCGTTCCAGCACCAGGCCGGTGATCTGCGGGCGGACGTCGGCTATCAGCACCGGTGCGGTCCGTCCCGGCAGCTCGGTGGTCAGCGCCAGGCGCTGCGGCTCCAGCAGGATCACGCCGACCTGGGCGACGCCCAGCGTGGCCGGCGGCCCGCCCATCGGCGGCTTGCCGCAGGCCACCAGCAGCACTGAAGTGCATGTCAGGATCATGGCGGTGGTGGCACGGGTGCGTTTGGGCATGGGGCTTCCCTTCTTTAATTGAACTGTCCTGTACCGTATATTAATTGACTTCCACCGCCTGTCAAGTAAAAATGAACACTTCGGTTCATTAAAAGGAGAACCCCGATGCGCGTGCGTACCGAAGCCAAGCGGGAGGCCATCCTGGAAATCGCCGCCGAGGCCTTCATCGAAATGGGCTACGAGCGCGCCTCGATGGCGGAAATTTCATCCCGTGTCGGCGGATCCAAGGCGACGCTGTACGGCTATTTCGAATCGAAGGAGCAGCTGTTCATCGAGGTCGCCAAATCCGTCGGCGAAAGGCATCTGGCCGATGCCTTCGCCGAACTCGAGCAGACCGCGGCCGACGTGCAGGTGGCGCTCCAGCGCCTGGGCGAAAAGGTGCTCGGCTTTCTCACCCACCCGGACGCGCTGGCCACGCAGCGCATGGTTATCGCCGCGGCCGGGCGCTCGGATATCGGCCGGCGCTTCTACGAGGCCGGCCCCAAGCGCGGCCTCGAGGCCACGGCCGCCTACCTGAAGGCAGCGATGGACGGCGGCAGGCTGCGCGTCGCCGATGCGGGCATCGCCGCGCATCACCTGCTCGCGCTCTTCGAGGCCGAAACCGTGCCGTTGCGCATGCTGGGCGTTCCCGTGAGCACCTCGCGAGCGCATATCCGCCAGGCGATCGAACGCGCCCTTGCGGTGTTCCTGGCCGCCTACGGGGTTTCCAGTCCGGGCCCGCGCGGCCGGCCGTGAACGTGCTTCAAGCGTCGATCGAGCGAATCGGCGGGCCTTGGCGCCATTGCCGGGGAAACATCCCCCATCGCGTCGAACCTGGAATCGTCCCCTTTGCAGGCGCGCGAGGGCGGCCGCGCCTTCCTGACCCTCGCGGGCGGGTGAAGGGCCCGGGTCAGTGAAGTTTTACGCGCGGGCTGGTCTTGCTGCGCAGCCAGTGGCCGACGGTATCGAGGGCCATGCCCCAGAAGCCGTGCAGGGCCAGCACGTGCATGCGATAGAGCGAGGCATACATCACGCGGGCCACGAGTCCCTCGATCAGCAGGTTGCCGCCGATCAGGCCGCCCATGAGGTTTCCCACGGCGCTGAAGTGTCCCAGCGACACGAGGGAACCGAAATCCTGGAATTCGAATTCCGGCAGGGGCTGCCCCGCCAGGCGCCGGCGCAGCGCCTTGACCAGGAAGCTGGCCTGCTGGTGCGCAGATTGGGCGCGCGGCGGCACGTTGCCGCCGGTTGCCTTCCATTTGCAGCTGGCGCAGTCGCCCAGGGCGAAGATGTCCGGATCGGTCTCGCTCTGCAGGGTCTGGTGCACCAGCAGCTGGCCATTGCGGTTCACCGCCAGGCCGTCCAGGGTGGACAGCACCGGCGGCGCGGTGATGCCGGCCGCCCACACGGTGAGGTCGCTCGGGATGCTCTGGCCGCTGGCCGTCAGGACGGCGTCGGCGGTCACCTCGATGACACGCTCCTCGGTCAGGACGTCGACGTCGAGCTTGCCCAGAAGGGAGACGATGCCGGTGGACACGCGTGGCGGCAGCGCCGGCAGGATGCGCGGGCCGGCCTCGATCACGTGGATGCGGATGTCGTGCCGCGGATCGAGCTTGTGCAGCCCATAGGCGCTCAGCACCTGGGCGGTATTGCGCAGTTCGGCCGATAGCTCGATGCCGGTAGCGCCCGCCCCGATGATCACCACCGACACGGTCGGCTTGCGCGCGGCCTCTGCGCCCGCCGTGGCACCATGGGCGCTGCCCGATTCGGCCCGCATGCAGGCCGCAATGAGGCGCCGGCGGAAACGGTCGGCCTCGGCGGCCGTGTCCAGCGCCAGCGCGTGCAGGGCGGCGCCCGGCACGCCGAAATAGTTGGTGATGCTGCCGATGGCCAGAACGAGCGTGTCGTAGGCGATGCTGCGCTCGGGCAGCACCTCGAAGCCGTCCTCGGCGCTCACGGCGCCGACGCGAATGGTGCGCGCGCCGCGGTCCAGGCCGAGCAGTTCGCCCTGCTGGAACTCGAAATCGTGCCAGAGCGCCTGTGCCGCATAGGCCAGCTGGTGGGTGTTGGGATCCATGCTGCCGGCGGCAACCTCGTGGAGCAAGGGTTTCCAGATGTGGGTGGCGTAGCGGTCGACAAGGATGACCTTGGCGCGCCCCGTGCCGCGCCGCGCTCCCAGCGCATCGCCCAGCCGCGTGGCCAGTTCAAGCCCTCCGGCGCCGCCGCCCACCACGACAATGGTGTGGTCACCGCCCTTACCGACTCCGCCGGACATGCCTTCTCCTCGCTGCATTGCACCAATGGGCGTATTTTGCATTACCCTGCGGCATTGCGCCGAGGGAGACGTGTCATGGAGCCTGTATTAGCGGGTCATAAGCCGCTTTTCCGCGAGACGGCGGGCGTGGTGCCCAATACGGCGGTCCTGGTTTTCACGGTCCTGGGCTGGCTCGGCTCCTTTGCGCTCATGGGTGCCACCTCTGTGCTGGCCAATGTCGCCGGCGTGCTGCTGTGCACGCAGGCCATGGTACTGGCCGCCTACCTGGTGCACGAGGCGGCCCACAGCACGCTCTTTGCCGCCCCGGCGGCCAATGCCCGGGTGGGCGAAGCGATGAGCTTCGTGGCCGGCTCGAGCTATGCCGCGTTCGAGCGGATCCGCCACCTGCACATCCGCCACCATCGCGACCGCGCGGACCTGGTCTGCTTCGACTTCAAGGCGCTCATGGACCGCCGCCCGGCCTTGCGCCGCACGCTCGAGGCCCTGGAGTGGGCCTACGTGCCTGCAACCGAGATCCTCATGCACCTGCAGGTCGTGTGGCGCCCGTTTTTCGTTGCTGGCCAGGCCTGCCACCGGCGCCGGGCCCTGGCGATGCTGGGCGTGCGCGGCGTACTGCTGCTGGCCCTGGCGCTGTGGTCGGCCAAGGCGCTCGTGCTCTACGCCCTGTCCTACCTGCTGCTCCTGCACGTGCTCAATTTTTTCGACGCCTTCCACCACACCTTCGAGCAGCACGTCGTCGCTCCCGACGAGGCCCTGCCCCTGGGCGGACGCGACCGCGCCTACGAGCAGGACAACACCTACACCAACCTCGTGTCGGTCCGCTGGCCCTGGCTCAACCTGCTCACGCTCAACTTCGGCTACCACAATGCGCATCATGAGCGCGCTTCGGTGCCCTGGTACCGGCTGCCGGCGGCGCATCGCGAACTGTTCGGCGACGGCAGTCCGGCCGTGATGCCGCTGGGCGCCTTGCTGGCGACCTGGCATCGCAACCGCGTCCGCCGCGTGCACGCGCAGGACTACGGCGTTGCCGTTCCCGGGCGCCTGGCGCCCGATGCCTTCGTCGGCACCCACGGCGTGTCGTTCCTGACAGTGGTCTGAGCGTCGCGATCAGGCCCCGTGCGCGAGAAGTTCCGGAAGTTCCTGCAGGCTCGCGACGGTGAAGGCGGGCCGGCCGGGCAAGCGCTCCACGGCCTGGCCCTGGCGATTGCACCACACCACCCGCATGCCGAAGGAGGCCGCCGCATGGGCATCCCAGGCATTGGACGATTGGAAGGAGATCTGCTGCGCCGGCACGCCCAGGCGCTCGACGGCGAGCGCGTAGACGCGCGGATCGGGCTTGAAGACGCCCACGTCCTCCACCGACAGCACGTGGTCTAAAAGCGCGCCGATGCCGGCGTTCTGGACAAGCGCCGCCAGCATGGAGGGCGAGCCGTTGGACAGGATGGCCGTGGTCAGGCCCATGGCACGCAAGCGGCGCAGGACGCCGGGCACTTCGGGATAGGCTTCCAGGGCATTGAACGCGGCCATCAGCGCCGCCTCGAGGCCGACATCCAGGTGCAGGGCGTCGAGCGCGTGCGCCAGCGCGTCGCGCGTGACGCCTTCGAAGTCGACATGCCGGCCTTGCAGTGTGCGCCACCAGCTGTACTGGACCTGCTTGTCGCGCCACAAGGCCGCCAGGGGTTTTTCGCGCTCCTGCAGTTGCGCGCGCAGGCGCGCGCAAGCGGTGGAAAGGTCGAACAGCGTGCCGTACGCGTCGAAGACGCACGCCCGGATGGGGCCGCCCGGCGTCTGCCCGGTGCCCTGTTGCGCCTGGCCGCTCACGGCAAGTCCGCTTTGACGGTGCGCACGGTGCGTCAGGCAACCGGAACGCTGGCGAGTCCGGCATGCCCGGCGGGCCCGCCGGCGCGCAGGTTCTCGAGCATGTCGTCGACCAGCGCGGCAAGATCGAAGCGGCGCTGCCAGCCCCAGTCGCGTTGCGCCGCGCTGTCGTCGATCGACCGGGGCCAGCTGGCGGCGATGGCCTGGCGGAAATCCGGCTCGAAGGCGATCGCGAAGCCCGGCACGCGCCGGGCGATCGCCGCGGCGATCTGGCGCGGCGTGAAGCTGACACCGGCCAGGTTGTAGCCGCCGCGTTCGCGCACCCGTTCGGCCGGCGCTTCCATGATTTCGAGGGTGGCGCGCAGGGCGTCGGGCATGTACATCATCGGCAGGGCCTGTTCGGGTTCGAGAAAGCAGGTGTAGGTCCGGCCGGCCAGGGCCGCATGGAAGATCTCGACCGCGTAATCGGTCGTGCCGCCGCCCGGCGGGGTCTTCCAGCTGATCAGCCCGGGGTAGCGCAGGCTGCGCACGTCCACGCCGTGGCGGGCGTGGTACCAGGCGCACCAGCGTTCCCCGGCGAGCTTGCTGATGCCGTACACCGTGGTCGGGTCCATGATGGCCGTCTGCGGCGTGTCGAGCGCCGGCGTCGAGGGACCGAAGGCCGCGATCGAGCTCGGCCAGAAGATCCGCTCCACGACGCGCTGGCGGCCCAGTTCCAGGACATTGAGCAGGCCGCGCATGTTGACCTCCCAGGTGAGCAGGGGCTGGGCTTCCCCGGTGGCCGAGAGCACGGCGGCCAGCTGGTAGACCTGCGTGATGCGATGGCGGGCAACGACGTCGGCGAGCGCGCGCGCATCGGTCACGTCGAGAACCTCGTGCGCCAGGGCGGCGACGCGTCCCCGCGGGGCGATGTCGCTCGTGACCACGGCGGCCGCACCGTGGCGCGCCATCAAGGCCTCGGCCAGTTCGGCGCCGATCTGGCCATTGGCGCCGACGATCAGGATGCGCGGTGGATTCATGTCGGCCCCGGGGTCCGCATGTGCCGCGCCTCAGTGCGCCGGGCCGGTCAGCAGGCCCAGCTCCTGGCCGGCCTGGGCGAAGGCCGCCACGGCATGCTCGAGATGGGAGCGTTCATGCACGGCGCTCATCTGCACGCGGATCCGGGCCTGCCCCTTGGCCACCACCGGAAAGAAGAAACCCACCGCATAGACGCCCAATTCGAGCAGCCGGGCCGACAGGCGCTGCGCCATGGCGGCGTCGAAGACCATGATGGGCACGATCGGGTGCTCCCCCGGCTTGATGGTGAAGCCCGCCGCGGCAATGGCCTGCCGGAAGAACCGCGTGTTCTCCTCGAGCTTGTCGCGCAACGCGGTCGATGCCTCGAGCAGGTCGAGTACGGCGAGGGATGCCCCGGCGATGGCCGGGGCCAGCGTGTTGGAGAAGAGGTAGGGCCGCGAGCGCTGGCGCAGCAGTTCGATGACCTCCCGGCGCCCCGCCGTGAAGCCTCCGGAGGCGCCACCCAGCGCCTTGCCCAGGGTGCCGGTGATGATGTCCACCTTGCCGAACACGCCACGGTACTCGTGGGTGCCGCGGCCGGTGCGCCCCAGGAAGCCCGTGGCGTGGCATTCGTCGATGGCCAGCAGGGCCTCGTAGCGGTCGCACAGCGCGCGGATCTGGTCGAGGCGGGCGATCGTGCCGTCCATGGAAAAGACCCCATCGCTGAAGACCAGCGAAAACCGGGCGCCCGCCGCGGCCGCTTCGCGCAGGCAGCGTTCGAGGTCGTCCATGTCGTTGTGGCGGTACCGCAAACGCTTGGCCTTGCACAGGCGGATGCCGTCGATGATGGACGCGTGGTTGAGCTCGTCGCTGATCACGGCGTCGTCCTCGCCCAGCAGGGGCTCGAAGAGTCCGCCGTTGGCGTCGAAGGCGGCGGCGTACAAGATGGCATCTTCCAGGCCCAGGAAGCGCGCCAGGCGTGCCTCCAGGGCCTTGTGCACGTCCTGGGTGCCGCAGATGAATCGCACCGAACTCATGCCGTAGCCGTGCGCGCGCAGGGCCTCGTGGGCCGCCTCGACCACGCGCGGATGGGAGGACAGACCCAGGTAGTTGTTGGCGCACAGGTTGATGACCTCGCGGCCATCGGCCAGGCGGACCACGGCGCCCTGGGCACTGGTGATGATGCGTTCGGTCTTGTAGAGACCGCTGTCGCGCAAGGCCTGTACCTGCTGGCGCAGGTTTTCATGGAACTCGTCCGGACGCGACATCGCTTGCCTCGGGAAAGGGATTTTGCGGGAGCAAACGCGGAAAATACCGCAAAACGCGCCGGGGCAGGCGGCGGCACGACCTTGTCAGCGGCGAGGGCAGACGGCGCCGGCGGGGTCGGAGACCAGTTGGACGTTGCTCAGGGTGATGCGCAGATGGCCGGCCGAGGACAGCGCAAAGGGCGTGGCCACCCGCGACACATCGGTGCCGGCGGCGCCGAAACACGAGAGCTTTACCTTGAGCGTGCGCCACTGGCCGGGCGGCGCCGACTTCAGGAATTCGGTGATGTCCACCGCGCCCTCGCAGCCGGGCCCGCAGCCCACACCGAGGGAAACCGGGGCATCGGGCGCTTCGTCGACCCGCAGGCCGATGCGCAATGCGGCTTCGCCATTGCTCAACATGCGCATGTCGAAGGCGGGGCCGGAAATGGCCGCGCGCGCCGCGCCGCCGGGCCAGCGCAGTTCGCGCCCGCCCTCCTGCAGGCCGTCGGCATCGACCGCCCGCAGGGCAACCGCCGGGACGGGGGTGTCGCCCCCCGCGCCGGACGGCGCCGCACCGGCCGCGGCCAGTTGCCACGACCACGGCGCCAGGGTCCTGCCGTGCACCAGGTAGTTGGCGAAATTGGATTGGGCCGCGTCGACACCGGAGATCTCCGGCAGGCGCGGCGCCGGATCGCGATCCGCATAGCGCAGTCCATAGCCATCGGGATAGAGAATCGCCCGACCGGCGCCCGGTCCGGGCGCAGCGGGCGCGGCCGATGCCGGCCAGGCGAACGACAGGCTTCCCGTGAAGTCCGTGCGCGGCCGACCCGCGGCGTCGCCCACCAGGACATCGGCGACGCCTCCTCCCTCGGTGCCGGGCAGCCAGGCGGCGACGAAGGCGTCCGAGGCATTGATCTCGGGATTCACCCACAAGGGGCGCCCGGACAGGAACACCGACACCACGGGCAGGCCCTGCGCCTTGAGCCGCCGCAGCAAGGCCAGATCGGCCTTGTCCGCGGGCTGGTATTCCAGGCTGCGCAGGTCGCCCCAGCCTTCGGCGTAGGGTGTCTCGCCGAACACCACCACGGCAAGGTCGGGCCGTTCGGTGAAACGCCCATCGGGCTGCCATTGCACGCGGCCGCCGCCGGCGGCCAGCGCCTCGCGCAGGCCCCCGAGGATGGACTGCGCCGCCGGAAAATCGCTGTTGCGATTGTCATTGCCCTGCCAGGACAAGGTCCAGCCGCCGCACTGCAGGCCGATGGCGTCGGCGCCCGGGCCCGCAACCAGCACGTGCGCGGAGGAGCGCAGCGGCAGGATGCCGTTGCGGTTCCTGAGCAGCACCAGCGATTTGCGCACCGCCTCGCGGGCCAGCGCGCGGTGCTCGGGCGCGGCCAGCACGCCGGCGCGGCCCTCCCAGGGGCGCTCGGCGGAGAACAGGCCCAGTTTCCACTTCACGCGCAGGATGCGGCGCACGGCATCGTCGATGCGTTGCGGGGCCACGGCGCCGGCGCGGGCCTGCGCGAGCAGATTGCCATACAAGGCCCGCCACCCGTCGGGCGCCATCAGCATGTCGATGCCCGCATTGACGGCGGCGGGGCAGTCGACCGTCGTGCAGCCGGGCAGCTGTCCATGGCTGTTCCAGTCGCTCACGACGAACCCCTCGAAACCCATGCGCTCCTTGAGAACGCCCGTGATCAGGCTGCGGTTGCCCGTCATCTTCACGCCCTGCCAGCTGGAAAACGAAGCCATTACCGTCATGACCCCGGCTTCGATGGCGGCGCGGTACGCCGGCGCATCGACACGTATGAGTTCGGCTTCGCTGGCCGCGGCGTCGCCCTGGTCGATGCCCTCGCGCGTGCCGCCGTCGCCGATGAAATGCTTCGCGGATGCCGCGACATGGCCCTCCTGGAGGAGTCCGGCCGGACCGGCGCCCCAGGTCCGAGGGTCGCCCTGCAGCCCGCGGACGAAGGCGCCGGCATAGCGGGTCACGAGCGCCGGGTCGTCGGAATACCCCTCGTAGCTGCGGCCCCAGCGGACATCCTGCGGAACGGCCAGCGTCGGTCCGAATGCCCAGTCAAAACCGCTGGCCGCCGTCTCCTGCGCGGTTGCGGCGGCGATGCGGCCCAGCAGGCCGGGATCGTGCGCGGCCCCCAGGCCCACGTTGTGCGGAAAGACTACGGCGCCGCTGACGTGGCTGTTGCCGTGCACCGCGTCGATGCCCAGCATCACGGGGATCGGCACGTGACCCGGGCGCGTCTCCAGCGATACCGCGCGAAACGCCCGGGCGGTGGCCACCCAGTCCGATGCCGGACCGCGCAGCCCGGCGCTGCCCAGCGGCGGCGTGTTGCCACCCGCCAGAATCGATCCGACCGGGATCTCGCGCAGGTCCTCGGGCCGGATGCTCGACACATCGGCCTGGATCATCTGGCCGATCTTCTCCTCGAGCGACATCTGCGCCAGCAATTGCGTTATGCGCGCCTCGCCGGCCGCATCGACGAGTCCCTGGCTGCGCGCCGCCGGCCAGAGCTCGGGGTGGGCCTGCCCGGGTGCGTCGGGCACCTGCGGGTGGGCGGCGCGGGCCAGCAGGACCGCCACGGCCAACACGACGATGCCCGCGCCGCGCCCTGCGGTCCGGCCGCGGCGCTCAGGCATGCGAAGACGGCGCAAGGCGTGCCGCGGGGCGTTGCCACAGTTCCTGGATAGCCTCGAGGCTGCGGCCCGAGGTCTCGGGAACGCAACGCCAGACGAACAGGCCGGCGAGGATGCTCATCAGCCCGTACAGGTAGTAGGCAAAGCCGTGATGGAAGATGTCGTTGAGCGCCGAGTTGCCGTCGATGACCTTGAAGGACCAGGACACCGCGAGGTTGGCGATCCATTGCGCGGCAACGGCCAGGGCCATCACGCGCCCGCGGATGGCGCCGGGGAAGATCTCGGAGAGCAGTACCCACACCACCGGACCCCAGGACATGGCGAAGCCGACGATGTAGACGACCACGCAGGCCAGCGCGAGGCCGTCCGTGCGCTGCTCGCCGAAGAGGTAGCCGAGGCCGAGCATCGGCGCGGCCATGCAGGCGGCTCCGCCAATGAGCAGCGGCTTGCGGCCGAGGCGGTCTACCGTGGCGATGGCGATCACCGTGGCGAGCATGTTCGCCGCGCCGACGATCACGGTCTGGAGCAGGGCGCTGTCGTTGCCGGCGCCCAGGTTGCGGAACATCAGCGGCGCGTAATAGAGAACCGCGTTGATGCCCACGAGTTGCTGGAACACGGACAGGCCCAGGCCGGCGAGCACCACCGGCCAGCCGTAGGCGAGGATGCGTGCGGCGGGCGCGGCGCGCAGGCTCTGCGCGATGTCGGCGAGTATGGGAGCCAGTTCGTCCTCGGCCGCGATCATCGCCAGCACGCGCCGCGCGTCGGCCTGGCGGCCGCGCAGCATGAGCCAGCGCGGCGTATCCGGGGCGCGGGCGAGCAGGACCAGGAACACGAGCGCAGGCAGCGCCTCGGAGGCCAGCATCAGGCGCCAGCCGATGCGATCGACCCACGCGGGGTCGCCGCCCCGCGCGATCATCCAGTTGACGAAATAGACCCCGACGATGCCGATGACGATGGCCATCTGGTAGAGAGAAACGAGCTGGCCGCGGCGCTCCTTGGGCGCGATCTCGGCGATATACAGCGGCGAGAGCATCGAGGCGATGCCGATGCCCGCGCCGCACAGCAGGCGGTAGACGTTGAAGGCGACGAGGGCCGGCAGGCCGGTCGTCCCCAGCGGTGCAATTCCGGCCTCCGGGACGGCCGAGCCGATGGCCGACACGAGGAACAGCACGGCGGCGACCACCAGCCCACGCTGGCGCCCGTAACGGTCGGCCAGGGTCCCGGCCACGGCGCTGCCCACGATGCAACCGAACAGGGCGCTCGAGACGGTGAGTCCGGAGAGCGCATTGCGCCAGCCCTCGGACAGCTGCAGGGGCGCGATGAAATCGGCGTCCAGGGAGTTGACCGCCCCCGATATCACCGCGGTGTCGTAGCCGAACAGGAGGCCGCCCAGTGCGGCAACCATCGTCAATCGCAGGCTCAAGCCGTACAGGCCAGACGCCGGCCCGCCGGGCGGCAGCGCCGCTTGCGTATCCATCACATGCTCCTCGCGCCGGGGGCAGCCCTCTCCCGCGCGGGAGAGGGCGTGCAAGAACGCGGCTTAGAACTGGTAACCGGCGTTGAAGCCGAAGGTGCGCGGTGGCAGGTACTGGGACTGCCAGACGCCGAAGGCGTTCTGGGCATTGGTCTTGACCTTGCCGTCCCCGACGTTCTGCACGAAGCCGTCGATGTACCAGGCCTTGGGCGCCGTGTAGCGCAGCCCCAGGTCGGCGCGCGTATAGGCGTCCTGCTGGTCGCCGGGCCCCAGGTTGAAGACGCTCAGCCAGCTCGACGTCTCGTAATGGAGGCTGATGCGCGGCGCCAGCGAAGCGCCGCCGTCCAGATGGAAGCTGTGCTCGTACTGCACCTGCGCGGCGAAGGTCGGCGCGTGCGGCATGGTATGGCCGGTGACGTCCAGGCAGTTGGAAATGCCCGGCACCGCGCATGCCGGCAGGGTGTAGTCGTTGCTGCCCGCGATGAGGTGGCCCAGCCGGGTGTGCGTGTAGGCCAGGGCCAGCTGCACGCTGTCGTCGTGCGTCAGGCGGGCCGCCAGCTCGGACTCGAGCCCGTAGACCTTGGCACCCTCGGCATTGGAGGTCGCCAGGGAGTGCGTCCCGTCCGGATTGGTGACCGGGGCGCTGAACTGGTAATCCTTGAAGTCCTCGTAGTACGCCGAATTGTTGAACTTCACGGCGCCGCCCAGCAGCGTGTTCTTCGTGCCCACCTCATAGTTGGTCAGCGTCTCGGGACCGTACTTGAGGCCGCCATCCTGCAGGCCGCCGGACTTGTAGCCGGTGGAGATGCTGCCATAGGTGAGGAAATCGCGGCTGATGTCGTAGTTCACGCGGGCCAGCCAGGTGGCCTTGGTCCCCGAGTACGTGCCGTCGTTGTGCTGGTAGGTCGAAAAACCGCTATTGGCGGCGAAGACATTGGCGGCCGGATCGACCGGCACCGCCGCGGCGAGTGCGCCGCCGACCCAGCCGTTGTTGGTTCCGCCCTCGTTCTTGCGGTCGTCCGCGGTGAAGCGTAAGCCCCCCGTCAGGTGCAGCGCCTCCGACACGTTCCAGGTGGCCTGGCCGAATTCGGCCACCGAGCGCACCGACTCGTGCGGCTGGATGAAGGAACCCTGCCAGCTCACCGTGCCGATCTGCGTGCCGTTGAAGATCGGGATGTCGAAGCGGATATTGTTGTTCTCGGCCGCGTAATACAGGCCCAGGATCCAGTCGATCTCGTGCTTGCCGGCCGACTGCAGTTCGAGCTCCTCGCTGTAGTTGAGGTAGTTCGAATAGTTGGTGCGGTCCTCCTGGTAGGTGGCGCCCGTCGTGAAGCTCGTGGGCACCATGGCGCCGCCGGCCTGGTCGAAGTCCGACGAGCCGCTGAAATGCGAGAGGCCGGTGATCGAGGTGAGATTGAGCGCGTCGTTGATGCTCCAGTCCATGCGGCTGCGCACCGTGCTCACGTCCCGGTCCAGGTACGGCGCAACGCTGATCAGTGCCGACCAGAATTTCTCCCCGGGCCGCGGGTCCTGCATCAGGTTCATGCTGGGCGTGCCCCGGTCGAGGAACATCTCGTACGAGATGTCCCAGCTGAAGGCGCCGCTGGGCCGCCACAGCAGGCTCAGGCGCGCCGCGCTCTGGTCCTGGGCGTTGTATTTGGGGCCGCTTTGCACGAACAGGTTCGGGTTGAGCGGCTGGAAGGCAACCGGAACGTAGGCCGCCGGGGGCGTCTTGCCCGCGGCAAGGGCCGTGGCGATCGCCGCGGTATTGCTGGCCGCATTGGCGGAGTTGTAGGCGGCCACGGCCGACTGCTGGCTGGCCAGCGACGGGTGCGGCGCCGCCTGGTAGTCGACATAGCCGTCGTGCTGCTCGTGGACGAAGGCGATCCGCAGCGCCATCGTGCTGCCCAGCGGCACGTTGAAGGCGCCGCGCTCGCCCTGGCGGTTGTAGGTGCCCAGGCCCGCCTCGACGTTGCCGAAGGCGTCGCCCAGCACCGGCTTTGCGGTCTGCATGTTGACCGCGCCCACCGTCGAATTGCGGCCCCACAGGGTGCCCTGGGGCCCACGCAGCACCTCGACCGAATCCATGTCGAAGAGCAGTGCCGCCGCGCCCTCGGCGCGCGGCGCATAGATGCCATCGACGAACAGCGCGACCTCCGGATCGGCGTATTCGGTCTTGGCGCTGTCGTTGCCGATGCCGCGCAGGGTCATCGTGATGACGCCATGGTCGCCCTCGCTGGTGGCCTGGAAGCTCGGCACCAGGTGCACCACGTCCTCGATGGTCTGCACATGGGCCTGCTCGAGCGTGCTCGCGCTGAGCGAGGTCACGGCCACGGGGGTCTGCTGCAGCGAGGTGGAACGCTTGGTGGCGGTAACGACGATGTCGGGCAGGATCGAATCGGCCTGCTCCGGCGCCGATTGGGCGTGCGCCCCGCCGGCGCCGGCAAATGCGGCCAGCACGGCCAGTTGCACGGGGGAAGCCCAACGGCGGCCGGACGTGCGCTTGCAAGATCCCATCATGTCTCCTCTCCTGGGTTGTGCGCCCGCGGTGAACTGTCGTCGGCGCTTTCGTTATGGGCCGCATGATGGGATAAAAAGACAACGCTGTCAATAAAAATGACAACGCTGTCTTTTTTTGATCAATCCGATCTATCATCCCCACCGCCGGGGACCCGGAGCCCGGCACCGCGGCACCCCCGCTGCACGCCGGCGCCATCCCGAGGAGAAGCCATGCAGCCCATCAGGAACATCCTCATCGTGGGCGGTGGCACCGCCGGCTGGATCACCGCCGCGTTCCTGGCCCGTGCCCTGGCCGGGGACGCCGACGCGGGCGTGCGCATCACCCTGGTCGAGTCGAGCGACATCGGCATCATCGGGGTGGGCGAGGCGACGTTCCCGTCCATCAAGGGAACGCTCGCCGCCATCGGCATCGACGAGCGCCGCTTCCTGCGCGAGAGCAACGGCACCTTCAAGCAGGGCATCACGTTCGCACACTGGGTGCGCCCGCCCGGCTCGCCCGGCCCGGACCATTACTTCCACCCTTTCAGCCTGCCCAGCCAGCAGCCCCATGGGCCAGAACTCCTGCCCTACTGGCTGCTGGGCGGGGCCGGACGCGGCGTGCCTTTCGCCGAGGCCGTGACCCTGCAAAAAAGGATGGTCGATGCCGGACGCGGCCCCAAGCGCGTCGGCGACGCCGATTTCCAGGGGCCGCTCAACTACGCCTATCACCTGGACGCCGCCAGCTTCGCCGCGATGCTCTGCCGCCACGCGCAGGGCCTGGGCGTGCGACGCATCCTGGCCAATGTCGAGCGCGTCGAACTCGATGCCCAGGGCGCCATCGCCGCCGTGGTGACCGGCGAGGCCGGACCGCTGCACGCCGACCTGTATATCGATTGCACGGGCTTTCGCGCGGCGCTCATCGGTGGCGCCCTGGGCTCGCCGTTTCGCAACATCAATCATGTGCTGTTCAACGACCGCGCCGTCGCCCTGCAGGTGCCGTACGACGGTCCCGGGGCGCCCATAGCGGCCAGCACGATCGCCACGGCCCAGGAAGCGGGCTGGACCTGGGACATCGGCCTGCAGCAGCGCCGCGGCGTGGGCTACGTGTACTCGAGCCGGTACACCGACCAGGACCGCGCCGAGGCGGTGCTGCGCGCCCACATCGGGCCGGCGGCCAGGGACCTGGCGGCGCGGCACCTGCGCCTGAACATCGGCTGGCGCGACGAGCCGTGGGTGAAAAACTGCGTCGCCGTGGGTCTTGCGGGCGGATTCATCGAACCGCTGGAGTCCTCCGGCATCGGACTGATCGAAACCGCGGCCTGCCTGATCGCCTACCTGTTCCCGGCCGACGGGGACAGCGCGCCGGTGGCCCGCCAATTCAATGCCTTGATGCGCGCACGCTACGAGCGCATTGCCGATTTCATCAAGCTGCACTACTGCCTGAGCCGCCGTACCGATACGCCCTTCTGGCGCGACAACACCGACCTGCGCACGGTTCCCGACAGCCTGCAGGAAAAACTCGCCCTGTGGCGCTACCGCCCGCCGCATCGGCTCGATTTCATCACCGACCTGGAGATGTACCTGCCCACGAGCTGGCAGTACGTCCTGTACGGCATGGAATTTCACACCGAGCTGGCCGGGGGCAGCGCCCGCTACCCGCGCATGGAGGAGGCGCAGCGCGAATTCCGGATGATCCGCCAGGTCTCGGAGCGGGCCCTGGCGGACCTTCCCGATCACCGCGCTCTCGTGGAAAAAATGACAGCGCTGTCTGGGTGAATCACCAACGGCAATAGTCAGCCCGAGGCGGCAGCGGCGGCCACCGCCGCGGGCGCGGTCGAGGCGCGCAGCTTGAGTTCGTAGGCCAGTTCGCGCCGGGGCATGGGCTGGGGCCATTGCGAACCGTTGCGCTCGGCCAGGCGCGCCAGCAGGATCTCGGCGGCCACGTCGGCCATCAGGCCGATGGGCTGGCGCACGGTCGTGAGCGCCGGCCATACGACCTGCGCGATCGGCGCATCGTCGAATCCGACCACGGACAGTTGTTCGGGCACGCGGATCTGCAGCTCGTGGGCGACCGCAATGGCGCCGGCCGCCATGTCGTCGTTGCTGGCCATGATGGCCGTGGGCCGATGCCCGTGGCCGAGCAGCCGCCGCGCGCATTCGACACCCGATTGGTAGGAGAAGGACCCCTGCTCGATCCACGCCTCGCGCACCGGCAGTCCGTGGGCCAGCAATGCGCTGCGGAAGCCCTCGAGGCGCAGGCGCCCGGCCGCATGCCAGGGATCGCCCTTGATGAAGCCGATCTCGCGATGCCCCAGGCCCAGCAGGTGGTCGGTGAGCTCGCGCGCGGCGCGGAAGTCGTCGATGCGCACCTGGGGCGATCGATCGGAGTCGATGTCCGGCGCGATGCGCACGTAGGGCACCCGCGCGCCGTCGAGGACGCGCAGGACATCGCGATGGTCGGTGATGGGCGCGGTCAGTATCACGCCGTCGAGGCGCAGCTGGGACACCAGCGCGGCAGTGCGGTCGGCAACGTCGTCGGCGGCCGCATCGATCTGCTCGACCAGCAGGTGGTAGCCGGCATCGCGGCAGCGGTTCAGCAGGCTCACCTGCACGCGGTGCATGTAGTCGCCCCCTGGATCGCCGAACAGATAGCCGATGAGGAAGGAGCGCATCCCGGCAAGGCTGCGCGCCGAGAAATTGGGCCGGTATCCGAGCATCGATGCGGCCTGGGTGACGCGCTCGCGCAGCTCATCGCGGACATTGGGCTCCTTGTTGATCACCCGCGAGACGGTTTTCATCGAGACGTCCGCAAGCCGCGCGACGTCCATGATCGTCGGCTTGGCATCACCAGACTTCATCGTTGTCGTGCTCCTCACGGACATGTTGCAACGCGGGTCGTCGCACGCGGGGGCCCGTCATCCCGGCAAGCGAATAATAGCTTCCGCGCTGCAAAAAAAGCCGCCGGCGCGTGCCCCGCCATGCCAAACTCGCGCCCCGGCCCCAGCCCATTCTCGCGTTCGTGGGCAAGCCGGTCCAGAGACTCCGGAGAAACCGGCGCCATGCACGCAACCCGATCCGGCGATAGCGGCGCGCGCGCGACGCGCGGCACCGCGTCCTGCGGCCCGGAGTCCGGCGGCGGCGCAACGCTTCCTGCGCGCGTGCGCCTGGGCTTTGCCGTCGGCGACTTCGGCTTCAACCTGTACTGGCAGGGCCTGGGGCTTTTTCTCATCTATTTCCAGACCGATGTCCTGGGCATCCCGGCGGCGTGGGCCGGGGCCTGCTATCTCGTCGCATCCGTTTGGGACGGCCTCACCGATCCCGTGATGGGCGCGATCGCGGATCGGACGCGATCGCGCTGGGGCAGGTACCGGCCTTATCTGCTTTTCGGATCGGTGCCGCTGGCCGCCGGCTTTGCCCTGACCTTCTGGGCGCCCGACCTGCCATTGGGCTGGCTCATCGCCTACACGCTGGCCACACAGCTGATCGTGCGCGCGCTCTACACGGCGCTTGCCATACCGTATGCCTCCTTGTCCGTCACCATCACGAGCGACAGCACGCAGCGCACGGCGCTGACCGGCCTGCGCATGCAATGCGCTTTCCTCGGCGGCGTTGCCGTGGCCTACCTGATGCCGACGCTGGCCGAGGCCCTGGGCGGCAAGGGTTCGCGCGGCGGATACGGCCTGGCCGCGGGCGTCATCGGCATCGTGGCAACGGCCGCGTTCCTGGCGTGCTTTGCCGCGGTCCGCGAACCGGCCGCGGACATCGACACCGCCGCCGCACCCCGCGTATTGCGCGATGCGCGCGGGTTCCTGCGCGTCGTGCGCGGCAGCGACCCGCTGCTGCGCGTCCTTCTTGGAAAATCGCTGATCACCTTCGCGCTCACCATGCACACCCGCAACATCGTGTACTACGTGAAATACGTGCTCGGCGCGGTCGATGCGGTGCGCTATGCGATGCCGCTCCTCACCCTTGCCAGCTTCCTCAGCGTTCCCCTCTGGGTCTGGGTCATACGCCGCAGCAGCAAGCGCGCCGCCTGGCAGATCGGCTGCGCCGCCACCGCGCTCTTCGCGCTGGGCCTGCAACTGGCCGACCGTCCGCCCCTGCCCCTGGCGATACTGCTGCTGTGCGCCGTGGCGGCCAGCACGACCGCCTTCGCGGTCTGCTTCTGGGCGATGCTGCCCGACACGGTCGAATACAACGAACTGCTCTTTCACCGGCGCGACGCCGCCAAGGTGTTCGGCATCGCCTCGTTCTCGCAGAAGATCGCCATGGGCCTCTCGGCGCTGGCGGCCGGGCTTTTCCTCGAGGGCAGCGGTTTCCTGGCCAATCAGGCCCAGGGCGCCCCGGCCATGGCGGCGATCCGCACCACCATGGGACTGGTCCCCGCGCTGGGCGCCGCGCTGTCCTTCTGGGTCATGCGCGGCTACCAGCTCGACGACGCCGAGCACCGGCGCATCCGCGGACTGCTTGCCGCGGGCCGGGACGACGAGGCCGCATCGCCCTGAGCGCGGGGCCGTCCGTATGCCAGCGCACCGACCGCCGTGCGGTCGCCCGCCAGAATCGCGCTCAATTCCCACCGCGCCCCGAAAGGAAAACCGTGCAGCAAATGCGGATCGAAGCGCCCTCCCCCGCGGATGGCCAGCCATGAACCTGAGCCTGAACCTGGCGCCCATCGTGGCCCTCATTGCGGGGATCCTCATCCTGGCGGTGCCCCGGATGCTCAACTACATCGTCGCCATCTACCTGATCGTCATCGGCATCCTGGGGCTGATGGGCAGCGGCGGCTTTCACCTGCACTGAGGCCGGGCTCAATCGGCAAGCAGGGTGAACTCGACGAGCACCGCATCCTGCACGGCGATCAGGCCGCCCAGCGCCGAATAGGGCTTGACGCCGAAATCGCTCTGGCGAAGCACCAGGGCGCCCTTGACCGCGGCGTGGCCCGGCAGGCCATCGACCGTGAGCGGCACGGCGAGCGTCTGCTTGCGTCCGTGCATCCGGACCTCGACGTCGGCGGCCAGCGCGGCATCCTCGCCGGTGATCTGCAGCAGATGGATGCGCACGAAGGGGAAACGGTCGGCCTCGAAATTGTCCCCGCCCAGCATGTGCGCGCGCGTGTTGGCGATGTCGCCGGGGCTCAGCGTCGCGGCAAACGCCGGGCCCAGGCTCGCGCGCAGGGCCGGATCGTCCATCTGCAATGCGTCCAGGCGAAACTCCAGGTCCGCCTGCGCGCCGGCAATGCCGGACGGCGGAAGGTAGACCAGGCCGCCGAATTCCGGCGCCGTCAGCACGTGGTTGTGTCCCAGGCGGGCAGCGCGTCCGCCACGAAAGACGAGGATGCGCACCGAGGAGCGCTGCGCATCGGCGTGCAAAACGGTGCCGCCGGCGGCCGCGAGCTGGGCGTACCGGGCGTTCCATTCGGGCAGTTCGGAGGTCGCGGCCGCGGCGGTGTCGGCTGGCGCCGGCGCGGGTGTCGAGCGGCAGCCAAGCAATGCTGCCCCCAGCAGCAGGGCAAGGGCTGCTCGGCGCCGGCACGATGGTCCGATGGCGCCGCGGCCGCGCGACAATTGCCTGGCGGTATGCGGGCACGATAGCTTCATGGCACTTCGCCCAGGAGCCGATAGCGATCCGGTTCGGCGGCGCTGCGCACCTTGCCGCCCCAGCGCGCACCGCGCGTCAGCAGGCCCGGCCAGCGGCGCGCTATCGACACCAGCGCGGCCGAGGCCACCGGCCGCATCGCCACGTGGGCAAAGGCCGCTGCCAGGGCCAGGCGCGGGGCGAACTGGCGCCGCCATTGCGCGGCGTAGCGCCGCGCGCTGTCCGCATGCCAGGCGCCGTCTCCCGGTCGGCCCCGGTCCGATGGGCCCAGCAACTGGGCGCACAGCAGTCCGGCCGACTGCACGGCCATGCTGATTCCCTCTCCCAGTATCGGGTGGGCTTCCCCGGCGGCATTGCCGATGCGCAGCAGCTGGTCGCCGGCCCGCAGGCGGATGCCCGGATCGATCGGTCCGCTCGCAAGCCACGGTCCGTCCCGTGCGGCGCCCTGCAGCGCGGCGCCCACACCCGCAATCTGGCTGCGCAACCACGCCTCGACGACCTCCCCGGCCGCGTGGCCGGCCGCGCCCGCGCGCAGTGCGCGCAGGCGGTCGCGCCGCACGCAACAGGCCAGGGTGGCGATGCCGGCGTCGGCCACCACCATGCCGCCGTAGCCGCCGTCGAGCGCCAGCACCGGCAGGCAGCCGGGCTCGAGCGCCGCGTTGCGAAAATTGGCCTTGAACGCGAAGAGCTCGGCATCGCCACGGCGCCGCCGGCGCTGGTCGCGCCCGGAGGGCAGGGTTTCCCAGGAACCGTGCGCGGCGATGGCCACGCGCGAGGTCAGCGTCCGCGCCCCGGCGGCCGCATCGCGGACGCTGCAGCGCCAATGGCCCGCAGCGCCATCGATGGCCACGACGGCGCAGGGCTGCAGGACGGTCGCGCCCGCGCGCCGCGCCTGGGCCACGAGCAGGGTGTCGAGCGTTTCGCGGCCCAGGGCCCGCCCCCAGCCGTAGCGCCCATCGGCGGCGGCGGGCAACTCGGCGAGCACCGCGTGCGCGCCATGCAGCAGCGCCATGCGGCGCAATTCCGGCCCCGCCGTTTCGGCCAGGGCCGCGCCCAGGCCCAGGCCCTCGAGCAGGGGCAGGTTGCTGGCCGCGATGCATTCCCCGCAGACCTTGCGGCGCGGAAAGGCCTGCTTCTCGACGAGGGCTACCGACCACCCGGCACGCGCCAGCAGGATTGCCGCGGCCGACCCGGCCGGCCCGGCGCCGATCACGATGGCGTCGTAGTCGTTCACGGCCGCGCCCGCCCCCCTCGCGCTCATGGCGCCTCCGGCGCGCGGCGCATCGCCAGGAAGACATGGCTGAAGAGGCCCGCGGCGTACTCGCGGCAGGTCCAGTCGCCCTGCGGCGCGCTCCACAAGGCGCCGATTTCCGCGCCGCGAAAACCGGCGCGAACGCTGAGCACGGCATCCTCGCGCGTCACCGCGTTGGCGCCCAGCGCGCCCACGAGATGGCTCGCCGACAGCGCCAACCGCGAGCGTCGCGGCTCGACGGCCACAAAGCCGTTGCAACGCTCGCCGATGCTGCGCATCAGCCCGGCGAGCGCGGCACCCTCGAAATGATGCAGGAAGAGATTGGCCACGATGAGATCCCAGTTGCCGCCCGCAGCACCGCCGCCGCCATCGGCGCGGCTGGCCCATTGCAGGACGTCGATCCGCTCGGGGCGCACGGTCCAGCCCAGGGCGGCGTATGCGTCCAATGTTGCCGCCCGCAGCAGGGGCTCGCGGTCGAGCAGGCACAGCGTGGCGCCCGGCCAGCGTGGCGCCAGCAGCCGCGCCAGCCGCAGCATCAGCGTGCCGTCGCCCGATCCCAACTCGAGGATGCGCAACGGCGCCGCGCCGCGGCGCCCGTCCAGGCACCGGCGCACGGCGCGCCGCAGGATGCCGCAGGTGCCCATGACCCGGTGGATGCGGCGCAGGTCGCCGCGCGCCCGCACCGCTGCCGGATCCTCGGCGGCGAGGCCGTCGAGCACTTCGGCGTGCACGCTGCGCGCCAGCATCACTGCACGTGCAGCAGCGCGCCGTGGCAGCTGAAGCCGGCGCCGAAGGAGGACAGCCACCACCAACCGCCCGGGGCCGGATCCTCGAGCGCGGCGTCGAGCACGAAATACACGAAGGCGCTCGACAGGTTGCCGTACTCGCGCAGCATCGCCGCACTGTAGCGCAGCTGATGGGCTTCGATCTGGAAGCCCTGCTCGAGCGCCAGCAGGACATCGCGTCCGCCGGCATGCAGGATCCACGCGCTGACGTCGGCCGTGCGCAGCCCGGCGCGCTCCAGCACCGTGGCCAGCACGCGGTGGGCGCAGCCGGCGGCAAGCGCGGGAACCGCGCGCGTGAGGATGTTGCGCAGCATGCCGTCGCGCTGATCGAAGCGCAGGGCATCGCGGTGCGCCGGATCCAGGAGCGAGGCGCTGTCGGACCAGCGCACGCTTCGCCCCTCCGTGGCGGCCCGCCGCGACACGACGGCGGCGCCCGCGCCGTCGCCGAAAAGACAGGCGCTGATGATGACGCCCGGATCGTTGTCGAGATACATGGCGGCGCTGCTCACCTCGACGCAAACCGACAGCACGTGCTCGCCGGCGGCGCTTTCCAGCAGGGCGCGGCACATCTGCAGGTTGGGCAGGGCCGCCGCGCAGCCCTGGCCGACGAGGTCGTAGGCGCCGACATCGGCGCGCAGCCCCAGGCGCTCGACGACATGCCCGGACAGGCCGGGACACAGGTAGCCCGTGCAGGTGCTCACCACCACCGCGTCGATCTGCGACGGATCGAGCCCGGACTTGCGCAGGGCGCGCTGCGCCGCCTGCGCGGCGAGCACCGGCGCATGGGCCCGGAAGCGCTCGGCCAGGGTGTTGGGATCGATGCAGAAGACATCGTCGAGCGTGTCCAGGGCCAGTCGCCGCGCCTCGATGCCGTTGTCGCGCTGCAGGACGGTGCGCGCGACGAGGTGGGAGCGCGCATCGAGTCGCGCGTACCAGTCGGATTTCTGGAAAGCGGCGAGGCACTGGGCCTTGGTGTAGCGCGCCGGCGGCGTAGCCGTACCGATTCCGCGAAAATGCATGGTGACCCATGGCCTTTATGCAGGTGCCGATGTGCGCCAGATTACACAGGCAGGCACGCTGCCGGGTTTCCTTTGCGCAACGCGGGGCCGTTCAATTGAGCGGGGCAGTGCCCGTCATCTGATCGTGCCGCAGGAAATGCTTGCGCGCGAGGGCGACGAGCTGCGGATCGGTGGGGTGGTCGACGACCTCGAAGGCGATCAGGCGCGGCAGGGCGTGGGGACGGTGCTTCTCCACGTAGCGGCGAAAATCGGCAATGCCGGTATGCGAGCCGGTGACGATGACCTCGCCGATCCCTTCGAGGCCGTCGCACACCTCGCCCCAGAAGATGTGGGCGTCGCGCACCTCGCTGCCGTGCTGCGCCGTGTAGTGGCGGTGCTCGCGGATCTTGTGCGCTTCGACGTGTTGCGCATCGAAGGCCAGTATCTGCGCGGTTTTGTGGTCGATCCAGACAACGGCATGAAATAGGCTCACGGCGATCCCTCCTTGTGCGGTTGGGCGCCGGCGCCGTTCGGGACAAACCCGCGGCGCGAGGATGGCCACCCGGAAAGGGCGGTACCAGCGGCGCATGCGCCCAGCCTAGCGCGCGTGGGCACGCCGCATTGTGACTCAGCGCACAAAGCCGCGCCGCCTCAGGGGCGGGAGGGCGTGGCGCGCACCGATCGGGCCATCGCCTGGGCGAGCTCGCCCAGCTCCGCGCTCCACGCGGCAACGGCATCGGCCGGGGCCGCGGCAGTGATCTTGCGGCGCAGGAAGGCGCGCTCGGAAACGCGCACCGCGCCGTCGGCCGCGATCAGCCGCCAGCGCGCCTGGAGCCGCGCCTCGGCGCCATCGGCCTCCATCGCATCGATGGTCACGCGCAGGGTGGGCGCCTTGTCGTCGGCGGCGCGCCCATCCGTCACGATCCACGCCTGGGGAAGCTCGCGCGCCAGGCCGCTGGCCAGGCATTGCGTGATTCCGCTGCGGACCGGTTCGGCCCAGCGTTCGGACTCGAAGACGTGCATCTCGTTGGGGCCGCGCTGCAAGGTGATCTGCGGCCGGTCGATGCTGTCCGGGATGTCGCCCACGACGAGGCGAATGTCGTCCGGGCGGCCCGCCGCGCCGGGAGGTTCGCCGGCAGGAGCATCCACGCCCTGGGAATTGTCGAGGCGGTAGAAATGTTCGGCGGGCGTCGCCACGCAAGCCAGCAGCGGCGCGCAGCATGCGGCCAGTGCCCAGGCCCGCAATGGCCAGCGCCACGGCCGGCGGCGGTCGGCCCGTTTCATGGTTGTCTCCCCTCCCCGGCATGCGCATCGGCGTCGGCCGGCTTGCCACGGATCAGCGATTCCGGATGGCGCTCCAGGTAATCGGCCAGGCCGCCCACAGCCTGGGCCGAACGCGAAATCTGGCGCAGCGCCTCGCGCAGGTCGGCCGCCAGGGGCGCGTCGCCCTCGAGGGTCGATTGGGCCGCGCGCATCGAGCGGCGCGCCTGGGCCAGGGTTTCCCGGGCCTCGGGGGCGATGTCCGAATCGATCCGCGCCACCAGGTGATCGGTATCGGCCAGGGTCTTGTCCAGGCTCTTGAGCGAGGCCACGAGTTCCGACGACAGCTGATCGAGCGGGATGCGATCGACCTTCTTGAGAATGCTGGCCAGAGAATCCTGGATCTCGGCCAGGCCCCCGTTGATGGTGGGCAGCACCGGGGGCGCGTGCAGCCAGTCGACGAGCGCACGCGGGGCATCGGGATAGAAGTCGAGGGCAACGAACAACTGGCCGGTGAGCAGGTTGCCGGACTTGAGCTGGGCGCGCATGCCCGAGGCCACGAGCCGGTCGACCAGGACGCGGTTGGCCGCGTCACCGGTGTCGGGTCGCACGGAACCGGGAACATAGTGCGAGCGCATGCGGTCCGGGTAGATGACGATCTCGACCGGAAACCGGAACAGGCCCTCGGACGCGGAATACTCGATGCCGACCGATCGCACCTCGCCGGCGACGATGCCGTGGAAATCGACCGGGGCGCCGCTGCTCAGGCCGCGCAGGGAATCCTTGAAATACACGACGAAGCGGCGCCGCTCGCTGTCGGGCGACTGCATGGCCTGGTCGCGGTTGGCAAACAGCGCGAAGGTGGCATCGGCCGCGGCGGGCGCGCCGACCGGCTGGTCCGGGGGCGTCTGGAACGCCAGCCCGCCCTCGACCAGGGATACGAGCGATTGGGTCTCCAGCTTGAGGCCGTTGGCGTCCAGCGACAGGTCGATGCCCGAAGCGTGCCAGAAGCGCGTGTTCTCGGTGACGTACTGGTCGTAGGGCGCGTTGACGAAGATCTTGAAGGTCACGCCCTTGCCATCGCGATCGAGCTGGTAGGCGATGACCTGGCCCACCGTGATGCGCCGGAAGCTCACGGCCGCGCCGACATCGAGCGAGCCGATTTCCGCCCCGTGCAGGATGAATTCGCGCCCGGGCAGGTCGGCGGTGACGATGGGCGGGATCTCCAGGCCGACGAAATCGTTCTGGGCTTCGGTCGAGGTGCCGATGTCCACGCCGATATAGGCGCCCGACAGGAGCGTGCCCAGCCCCGACACGGTGCCCGCGGCAATGCGCGGCCGCACCACCCAGAAGCGGGTGTCGCGCACGAGGTAGTCCTGGGCACCCTTGACGAGCTGGGCCGACACGAGGACCTGCTTGCGGTCCTTGGAGACGGCGACGGTCTTGACCTCGCCGATGTCGACGTTCTTGTAGCGGATCTTGGTCTTGCCCGGCTCGATCCCCTCGGCATCCTTGAAATGCAGGGTCAGCGTGGGGCCCTCGCTGAGGATGTTGTGGACGACCAGCCAGGCGCCGATCAGCGCCGCGATGATGGGCACGATCCACACCAGCGGCAGGTGGCGGCGCGCGGGCTCGAGCACCTGCGCCTCGGGCAGCGCGGTCTCAGGCGGGCTCGACATGCTCGCCTGCCGCGGTGGGGGCGCGCCGCTCCTGCGCATCCCAGAGGAGGCGCGGATCGAAGCATTGCGCCGAGAGCATCGTCAGGACGACGACCGCGCCGAAGGCCACGATGCCGCCGCCGGGCTGGATCGTGGCCAGCGACTGGATCTGCACCAGGCCCACGAGCAAGGTCACGGCGTAGACGTCGAGCATCGACCAGCGCCCGATGAATTCGATGAGCCGGTACAGGCGCGTGGCCTGCAGGGGCGTGCGCATGGCGCCGCGCGCCGCAACGAAGATCAGCAGCGACAGTGACAGCAGTTTCATCAGCGGCACGACGATGCTGGCCAGGAAGACCAGCGCGCCGAGCGGCCAGGATCCCGAATGGATCAGCACGAGCACGCCGCTCATGATGGTGTCGCTCTCCGAGCTCAGGATCGTCGTGGTGGTCATCACGGGCAGCAGGTTCGCGGGCACGTACAGGATGGCCGCCGCGGCCAGCAAGGCGCTCGACCGGGCTAGGCTGTCGGGCTTGCGCAGCGCCACCGGCCCGCCGCAACGGGGGCAGCGCGCATCGACATCCCTGCGGCCCAGGCGCGAGATCGTCCTGCAGCGCTCGCACGCGACCAGTCCCATTTCCAGGCCGGTGCGCGCCGCGCGCCGCGGGCCCGCGCCGACCGCCGGTGCCGGTGCCGCCGGCGCCTGCGTCACGGCGCCGCCCCGCGCGACCACGCCCAGATGTCCTCGGCGCGCACGATGACCTTGAGAAACGACATGGTGAAAATCAGCGCCGCGCAGGCCCAGAGCGCCGGGCCTGGAACGATCTGCGCCAGTGCCGCCAGCTTGACCAGGGCCACGAGCACGCCCAGCAGGAAAACCTCGACCATGCTCCAGGGCCGGACCCGGTGGAGGAAGCCCACGAGGCGAGCGCCGGCGCGCGCCACGCCCGGCACGCGCAGCGGCAGCAGCACCCGCGCGAACAGGAACACCTCGGCGATCGGGCACGCCACGGTCGTGGCGAACACGAGCAGCGCCACGGGCGCCCGCCCCTGCTCGAACAGTTCGCGCACCGCGCCCAGCAAGGTCGTGGCGTGGGCCGCACCCTGTATCTGCATTTGCACCAGAGGAAAGACGTTCATGAAGACGAGGAGCACGGCCGCGGTCGCCAGGGCGGCCAGGGCGGCATCGAGGTTTGCCCCGAAGCCGCTGGCCAGCTCGGCGCGGCAGCGGCAGCAGCGCGCCCTTTGCCCCGGCGCCAGAGGGCCCAGGTCCTGCGCGAGGTCGCACTGCGGGCAGATGGTCAGCACGGGGAGACCTGGCGGAATCGGCGCATGGATCGGGAAAGGGAGGTGGCCGCGGGAAACGCCGATCGCGGCGCGGCCATCCGGAGCGGGAAGTTATCCCAGAAGCCCCGGCATGACAAATCCCTCTCCGGGCGCAATGCCCACACGCCGATGACGGATTTGCCGCGCCGGTCGTACTCTCGACGCATGCACACCGGGGAGCAATACCGGGTTTCCAGTAGCATGCGCGAGCGCGAGCGCACCGACAGCCGGTGTCATTTTCCAGTTGCA
>Ga0181519_10000596_pt1 | contig 33056 bp, 31 predicted proteins | sample PEATcosm2014_Bin_26_FD_121102 | JGI IMG/M metagenome (GOLD analysis project Ga0181519, IMG submission 121102) | Peatland microbial communities from MTU Mesocosm Facility, Houghton, MI, USA - PEATcosm2014_Bin02_10_metaG | ecosystem: Environmental > Terrestrial > Soil > Wetlands > Peat | place...
ACCGGTGGTCGACGCCGGGGACGTCGCTCCGGAGGTGGCCGCGTGGGTGGTGGCGGCGTCGGCCAGTCCGGCGAACACCCCGGTCAACACCAGGCCCGCCGCTCCCACCACCGCGGTGAGCGAGCGCACCCGCCGGGTCGTGCGGTGGCGGACGGTGGAAGCCCGATGCGTGTCGTCCGGTCCGTGCATGCTCCCCATGGTGCGGACCGGAGGTGGGTGCACCGTGGGAGCCGGCTGTGCGGTCGCTGTGGATCGCACGACCGGCCCGGCCGGACGGGACACCCGGGACCCGCTGCCGGACGCGGCGGTGCCAGGCCCGGGACGGGGCCTGGCACCTCCTCCCGTCCGACCGGCGCGTGGGGGCGACACCGGCGGAGGTGACCTGCCGGATCAGCCCCCGGCCGAGGCGGGGCTCACCTCGTAGAGGGTGCCGCCCGTCGACCCGCCGTAGGCGGAGGCCTCGACCACCGTGCCGTGCTCGGTGAGCCACTGCTCGATCGACGAGGTGGTCGAGGAGCGGCCGCCCGGACCCCCGGCGCCGCCGGAGCCGCCCAGGTAGACGAAGTGGACCTTGCCGGTCCGGACCAGCGCCTCGAACTGGGTGAGGGTCGGTGCCGGATCGGTGCCACCGAACCCGCCCATGGCGATGACCGGTCGACCGGTCTCCAGGATGTAGGGCGCCGCCGTCTGGGAGCCCTCGACGGCCACCAGGTACTCGGCCGAGCCCTGGTGCGCCTCCAGGTAGGTGAGGAGGGCGTGGCTCACGGTCTGCCCGCCGCCGCCCCCGGACGGCGGTCCGGAGCCCAGCCCCGCCCGGCCGGTGGCCCCGGAGGGGAGTCCGCCGGTCGAGCCGGTCGGGGGGGCGCCCCCGAATCCGGCGGGTGGGCCACCGGCCGAAGCTCCGGCGCCGCCGCCCGGTCCCGGGAAGCTCCCGCCCCCGGGTGCTCCGGCCCCGCCGGGGAAGCCCGACGGGGATCCGGCCCCGGTGCCGGGCCGCCCGGCCGCGGTGCCCGGGCCTCCGGGACCGCCGAACCCGCCGGGTCCCCCGGCCGAGCCGGCGGTGGCCGGACCGGCGGTGGCGATGCCGCTGGTGGCGGTGTTCACCGTCGTGACCGCGTAGGCGACGGGCCCGGCCAGCAGGGTGGCGGCGGCCAGTGTGCCGGCGGCGAAGGCGACGGCCCGCGACCGGACGACGTCGAAGAGCACGAGGAGCATGGCCACCGCCGCCAGGGCGGCCGCCACGATCACCGTCGGTCCGAGCCAGGTGTCGTAGCCGGTGGAGCGGCCGAGGAGGGCGTCCGCCCACACCGCGCTGGCCACCACGGTGACCGGCAGCACCCAGGCCCAGGCCCGCGACGTCCGGCCCAGCCGCCAGAGGGCGACCGCGCCGGCCCCGGCCAGGGCCGCCACCGCCGGGGCGAGGATGGCCGTGTAGTACGGGTGGAAGATGCCCTTGGCGAAGTCGTAGACCACCGAGACCACCACCAGCCACGATCCGAACAGCACGAAGCCCGCCCGGGTGGGGCTGTTCCGGGGTTGCCGGCGGGAGGCCCACAGCCCCCCGACCAGTCCGACCACCCCGAGCGGGATCAGCCACGAGATCTGGCCCCCCAGGGCGTCGTTGAACATCCGGAGGATCCCCTCGCCGCCGCCGAAGGCGTTGGAGGTGCCCGAGCCACCGCCGCCCGGAGCCCCGCCGGTCCCCGACGAGCCGAAGATCCGGGAGAAGCCGTTGTAGCCGAAGATCAGGTTGAACTCGGAGTTGTCGGTGCTGCCCCCGATGTAGGGACGGGAGGCGGCCGGCCACAGCTCGACGACGGCGATCCACCAGCTGCTCGAGACGGCCAGGGCGAGGCCGGCCCAGGCCAGCTGGCCGATCCGCCGGCGGAGCCGGGGCGGCCCGCACCAGAGGTAGGTGGCGGCGAAGGCGGGCACCACGACGAAGGCGTCGAGGGTCTTGGTGAGGAAGGCCAGGCCGAGCAGTGCCCCGCAGACCACCAGGCCGCGGGTGCGCCCCGACTCGACGGCCGCCCACAGGCCCCACCCCGCCAGCACCAGCAGGAGCACCAGGAAGGCGTCGGGGTCGTTGTAGCGGAAGATCACCACCGCCACCGGCGTCAGCGCCAGGGCCACGGAGGCGAGGACCGCAGCCGTCTCGCCGGCCCACCGGCGGACCACGTGGTAGAGCACCATCACCGACACCACCCCGGCCAGCGCCTCGGGGATCAGCATGCTGTCGGTGTTGAAGCCGAAGATCCGGCCCGAGAGTTCCATCACCCACAGGGCGGCCGGCGGCTTGTCCACGGTGATGAACGAGCCGGGGTCGAGGGAGCCGAAGAAGAAGGCCTTCCAGCTCTCCGTCCCGCTCTTCACCGCCGCCGCGTAGAAGGTGTTGCCCATCCCGACCCGGGCCAGGTCCCAGGTGTAGAGCACGGCGGTGAGGGCGAAGATGGCGACCCGGGCCGGCACCGACCAGGCCGGGCGGGGAGCCTCCGGACGGTGGCCGTCGTCGGTCCCGGCCGTCGGTGGGGGCTCGGGGGATCGGGGCGCCTCCACCCCGGGCGGGGGGGACGGCACGGGGACGGGGGTCAGGACGGTGCTCATGGGAGGTTGCTCGCTTCCGCCCGGTGGACCCGGGCCGTCGAGGTGTGGGAACGGAAGATCCATGCCTTCAGGACGACGAACCGGACCAGGGCGGCCACGGCCGTCCCGGCCACGATCGCCACCACCTGGGCCCCGGCGCCGCCGCCGGTGGCCAGCGCCACCGCCAGGGCGACGGTGGTGAGCACGGCGGTGGTGAGGAGGACCACCCCGTTGCCGAGGACCCGGGTCCGGGTGGGGACCGGCTCCTCGGCCCCGAAGGTGATCCGGCCGTGGGCGGCGGTGTTGGCGGCGGTGCACAGGGCCAGGGCGGCGGCGTTGGCCACCAGCACCCCGACCACCGGACGCAGGAGCAGGAACAGGAGGGCGTAGGCGACGGTGCTCACCACGCCGACGCCGGCGAACCGGGCCAGCTCGGCCCCGTCGACCCGCCGGCGCCCCGCGGAGACCCCCGGGGCCCGTCCCCCACCGGCGGCGAAGGCGCGCACCAGGCGGCCGATCCCGCGCAGGTCGCCCATCGCCGTCGAGGCCAGGTGGACCCGCGAGTCGGGATCGTCGACCCAGTCGACCGGGACCTCGTAGACCCGCAGTCCGTTCCGCTCGGCGAGGACCAGCAGTTCGGTGTCGAAGAACCACTCGTTGTCCCGCACCAGTGGGAGCAGCCGCTCGGCGGCGTCGCGGCGCATCGCCTTGAAGCCGCACTGGGCGTCGGAGAACCGGTTGTGGAGGACGGTGCGGACCAGCAGGTTGTAGCTGCGCGAGATCAGCTCCCGCTTCGGACCCCGGACCACCGACGAGTTGGGGTCGAGCCGGGTGCCGATGGCCACGTCACTGTGCCCGGAGACCAGGGGGGCGACCAGCGGGAGGAGGGCGTCGAGGCCGGTGGACAGGTCGACGTCCATGTAGGCGACGACGTCCGCCCGGCTGCCCGTCCACACCGCCCGCAGCGCCCGACCCCGTCCCTTGGCGTCGAGGTGGACGGCGCGCACCCCGGGGACGGTGGCGGCCAACCGCGTGGCGATCGACCAGGTCCCGTCGGTACTGGCGTTGTCGGCGACGGTGACCACCGCCGGGAAGGGGACCGACTCGTCCAGATAGGTGCGGAGCCGGCGGACGCTGGCTTCGAGGGCGCGCTCCTCGTTGTAGACGGGGATCACGATCTCGAGGTCGGCCAGCGGTCGTCCCGGTGCGGCCTCGGCGGTGCGCTGCTCGGCGATGCTCATGGATGGATGGTGACGGTCGCAGCTGTGCGCCCGCTGTGCGTCCGCTGGGACGCCGCGCAGAGTCGGTGCGGCCTCAGTCGGCGTCGGGGGCCGCGGCGGCGACGGGCCGGCCGGGTCCGGTCGGGGCGGACGGCTCCGGGGTCAGCCGGGGGAGCCGCACGGTGAACACCGCGCCCCCCGAGCGCCCCGAGGCCGCGGCCACCGATCCCCCGGCGGCTGCCACGATGGCGGCCACGATGGAGAGGCCGAGGCCGCTGCCACCGCTGTCGCGGGAGCGCGACGGATCGGCCCGGTAGAAGCGCTCGAAGGCCAGGGCCGCCTGCTCGTCGTCGAGGCCGGGTCCGTCGTCGGCGACCTCGAGGACGGCGTCGTCGCCGTCGCGGGCGACCCGCACCACGGCGGTGGTGCCCGGCGGCGTGTGGGAACGCACGTTGGCCAGCAGATTGTCCACCACCTGGCGGAGACGGTCCCGGTCCCCCTCCAGGTCGACCGGGCCGGCGGCCCGCAGCGTGACGGGCCAGTCCGGCCCCACCGCCAGGGAGGCGTCGCGGGCCTCGGCCGCCACCTCGGTGAGGTCCACCGGCCGTCGATCGAGCTCGCGCCCCTCGTCGAGGCGGGCCAGCAGCAGCAGGTCGGCCACCAACGCTCCCATCCGGGCGGTCTCGCCCCGGATCCCCTGCATGACCCGCTCGAGGTCCTCGGGACGCCCGCTGGCCCCGCGGGAGAACAGCTCGGCGTAGGCGGAGACCGCGGCCAGGGGCGTCCGGAGCTCGTGGGAGGCGTCGGCGACGAACCGGCGCAGGCGTTCCTCGGAGGCCCGCAGCTCCGCCTCGGTGGTGTCGCGTTCGGCGAAGGCCTGTTGGATCCGGGCCAGCATGGTGTTGAGGACCCGGGCCAGGCGGCCCACCTCGGTCCGGTCGTCCTCCCCGGGCACCCGGCGGTCGAGGTCGCCGGCGGCGATGGCCTCGGCCGTGTCCTCCACGTCGTCGAGCGGACGGAGACCCACCCGGACCAGCCACCACCCCACGGCCAGGGCCGTCACCAGGGCCACGGCGGTGACCGCCAGCTCGATCAGCAGCAGCCGCTGGAGGGTGGCGTCGACGGTGTCGAGCGGGAGGCCGAGGATGATCTCGTCGCCGTCGGCCGATCGGGTCACCTGGACCCGGAAGCGCGGCCCGCCGGCGGTGGTGGAGCCGGTGGTGAGGTAGGCGAACTGGGAGGGGCCGCTCGTCCCCGCGGGCGTCGGCAGGTCGGCCGGCAGGGCGGGCGTGTACTGGGACCCCCCGTTCTCCGTGGCCGGGACCTTGACCTCCACGGTGCCGGCGCCGGTCCGGATCTCCACGAAGGTGCCCGGGGCGCTGGCCACCGGACCGCCCGACGGTCCGCCGCCGCCGCCTCCGGGGCCGACCGGGAGATGACCCCCGGGGCCCTCCCCGAGGGTCATCTGGAGGGTCTGGTCGACCCGGTTGAGGAGGAACGACTGGAGCGAGGTGTAGGTGGCGAGGTCGGCGACCACCAGGGCGATGAAGGCCACGGCGCCGACGGCCAGCAGCAGGCGGGTCCGGAGCGACACGTCCTAGGTCGCCTCGGGCTCGCGCAGCGCGTACCCGACGAGGCGGACCGTCCGCAGCAGCGGCGGCCCCTGGCGCTCGAGCTTCTTCCGCAGATAGCTCACGTAGGTCTCGACCACGTTCGCCTCGCCCCCGAAGTCGTAGTGCCAGACGTGGTCGAGGATCTGGCTCTTCGAGAGGACCTGGCCCGGGTTGAGCATGAAGTAGCGGAGCAGGCTGAATTCCGTGGCCGTCAGGTGGATGTTCACCCCGGACCGCCGGACCTCGTGGGCCCGCTCGTCCAGCTCCACGTCGGCGAACCGCAGCACGCCGTCGTCACCGTCGTCACCCTCGCTCCGGCGGAGGATGACCCGCACGCGGGCGATCAGCTCGGCCAGGGCGAAGGGCTTGGTGACGTAGTCGTCACCGCCGATGGTCAGGCCCGTGACCTTGTCCTCCAGCGAGTCGCGGGCGGTGAGGAAGAGGATGGGCACCCGGATGCCGTCGGCACGGAGCCGGCGGGTCACCTCCAGGCCGTCGAGGTCGGGGAGCATCACGTCCAGGACGATCAGGTCCGGCGTCCGCGCTTGGGCGAGGGCCAGGGCGGAACGGCCGGTGGTCGCCTCCTCCACCGCGAACCCCTCGTAGCGGAGCGAGGTCGCCACCGCGTCGACGATCGACGGCTCGTCGTCGACCACCAGCACCCGCTGTCCGTCGTGCTGCTTCGTCACCGGACCACCTCCATCCCACCAGCCTGGCCCGGACGGCTTCGTCCCTGCTGTGCGGCACCTGTGCGCCCGCTGTGAACACCCGGCGGGCGACGGGGATCCTACGGCTTGCGGGCCACCACCTGGAAGACGTTGAGGTTCCCGAACGACGGGACCACCATCGAGAGCAGCCGGCCCGCCCCCTCGGCCAGCAGCAGGACGGGGGAGCCCAGCGCCAGCACGCCGATCCGGCGGGCGTAGTCGACGCCGGTGGGGGGCGGGCGCCAGGGGAGCCCGGTTTCCGGGCCGATCCGGTTCATGAGCAGCCACCAGGCCGCGGTGAGCTCGCTGATCGGGTAGGACCCGGCCGGCCCGGAGGAGACGATCTCGTAGCCGCGCGCCTCGAGGAGGGTGCACAGCCGGGCCCGGTTCAGGAAGTGGAGGTGCTGCGGCTGGAGCCACGAGAACCAGTACGGGCCGACCAGGTCGGCGTAGGCGGCGTCGGGGTCGGGGAGCTCGATGAGCAGGTAGCCCCCGTCGGTGAGCAGCCCGGTGACCGCGTCGAGCTCGGCCACCGGGTCGCGGGTGTGCTCCAGGTAGTGGAACATGCTGACCACGTCGTACCGCCCGGCCAGCTCCGGCGCCCGGTCGAGGAGCAGTCCCCGGTACCCCTCGGACACCCAGCCGCGGCGGTCGGCCTCCTCGATGCTCTCGCTGATGTCCAGGCCCTCGAAGACGGTGTCGGGCCACTGCTCGGCGGCCACCAGGGGGAAGTGGCCGTGGCCGGTGCCGACGTCGAGCCACCGCCCCGGCCGCGCCTCCGGGGGGAGCATCGCCGCCCGTGAGCGGTAGGCGGCGGGGGTGGAGCGGAACATGAACTCGCCCCGCTCCTCGCCGAGCCCGTCGTAGACGTCCCGGTAGTAGAACTCCAGGCCCTCGACGGTCAGCTGCGGGTTCTGGAAGAGGTGGCCACACGCCTCGCACCGGTCGATCTCGAACCGGCCCGGCTTGTGCTGGACGAGGTCGACGGTGGTCAGGCGCGTGACCAGTCGGCTGCTCCCGCAGACCGGGCAGTCGGTCCGGCGGGCCTCGAAGAACCGGTCCGTCCCGTCGGCCAGGGACTCGGCGTAGCCCGCCCGGAGCGAGTCCCGCTCGGGCACCCGCGGATCGGGTGCCGGGCGCCAGGTGCCTCGTGCGGTGCGCAGCAGGTCGACCGGCCCGAGGATCCAGCGGAGGGCCGACCGGCGGAGGAGGTCCGGAGGGTGCAGCGGGGTACCCACCAGGGCGATCAGGGGCTGGAGGCACCACGCGGCCAGGGCGGCCAGGCCGGCGACCGGGGCGACCACCAGCCCCACGGCGAGGAGGGCGTATCCGGCGAAACCGGAGGCCAGGGCGACGGCGGTGGCACCACCGAACCGGTGCCGGAGGTAGCCGAGGCGCCGGTCGGGATCGGTCGGCGGCGCGTGGAGCCCCGGCGCCACCCCCAGGTCCGAGGTCCACGCCGCCACGTGCTTCAGGGCCACGGCCGCCCGGTCGAGCGCCACCGGGTCGAGGTCCCCGGCCGCCGTCAGTCGTGCCCGCTCGAGCGCCTCCGGCCGGGCGGCGATCGCCTGGCGGGCGGAGACCCCCCGGGCCAGGCGGTCGCCCCGGTAGGTGGAGGGGTCGACGCTGCGGAGCAGTTCGAGGGCGTCGTCGGTCGCCAGGTCGGCGGGCACCACGTCCACCACGTCCAGCCCCCCGACCTCGGCGTGCGCCGCCACATCGGCCGCCACACCGGCGTCGATCCCGGCCCCGGGCGCGGTCAGCCACGACCATCCGGAACCCGCTCCGGGCTCCCGACCGGACGGGGGCACCACGGTGAGGGCCCGGGCCCGGGTGCGCAGGAAGAGGGCCCGGCCGACCAGGACCGCCGCCAGGGCCGCCCACAGCCACCCCCGTCGCCGTCCCGTCGAACCCCTCCCCCGCGTCACGGACCGAGCGTAGGCGGCGAGGGGCCCTCCCCGCGGGGGCGGCCCGGCCCGACGGCGGTCGGATCGCCGGGCGGACGCTCCGGCGGACCTATCGGGCGCGGTCGACGGGATCGGGCGGCGCCCACCGCTCCGACCCCACCACCAGGTCGAGCGCCCACGCCACCACCTCGTCCGAGGCCTCGCAGACGAATTCCTGGCCACGGCCGCGGCGGGCCACGGTGACGGTGCCCCCGCCGTCGGGCTCCGACCACGCCCCGGGCGGGTGGTGGGAGAGCGCCGTCCCGGTCGAGGGGTGGAAGCAGCCGGGCAGCCGCCAGGACCCGAGCCCGGCGTTCCCCGGGTCGGTCAGTTGCAGGCGGGGCGCCCACCGGAACACCCCCCATCCCGGGAGCTCCGGGTGGCGGGTGAGCCGGTCGGTGGCCACGTAGACGAGGTCGGGAGGCCGCCGGTCCGCCCCGGCGGCGTGCGGGTGGTACGGGGCGGCAGTGAGGGGCTCCCCCGACCCGACGTCGACCACCCCGCCCACCTCGAGGTACCCGAAGACGGCGTGGCGGTGGCCGGACCGCGGGAGGCGCTCGTCGGTGCCCACCGGCGCGTACCGACCCCAGAAGAGGAAGAGGTCGCCCGGCCCCACGCCCCGGTTCACCAGGTGGGCGGCGGCCGCCCCGGCCTGGCCGAGCATCCCCCGCCACCCCGGCCCGCGGGGCCGGACCGACGGCACCAGATCGGGATCGAGGTGGGTGGTCGAGTGCCGGTCGAAGGCCGTGTACCCGAGGGCGCGCAGCCGGGACAGGTAGTCGGTGCCGTCGACGTCGTGGAGCTCGGCGTACCGGGCGGTCCCACCGTCGCCCCGCGCCTCGGGGATGGGGAGCATCAGCATGCGTCCGTCGGGGAGGATCGGGCTGGCGCCCCCACCCGACGTGGCGTCGAAGCCCTTCCGGCTGAGGACCAGCCTCACCGGCGGGCCCCCCTACTCACCCATGGCGTCCATGGCGTCCCAGACACCCCGGATCGCCTGGTCGGTGCCGTCGCGGCGGTCGCCGGGGTCGTCGACCCGCTTCAGGTCGTCACCGTAGGTGGCAGCGGGGGCATCGTCCTCGATCCGCACCGCCTCGACGGTGGGTGGTCCGTCCGGCGGATCGTCGTACGCCTCGACGCCGGCGTCGCGCACCAGTTTCGTCGCCCGGCCGACCGACAGCCACCGGGCCTCGTGGAGGCCGTAGGGGTCGGTGAACCACCCCTCATCGTCCGCTGCACCCATCGGCCCACTCCTCCACTGGCGGACGGCGGCTGGCTGCCGGCCTCGGACGGGACCGAGCCTACGCGGCCGGTCCGGTCGGGGTGGAGGACGACCGCCGGCGGAGCGGCGGGAGCGTTGGCGGCGGGCGTCGGCGGGGCGGGAGGTCCTCGAGGAGTCCGCGGGTGGCCGACGCCACCAGGGCGACGGCGCGCTCGACGGCCGCCTCCGTGGCGGCCGAGGTCGACTGCACCCCGCCCACCTTGCGGACGTACTGGAGGGCGGCCGCCTCGATCTCCTGGTCGGTGGCCCCGGGCTCCAGGCCGCGGAGGGTCGTGATGTTCCGGCACATGCCCCGAGGCTACGCCGCGGGACCGGGTGACTCAGGAGCCCCCGGCGGCATCACCCGGGAGGCCGGTGACCGCCGGGCTCTTCCCGGTGGTGTCGTAGAGGACGACCGGCATCCCGACGGTGGCCCGCTCGAACAGCCACGAGTCGTCGGCGTTGCTGAGCCGCACGCAGCCGTGGCTGGCCGGGTAGCCGGGCACGCTCGGCGAGCCGTGGACGGCCCATCCCTTGTAGAAGTACATCGGGTAGTAGAGGGTGCCGAGCGGGGCCTTCTGGTTGGCGGCCACCTTCGACTGGATGGTGAAGCTGCCGGTCGGGGTGTCGGCGACGTCGGTGCCGCCACCCGGGGAGGTGTAGGGCTTGCCGCTCCCCGTCGAGGTGTTGAGGGTGATCACCGGCTGGCCGGGGAGGACCACGAAGACGAGCTGGCGGGCGATGTCCACCTCGATGCGCGGGGTCGGCAGCCCGCTGCGGGGACCGGCCCCGGTCGGGTGGGCCAGGCCGGCGACCACCGCCGGACCAGCGACCCCGTCCCGGGTGAGGCCCTGGCGCTTCTGGAAGGCCATCACCGCGCTGGCGGTGGCGTTGCTGTAGGTCCCGTCCACCGGCCCGGGCCGGTAGCCGAGGGCGGTGAGCCGCTGCTGGAGGGAGCGGACGGCCGGACCGGTCGAGCCCACCTTCAACAGGGCCGACGCCGCCTTCGTCGTGGTGGTGGAGCCCGTGGATCCGCCCGGTGTCGACGTGGTGGTGGCCGCCGCAGTGGTCGTGGTGGTGGTGGCGGGGGTCGATGAGGAGGTGGAACAGCCCGCCAGGGTCCCCACGGCGACGGCGGCCACCAGCACGGCGAGTCCCCTGGTCCGGAGCATCCGAGGATGCTACGCCGCCCCGGGCACCGCGCCCGTGCCACCGACCGACCGTGGTCCCCCCACCCCCGGGGGAGCGGGCCTACGATCCAGGGCGAGAGGAGGGGGCATGGTCTCACCAACGGATTCACCCACCGCGCCGGCGCAGCGATCCGGGGGGAGGCGTCCCCTCAACCGGTACCTCCTCGCCGTCGGGCTGATGATCATGCTCGCCGGCTTCCTCTTCGGGTACGACCAGGGGGTCATCTCCGGCGCCCTCGACGGGATCCAGAAGACCTTCCGGATCAGCTCGCTGATGCTCGAGGTGATCACCAGCTGGGTCACCCTGGGTGCCATGGCCGGGGCGCTGGCGGCCGGGGCGCTGGCCGACCGGCTCGGACGGCGGGCGACCATCCTGCTGGCGGCGGGGACGTTCGTGGTCGGTGCCCTCGTCGAGGCGCTCGCCCCCGGATCGCTGGTGCTGGTGCTCGGGCGCCTGATCGTCGGGGCCGGCGTGGGTGTCGCCTCGGTGGCCGCCCCCCTGTACGGGTCCGAGGTCGCCCCGGCCAGGCTGCGGGGCCGGTACGTGGCGCTCTACCAGATGGCCATCACCATCGGGATCTTCCTGGCCTACTTCGCCGACTACCTGCTGATCAGCAGCGACCGCTGGCGGGTGATGCTCGGGATCTCCGCCATCCCGGCGTTCCTGCTGGTGCTGGTGGCGTGGCCGCTGAAGGACACCCCGCGCTGGTACGTGAAGAGGGGTCGGCGCGCCGATGCCGAGGGGGTCCTCCGGAAGACCGAGCCGGAGCTCGACATCGACGGGGCCCTCGACGCCATCGGGCAGGCGGTGGCGGCCGACAGCCGGTCGGCCACCTGGCTCCAGGTGTTCGCCCGGCAGTGGAGGAAGCCGTTGCTGGCGGCGGCGGCGCTGGCGGTGCTGCAGCAGTTGACGGGGATCAACGCCATCATCTACTACGCCGACAAGATCTTCGAGGCCGCCGGGTTCCAGTCCCCCACCAGCCAGAGCCTGGCCACCCTCTGGGCGGTGGGTGGCGTCAACGTGGTGGCCACCCTGGTGGCGGTGCTGTGGGTCGACCGGTTCGGACGGAAGCCGCTGCTCCTCATCGGGTCGGCCGGCATGTTCGTCAGCCTGCTGGTGGTCGGCGGTGCCTTCTTCCAGATCGACAGTGTCTCGGCGGCCCAGCGTGCCGCCCACGGGACCACCGACGCCGGGATCCTGGCCCTGGTCGGCCTGGTGGCGTTCATCGCCAGCTTCGCCTTCTCGCTGGGGCCGGTGGTGTGGATCATGATCAACGAGATCTTCCCGGGACCGGTGCGGGCCCGGGGCGTGGCGTTCGCCACCGCCGTGAACTGGTTGGCCGCCTTCGTGGTGGCGGAGTTCTACCTCTCGATGGTCAGCCTCATCACCACGGCCGGAACCTTTCTCCTGTTCGCCGGGTTCTGCGCCGTGACGTTCTGCTACGTCCGGTGGTTCCTCCCCGAGACGAAGGGGAAGTCGCTGGAGGAGGTCCAGACCATGTGGTCCGACCCGGAGGCGCTGCACGAGGCGGTGACCGGCCGGGGGTGACCGGTCCACCCGGCCGGCCGGCGGCCGGGTGGGAGACTGGACCCATGGCCCGCTACCGCACCACCGTCCACGCCACCCGCGACGCCGACGACGTGTTCGCCTACATGGCGGCGTTCGAGCACTCCGCCGAGTGGGACCCCGGGGTGGCCGAGGCCGAGCGGCTCACCGACGGACCCGTCGGCCCCGACACCCGGTTCCGGGTGGTGACGCTCGTCGCCGGGCGGAAGATCCCCCTCGAGTACCGGGTCACCGCCTTCGGGCCGGGTCGGCGCGTGGTCGTCACCGCCGAGTCCTCCTCCCTGCGCTCGGTCGACGAGATCACCGTCGACGCCGACGGCGACGGCTCGTCGATGACCTACGACGCCGACCTGTCCCTTCGCGGGGTCTTCGTCCTGCTCACGCCCCTGCTCGCGGTGGCGTTCCACCGGATCGGCGACCGGGCCCGCGGGGGCCTCCGACGCGAACTGAACCGCTGACCCGCTGGTCCCGAACGGTCACCCGAGGACGGTGAAGGTGATGCCCGCCGCCTCCAGGCGCCTGCGCAGGGCCGGTCCCATGGCCGCGGCGGAGGTCAGCTGGCCGGCGGTGGCCGGCAGGTCGTCCAGGGCCAGGGAGAGTGCGGACTCGCCGAGCATCTTGGCGGTCTCCGAGTAGCCGGGGTCGCCGCCCGCCACCTCGGTCACCACCTCGGTACCGCCCCCGCGGCCGTGGAAGCGCACCGTGAACCAGGAACGCTCGCGCTGCTCGGGACTCGGGCCGGTGCCGGGTGGCCGGAGGCGTCCGATCGCCCGTCGGGCGGCCGGGAGCTGGGCGACCGCCACCAGGGTCCCGGCCCCCACCGCCGCGCCCGCCGCCGCCAGGGCGCGCTCGGAGGCCAGGAAGTGGCCGTAGGTGAAGTCGGGCCCGTACCGGGGCAGCAGGCGAGCCGACTCGGCCACCACCAGCGGGTCGATGGTCGGCATCGGGAGCACCCACCACCCGGTGTCACGGTCACGACCGGGGCGACCGGGTGCCACGCGCACCGACCGGCCCGGCGGGTCCGGCTCCACCTCCCGTCGTATCCGGTGGGTGATCCGTCCGACCCGCAGTCGGGCCATGATCTCCAGCGCCGAGGCCGTGGTACCTCCCGAGAAGGTGCCGCTCACCCGCACGTACCCCCGCACCTCGAGGGGCACGCCCTCGGGGAGGTGCTCCACCGTGAACTGGGCACCGAGGTCGTGGGGGACGGAGTCGAACCCGCTGGCATGGACCAGCCGCGCTCCTGTCGCCACGGCCCGGGCGTGGTGGCGAAGGTAGGTGAGGTCGACGAACTCGGGCTCCCCGGTGAGGTCGAGGTAGTCGGTGCCGGCCTCCGCGCACGCCGCCACCACCGGGTCGCCGTGGAGGATGTACGGGCCGACCGTGGTCACCAGCACCCTGGTGCGCTCGGCCAGGGCCCGGAGGGCGGCGGGATCGGAGGCGTCCACCGTCACGAGCTCCACGGCCGCACCCGGCCGGGCGGCCACCGCGTCGAGTTTCGCCGGGCTCCTCCCGGCCAGGGTGAGGCGCACGCCCGTCGGGGCGTGGGCCCGGAGGTAGTCGGCGACCAGTCCCCCGGTGAACCCGGTGGCCCCCAGGAGGACGATGTCGAAGTCGCGGGTGTCGGTCGGCACGGGAGGGATGCTACCGACCGCCGTCCGGTGGCCCACCGGCGGGTGGGGGAGGTCGCCCCCGGGGTCGGCCACCATTCGTCAACGGTTCGTCCACGGGCCCGGGGTGGACGATGAGATCCGACTCGCCGGCAGCCGTCCCCGCGCCGACCACCCCGGTCGATCCGACGCCCTGCCGGGACGTCCGACAGGACGGCAGCATCGGCCCGATCCCGGTATCATCCGCGGTGGCGGATGTACCAACCAATGGAGGCGGAACATGGGATTCATCAAGAAGATCAAGTCCTCGATCGACTCAGCGGTCGGGGCGGACGACGACGAGCTGATGGCCAGCCCGCTCATCGGCGCGGCGGCGGTCGACAACGTGCAGATCACCGGCACCTCGGTCCAGCGGGGGGGCGCTCCCCCCGAGCAGGTCTGCGTCTTCAGCCTGACGGTGTTCCTCGACGACACCGACCCCTACCCGGCGCAGGCCAGAAAGCGGCTTCCGCAGTACGTGATCGCGCAGATCACCCCCGGGTCGACGGAGGTCACGGTCCGCGTCGACCCCAACGACCACTCGAGGGTGGCAGTCGACCTGACCACCGAGACCCCGAAGATCCGGCTGAAGCCCAAGGCCGGGCAGCTCACGGTGGCGGACATCATGGAGAAGGGCACGCCGGCCCAGGCCGTCATCGTCGACTCGTCCCCGTTGGGCGTGACGAACTCCAAGGGCCTGGACATGTACAAGTTCACCCTGACCGTCCTGCGGGAGGGGACGGCGCCGTACCAGATCCAGGTCGGTCTGCCGGTGACGCCCGAGGCCGTGCCGCTGCTCTACCCGGGCTCGAAGGTGGCGGTGAAGTACCTGCCGGACGGCAAGCCCGAGGAGTGCGCCATCGACTGGGACACCTCGCTCGCCCAGGTGTCCGGCGGGGCCTCCCCCAGCTGACCTGACCCGTACACCGGGTCGGGAGGGACCGCGATCCGGGGTTCCGTGGTGGGCCGTAGAGGACTCGAACCTCTGACCCCTTGCGCGTCATGCAAGTGCGCTACCAACTGCGCCAACGGCCCGTGGGCGACGACGATATCACCCGACTCGCACACCTACGCCGGGACGGACGCCTCCGGCGTCGCCCGGTCGACCGCGACCCAGCCGCCGAGCTCCTTGCGCTGCTCGATGACGACCTGGTGGCCGCCGCGGATCCCGAAGAGCCGCTTGGCGAACAGCAGGTAGACGACGATGGCCACGTTGATCACCAACGTGATCACCTTGAAGGTGGAGACCCCGCTGGTGAGCTCGTAGATCTCGAACGGCACCAGGATCACGGTCGCCACCAGGGTCAGGTACTCGGCCCACCGCTTGGCGTACCACAGCCCCACCATCTCGGTGGCCTCCAGGGCGGCGTAGGCCAGGAGCACCAGTCCGAGCTCGACCAGGTGCTTCGGCGAGTAGTGGAAGGCGTTGTTGAGGTGGCCGAGCAGGCCCCGGACGCGGGTGCCTCCCGGGTCCCCGCCCGAGAGGTCGTTCATGATCTGCTTGTAGTCCTGCTCGAGCGCGGTGTGGTGGTTGGCGAAGGTGAACAGGGCGATGGACAGCGCGGTCAGCACCACCACGTGCGTCGCGCGGTCGAGGGCGATCAGCCGGAGGACGTACTTGTCACGGAGCTTCGGGCCCCGGTCGGGCAGGTCGATCTCGTCCCGCGTCGGCATGGCCTCGCGTGCCGGGTGCTCAGGGACCTCCCCGGGGATCCAGGCGTCGCACCGGAGGCAGCGCAGCCACCGGATGCCGTCGGCGTCCCGGGCGAGGGCACGGTCGTCCGGGGTGACCGACGCGACGTCGCCGCCGACCAGAGCGTGCCCCTTCCAGGCGCAGGTGAAGAGCTCGTAACGCTGGCGCCGCCCCTCCTTGCCCATCCGGAAACCATAGGCCGCGACGGGTGCCGGGACGTCGGACCCGCCGTCGGGGGCGCCCGCCCGCTCACCCCGTGGGGCCCGTCCCGACCGCGCCCCCGGCGTGGGCGCCCTCGATCCGGTCGATCTCCGCCCGATCCGCGCTGCCCGGTACCCCGAGCCCCGCTCCCGCCGGGAGCTCGACGTGGAGGTCGTCGCAACGGTCGGCCGCCGCCGTGCCCTCGACGAGTGTCCCGCCCAGGACGTGTCCGCCCGTCGAGCGGTCGTCGGCGAGGAAGTGGAGGTGGTACCCGGGGACCTCCACCCCGGCGGTGGCGTCGGGGAACCGGAACCCCACCAGCGTGCCGGTCGCCTCCGCCACCCACCACTCGGTCTGGTGGGCCACCACCTCGAGCAGCGGCACGTACGGCGGCGACTGCCGTGCGACGCTCCGCAACGACAGGTCGCGGAACCGGCCCTCCACCCGGACCGCCACCACCGGGGCGTCGGCCGGCACCAGCCGGTCGACCGCCCCCCGCACGGCGTCGAGGTCCATCGGCCCGTGGAGCGCCGCGCTCCACTCGGCCCCGAACCGGCAGACCACCGCGAACGGCGTCTTCACGTCCCGTGCCACCGGGTGGACCGAGCTGTCGGCCTCGGCGACCCACGGCTCACCGTCGAGCACGATCAGTTCACCCCCCAGCTGCTGGACCGTCCCGATCCCCAGGTCCCCCATGCGCAGGAGCTCGTCGAGGGTGGCGTCCCCCAGGTACTCCCCCGCCATCAGCGCCCGGAGCGTCCCGGCCTGGACCGCCTGGTGCTCGTGGACCGGGTCGTGGTCGAGGCCCTGCCGGCTGAGCGACCGGAGGTGGAGGGCCCCGATCAACCGGTCGTCGATGATGTCACGGGCCATGACGGCACCCTACCGGGGGGCCGTCGGCACGCCCGGCCGGACCCGGGACGGGTGGACGGGAACCGCACCGTCCGGCACCGGGCGTTGGAGGCGGCGGGCGGAATCGAACCGCCGTACGGGGCTTTGCAGGCCCCTGCCTAAACCACTCGGCCACGCCGCCGCGGCGTCCGGCGATCCTATCCCTCCCGGCGGGCTGTCAGAATCGTCCCATGCGCATCGGAATGATCGCCCCGCCCTGGACCCCCATCCCCCCGTCCCTCTACGGGGGGATCGAACTGGTGGTCGACCAGCTGGCCCGTGGCCTCCAGGACGCCGGTCACGACGTGCTCCTCTACGCCACCGGCGACTCGACCTGCCCGGTCCCGACCCAGTGGGTCCTGCCCCACGCCGAGGGTCAGCGGATCGGCATGGCCGTCCCCGAGATCCGGCACGTGATCCACGCCTACGAGGCGGTCCGGGAGTGCGACGTGGTGCACGACCACTCCATGGTCGGCCCCTTCTACGCCGAGCACTACCCCGACCTGCCGGTGGCCACCACCATCCACGGGCCCTTCAACGAGGAGCTCACCGACCTCTACCGGTCCATCGCCGACCGGGTACCGATCGTGGCCATCTCCCACGCCCAACGGCGGGACGCCCCCGACGTGGCCGTCGCCCGGGTGATCCACCACGGCGTGGAGGCCTCCGCCTTCCCGATGGGGGACGGCGGCGGCGACGCCGAGGGACCCTACGCCGTCTTCCTCGGCCGCATGGCCGACGACAAGGGCGCCCACCGCGCCATCGCCGTGGCGCGGGCCGCCGGCATCCGGCTGCTGATGGCGGCGAAGATGCGCGAACCGCTCGAGATGCAGTACTTCGCCGAGAAGGTCGAGCCGCTCCTCGGCCCCGACGCCGTCTACCTCGGGGAGGTGTCCCACGAGCGGAAGCTCGAGCTGCTGGCCGGCGCCTCCGCCCTCCTCTTCCCCATCCGGTGGAACGAGCCGTTCGGCATGGTGATGATCGAGGCCATGGCCTGCGGCACCCCCGTCCTCGCCTTCCCCGAGGGGGCCGCCCCGGAGGTGGTCGACCACGGCCGCACCGGCTTCCTCTGCGACGACGAGGAGGCGATGGTCGAGGCCGTCGGCCGCCTCCACGAGCTCAAGCGTTCGGACTGCCGGATGGCGGTCGAGGGCTACTTCTCCACCACCCGGATGGTGGCCGAGCACATCGATCTCTTCGAAGGTATGGTCCGTTGACCCGACCATGACCGGACGACGGTGGAGATACCGCGTGGCGCGCTCACACAACTACGCTCCGTGGTAATGCAGTACAAGGACCGGGACGCGCCGGTGACGTCGATGGCGATCACCATCAAGATCGCCTTCCTCATCTACGCGACCATCCCCGTCTACATCGCCTCCATCGAGTTCTACCGGCGCGCGCCCTTCCGGGTGGACGCGGCCGGCGCCGCCTACGGGCTGGTCGCGGTGCTGGTGCTCTGCACGTACATCGACTTCCTCCGCCTGCGGAGTTCGACGAGCCGGCTCCGGCCGTGGTTCTCGTTCTTCCAGATCGTGGTGTCGATCGTCATCATCACCATCGTCAACCTGACGGCCGGGGGCACCGTCGGCATCTACTACGTGCTCTTCCTGCTGCCGATCCTGATCGCCTCGGTGATGGGCAACCTCACCATGATCAGCGCCACCTGGGCCCTCTCCCTGGCCGCGCTGGGCGGCGTCATCTGGCACAAGGAGGGTCACCACGTCGACACCCTGGTGTGGACCCTGGCGGTCAACGGGGCCGCCTGGGCCGGCGCGGCCATGGCCATCCATTTCGCCGTCCGGCAGTTCCTCGGCTCCATCCGGACCGCCCAGACGGTGTCGCAGCTGGCCACGGAGGCCGCCAAGGTGGAGGAGTGGCCCGCGGGCCTGACGCCGTGCCTCCCGCTTCTGGCCCAGATCATGGACGCCGAGTTGGTCCAGGTGCTGGCATCCCCCGTCGGCACCCCCCACGAACAGGTCGCCTGTCTCGATCGACGGCGGCCACCGCCCGCCGGGGGGGAGCCGGCACCGGTCCCCTCGCCGGCTGACCTCGAGGGCGGGCTGCGGGAGGCGATCGACACCCGTCGGGTGATCTACGACGGACCGCGGACCATCGTGCCGAACCGGACCGCCTCGGGCCTCGACGTGGTGATCGTCGGTACCCGCCACCGGGTGCCGTCGATCCCCGGGACCAGCGTCACCAACGCCGTCGTGGCCGGCCAACTGGTGGCGGGGATCGTCGACCGGGTGTCGCTGATCGGCGGCCTCCGCGAGGAGGCACTGACCGACCCGCTCACCGGTCTCTCCAACCGGAGGGGGCTCTACGACCAGATGGACCAGGTCCTCGGCCACGCCGCCCGCTCAGGCGAACCCCTGACGGTCGCCATGGTGGACATCGACCACTTCAAGCGGTTCAACGACCACCACGGCCACCTGGCCGGTGACACCGCCCTCCGCACCCTGGGCACGCTGCTCCGGACCGGCGTCCGCCAACAGGACGTGGTGGCCCGGTTCGGCGGTGAGGAGTTCTGCCTGCTCCTTCCCTCCACGGAGCGGAACGGCGCCGCCAGCCTCCTCGGGCAGCTCCAGGCGACGGCGGCCACCACCGAGCTCGAGCAGCTCGGTGAGCACCTGCCCACCTTTTCTGCCGGGGTGGCCGAGTGGGACCGGGTCGAGGACCCGCAGGCGCTGCTCAAGCGGGCCGACGCCGGGCTCTACGCCGCCAAGCGGGCGGGGCGCAATCGGGTGGTCAGCGACGGCAGGGAGGCACCGGCACCGCGGTCACCGTCGCCGGCGGAACAGCAGCCACAGCACGCCCACGATCACGCCGAGCACGACGGCGACCTTGATCACGGACCACACCAGGCCCACGATGGCGCTGAGCACGGCATAGGCGACGACAATCACCACGAGGCCGGCGCCCACCAGGAGTAGGCCGTCCAGCAGCGAGAGCCCGGAACGACCGTCGTCAGCCATGTCCCCACGCTATCGCCCCGCCCCGATCGGCCCACGCCTCCCGTCGGGAGGGCGGCCGTGACCGCCCCGGTGGTACGGTCCGCCGATGACCATGCGCGAGCAGCGCGATGCGCTGATCGCTCGCGCCGACCTCCAGGGTGACGCCTTCTGCACCGCGTACTCCGAGGCGGCCGACCGCTGGCTCACCGGGCTGGTGGAGTCGGCCACCGGCGGTGACACCAAGGGCATCGCCCTGGTGGCGGTCGGCGGCTACGGCCGCGGCGAGCTCTGCCCCCACAGCGACCTCGACGTCGTCCTCCTCCACAAGGGCCGCAAGGACGCCGCCGCCCTGGCCGACCGGGTCTGGTACCCGGTGTGGGACGAGGGGATCTCCCTCGACCACAGCGTGCGGCGACCCTCCGACGCCCTGGCCATGGCCACCGAGGACCTCCGGGTGGCCCTCGGGCTCCTCGACGCCCGGCTGGTCTGCGGCGATGCCAGGGTGGCCGAGCCGGTGCTCCAGGGGGCTCGCGACCGGTGGAAGCGGCAGAAACCCCCGTGGCTGGGCGTGCTCGCCGACCTGGTCGAGGCGCGCCACGCCGAACACGGTGACGTCGCCTTCCTCATCGAGCCCGACCTGAAGGAGTCGCACGGCGGCCTCCGGGACGTCTCCGCCCTCCACGCCCTCATGCTGGCGGTACCGGTCCTCGCCGACTACGTCGACACCGCGGCCATCGAGGGGGCGAGGGCGGTGCTGCTCCGGGCCCGGGTCGAGCTCCACCGCCGCTCCGGTCGCGAGCAGGACCGGCTGCTCCTCCAGGAGCAGGACCAGGTGGCGTCCGCGCTCGGCGAGCCCGACGCCGGCGCCCTGATGGCGGCGGTGGCCGGCGCCGGCCGGACGGTGGCCTGGGAGGCCGACGACGCCTGGCGCCGCCGAGGGGCCTGGAGCCGGGCGCGGGGCGCCCGCCGCGGCCGTGGCGGCCAGGACCAGGAGGTCCACGACGTCCCCTCCGTGGCTTCCGACCCCGACATCGGGGTGATCGACGGCGAGGTGGTCCTGGGTCCGGGCGCCGACGTGGCGGGCGATCCCTCCCTGTCGCTGCGCCTGGCCGCGGTGGCCGCCGAGCGGAACCTCCCCATCGCCCGCGAGGCGCTCAACCTGCTCGGACGGAAGGCCCCGGCCCCACCGGTGCCGTGGCCGGACGGTCTCCGCTCCACCCTGGTGCGGGTGCTGTCGTGCGGGCCACCGGCCATCGCCGCCCTCGAGGCCCTCGACCAACGTCAGCTCCTCACCCGGTACCTGCCCGAGTGGAAGGCGGTCCGCAACCGGCCGCAGCGCAACCCCTACCACCGCTTCACCGTCGACCGGCACCTGCTGGAGGCCACCGCCAACGCCGCCACCATGGCCCACCGGGTCCAGCGCGTGGACCTGCTGCTGGTCGGGACCCTCCTCCACGACCTGGGCAAGGGATTCCCGGGCGACCACACCGAGGTGGGGATGACACTGGCCGCGGAGGTCGGGGCCCGCATGGGCTTCCCGCCCGAGGACGTCGAGGTGCTCGTCACGCTGGTGCGCCTCCACCTGCTCCTGCCGGACATGGCCACCCGCCGCGACCTCGACGATCCGGCCACCGCCCGCCGGGTGGCCGACGAGGTGGGTGACCGGGGCACGCTGGAGCTGCTCGCCGTGCTGGTCGAGGCGGACAGCCTCGCCACCGGACCCTCCGCCTGGGGCTCGTGGAAGGCCGGCCTGATCGCCGACCTGGTGGAGCGGACGGGACGGCTCCTGGCGGGTGAGGACGCAGTGGCTCCGACCCCGTGGGTGACCGAGGAGCTCCGGGCCATCATGGACACCGTCCGGACCCACGGGGTGCCGGCCCTGTCGATCGAGGCGCCCACCGTGACGGTCGTGGCCCCGGACCGGCCCGGCCTCCTCGCCATGGTGACGGGCGTGCTGGCCCTCCACGGGCTGAACGTCCGGACCGCCAACGTGGCGGGCGAGGACGGCGTGGCCGTGGAGCTGTTCACCGTCGAGCCGTCCCGGGGGCGGTGGCCCTCCGCCGCCCGCCTCTCCGACGACCTGTCCGGGGTGGTGGCCGGCACCCTCCCGCTCGACGAGCGGCTGGCCGAGCGGACCCGGACCTACCGACGGTCGCGGACCACCACGCCCAACCTGGTGGCCACCGAGGTCACCGTGGACAACGCCGCCTCGGCCGCGGCCACCGTGGTCGAGGTACGGGCCGAGGACGTGGTGGGACAGCTCCACCGGATCACCCGGGCGCTCGGCGACTGCGGGCTCGACGTGATCTCGGCCAAGGTCTCCACCTTCGGTCCGGCGGTGGTCGACGCCTTCTACGTCCGGGGCGCCGACGGGGAGAAGCTCACCGACCCCGACGCCGCGGCCGCGGTGGAGAAGGCCGTCCGCAACCGGGTCTCGGTCCCCACGGGCGCCTGAGCAACGGCCGGGGCGCGCGATCGGCCACGGACGGTGACTGCTAGCATTGAGCACCAGCGTGGAGCGGCCACCGGCAGACCCCGAGGGGACGGTAGTCGATCGCTGGCGGAGGAGCGATGGCCGGTAGACACTCACAGGGTCACCCCACCCCTGCTGCCGCGCGCCGATCGCTCCGCGTCGTGGTCATCGTCGCCTCGATCGTGGTCGTCGTGGGGGCGGCCGCCCTGGTCGTCCCGAAGCTCGACGTCAGCCGGGCGGCGTCGGCCCCGGTGGTCACCCCGAAGGCCAACAGTGCCGCCGACGTGAGCGGGCCGTTCACCCTGGTCGCCACGACACCGGCCGCCGGGACGACCGGGGTGCCTTCCGACGCCTCGGTGACCGTCCAGCTCTCGGACCCGGTGGCCACGGCCTCGCCCCAGCCCACCCTGACGCCTCCGGTGGCCGGCAGCTGGCAGCTCCTCACCCCCACGACCTTCACGTTCGTGGCCGCCGCCCCGTTCGTGCCCTCCGCCACGGAGACGATCACGGTGCCGGCGACGGTGGAGAGCACCGACGGCCGCACCCTGGGCACCGCCGCCACCTCGCAGTTCACCGTCGGGACCGGTACCACCCTCCGTCTGCAGCAGCTGCTCGCCACCCTCGGGTACCTCCCGGTCGCCTTCAGCCCGGCGGCTCCGCTGACCGCCCCGCAGGAGGCGGCGAACGCCCAGGCCGGGACGTTCTCGTGGCGCTTCAGCGAGCCGACGGCCCTGACGTCGCTGTGGACCGAGGGATCGCCGAACACCGTCACCCGTGGGGCGGTGATGGCCTTCGAGAGCGTGCACGGCCTGAAGACGGACGGCCAGGCCGGACCCGCGGTCTGGACGGACCTCCTCGCCGACGCCGCCGCCGGTTCGCTCGACCCGCACCCCTACGACTACGTCTATGTGACCAAGGACCTCCCCGAGACGGCCACGGTCTACAGCAACGGGGCGGCGGTCTATTCCACGCTGGCCAACACCGGTGTGGCGGGGGCACCCACCGCCGACGGGACCTTCCCCGTCTACGAGCGTTTCCTGACCACGACCATGACGGGGACCAACCCCGACGGCTCCAAATACTCCGATCCCGGTATCCCGTGGGTGAGCTACTTCAACGGCGGCGACGCCCTCCACGGCTACGTCCGGGGCAGCTACGGCTTCCCGCAGAGCGACGGCTGTGTGGAGATGCCGCCGGCGCACGCCGAGGTCGTCTACCCGCTGACCCCGATCGGCACCCTCGTCACCGTCGCCTGACCCGGTTGCTCAGGACGGCCGGTCCGACCCGCCCGGGCGGGCGGAGGGGAACGCCGGCGCCCGGCGTTCGCGCACCGCGGCCAGCCCCTCCCGGGCGTCGGGCCCGAGGAAGCCGAGCATCTCGAGGGCCAGCGACTCCCCGAAGACCGGGGCCGCCTGCTCCAGCCACCGGTTGAGGACCCGCTTCGTCCACTGCACGGCGGTCCGGCTCCCCGACGCCAGGACCGCCGCCACCGCCAGCGCCTCGTCGAGCACCCGGTCGTCCGGAACGCACTTCGTGACCAGCCCGATCCGCTCGGCCTCGGGACCGCTGACGAACTCGGCGGTGAGCAGGTAGTACTTGGCCTTGGCCATGCCGCACAGGAGCGGCCACAGCAGGGCGGCGTGGTCGCCGGCCGCCACCCCCAGGCGGGCGTGACCGTCGGAGAGCCGGGCCGTCTCCCCCACGATGCTCACGTCGGCCAGCAGGGCCACGGCCAGGCCGGCCCCCACCGCCACCCCGTTGACCGCCGCCACCACCGGCTTCACCGAGGACAGCAGCTCATCGACGATGGCACCGGCGTCTCGCCACTGCTCGACGACCGCCCCGTGGTCGGTGGTCATCCGCTCGATCATGTCCAGGTCGCCGCCGGCGGAGAAGGCGCGTCCGGCACCGGTGATCACCGAGGCACCCACCGTGGGGTCGGCGTCGACCACCCGCCACACCCGGGAGAGCTCGCGGTGGAGGCGCTCGTTGGCGGCGTTCAGCACCTCGGGGCGGTCGATGGTCACGAGCAGCACCCCGTCCGACGGGCGGTCGAACCGGAGGTGCTCGAACCCCCCGTAGTCGGTCGGATCGTCCACCGCCACCCCTCAGACCTCGAGCAGCGGGTGGTGGAGCCCCAGCTCGCGGAGCGTCCGGCCCGGCTCGCGCGGCTCGGCCATCGTGGCCGGGGCGCCGTCGGTCCGGAACACGTAGAGGTTCCAGTAGGGGGCGAGCCCGGCCGGCTCGATGTCCGTGTAGAGGCGTCGCTCGACCTCGGTACACCGGGTGAACCCGGCCTCGGCGAACCGGTCGGTCCACCACGAGAACGAGGCGATGGTGAGGTGCCCCTCGACGGGTCGGCCCTCGGCGTCGACCGCCAGGTCGGGGTCGGGGACCGGGCCCCGGTAGTCGTCGGGGAGCTGCCGGTAGTGGTCGACACGCTCGGGACGGACCTTGCCCTCGAAGTGCCCGTCGGGTCCCGAGGCGTTGACCCCGAACGACGGGATGGTGGCGTACAGGTAGGCGCCGCAGACCCGTCGGAGCTCGGCCAGCGCGGTCGGCACCCGGTCGGGTGGGAGGTGCTCGAGCGTCTCGAGCACCGTGACCAGGTCGAACGCCCCGTCGTCCCACGGGAGCCCGGCGAAGAGGTTGGCGACACGGAGGTGCCCGGCCGCCCCCGGAGCGGCGTGCTCGATGGCGTAGGGACTGACATCGCACCCCTCGGCGTCGATGCCCAGCTCGCGGAGCACCTCCACCAGGTACCCGGTGGCGCACCCCACGTCGAGGGCCCGGCGGGCCCGGAGGTTCCGCCACAGCAGCCAGCCGGCGATGTCGGCGTTGGAGGCGACCCGGTCGTACCGGGCGTAGCCGGACCGACCCGCACGGTCCCCCGAGGCGTCACGCCCCTCCCCGAAGTAGCTCCCCCCGTAGGTGGAGGCGATCCCCGCCGCCCGTGCCTCGGCGACCGCCTGGCCGGTCTCGGCCGCCCGCACCAGCTCCCGTCCGGACCGCTCCATCAGCGACCGGGCCCCGGGGTTGGCGGTGGCGACCCGGACCAGGGCGTCTCGCACCGCGTCGACGGTCGGCTTCCATCGGGCTGACGGCATCGCGAGAGACTAGCCAACGCCGGTGGTCGCCCCCGTTGGTCGCCGCCCCGTGGGCCCCCGTCGGAATCCGGTTCGACAACTGGTCGGATTGGGGGCACAATTGACACTGCGGGCGCGAATCTTGTCACTTTTCGCGGTTTCGGTACCCGCAGAGTGCAGAGGTGGGGGATGCGATGGACGGGGGCCTCGGGGGGACGGTTGGTGCCGTCGGACCGATGATCGACGGGCCCACGCGATCGGATTTCTCCGGATTTGTCCTAGCCAGAGGGTGGGAGTTGCGCCTAGCCTCGTCCTGCCGTCTCTCGAGGGGAAGGGAACCACAATGAGTCAGATCCAGTCATCGGGCGAGGCACCGGCCGCCTCCCTTGTCGGATCGTTGGGGGTCTTCACGCTCTCCGACGTCCTTTCACTCCTGGCCGACACCGGTCAGACCGGTGAGCTCCAGGTGGTCGGTTCCGGCGTCGACGGCAGGGTCTGGCTCGGCGACGGTGAGCTCTCCAACGCCCACGTCGGCTCCGCCACCACCATCGGGCAGGCCGTCTTCGAGCTGGCCTGTGTGGGCGAGGGCTGGTTCTACTTCACCGCGGGGCTGGTCTCGTCCAGCGGGCAGCCCCGGGTACCGGTCCAGGCCGTGCTCGACGAGGTCCGCCCCCAGGTCGAGGAGTGGCGGGAGATCCGCTCGATCGTGCCGCTCGACTCGACGGTCAGCCTCTCCCCCACCCCGCCCGGCGACGACGTCCAGATCCGGGGCGACCAGTGGAGGGTGCTGACCACCATCGGCAACGGCGGCCAGTCGGTCAAGTCGGTGCTCGAGACCATCGGGGGCGACCAGATCACCGGGCTCCGGACGCTCCGCGACCTCCTCCAGGCCGGCCTCATCGTGCTCGAGGGCGTGCCGGCCCCCGAGGGCCACGAGGAGGCGCCGGCCCCGTTCGCCCTCGGGGGCGCCGATGACGGTCCGGTGGCCACCGCCGACGCCGGGGCCACCACCGACGCCACCCGTACCGGCGAGGTACCCATCGTCCCGCCGCTCCACGGCGAGGCCTCGGCCGTCGGGTACCGGGACGACCCCACCAGCAGCCTGGCCGAAGTGGCCGTCATGCCGCCGCCCATCGCCGCCGACCCCTGGTCGCCGGCACCGGAGGGGGACAGTTCGGAGAACAACGGCGTCGCCTGACGGCTGGACCGGCCGGCTCCGACGGTCCCCGCCCGAGGCGGGCGTTCGTCAGCCGGTGTTGGTGGTGCAGTTGCCCGTCTGGTTGCAGTGGTGGACGACCGCCACCAGGGCGAAGATCAGGACGATGCCGATCACCACGCCGGCGAAGCCGATGATGATGCCGGTCAGGGCCATCCCCCCACCGGTCTGCGTCCCGTTCGAGCGCTTGATCTGCCCACGGGCGATGAAGCCGAGGACGATGGCCACGATGGCCGGGATGGCGTAGAACCAGAAGAAGAACGAGCAGACCATCGAGGCCACCGCCAGACCGTTCGTCCGGGTGCCACCGGCGTAGCCGTAGCCGGGGGCGGCAGGGTAGCCGTAGCCGCCGACCGGCGGAGGACCGTAGGCGGCGGCCCCGGGTGCTCCGTAGGCTCCCGGGGCGGGTGGCTGGCCGTAGGCGGGTGCGGTCGGCGGGCCGGATCCAGGGGCGGGTGGCTGGCCGACGGTGGGCGCGGGCGGGAGGCTGAAGGCCCCAGCGGGCGGTGGGGCACCGACGGGCGTGCCACCGACGGGTGGGACCTCCGGAACCGGCGCGGCGCCCGGAGTGGGGAGGGCGAAACCCGCACCGGTGTCCGGGTCGTGATCGGCCGAGATCTGGTCCGGGGCGTACCACTTGCCGTCGGACGCCTGCCACCACCCGGGTCCCTGCGACGCGTCACTCACCGACTACTCCCTCCCTGGACTGTGCCGAGGCTAACCCCGCCGACCCTCACGGGGGAGGATCTGCGGCGCCGAGGCGCTCCGCCAGGGCCCGGAAGGCCCGGCCCCGGTGGGAGATGCCGTGCTTCTCCTCGGGTGTCAGCTCGGCGAACGTCCGTCCGTCGAGTCCGTCCGGTTCGAAGACCGGGTCGTACCCGAAGCCGCCCGTGCCCCTGGCCTCGCCGCTGATCGTCCCCGACACCTCGCCCTCGGCCCACCGCTCCGTGCCGTCGGGGTAGGCCACCAGGGCCACGGTCCGGAACCGGGCCCGCCGGCGCGCCGGGTCGTCGGCCCCCCGGGCGTCGAGCTCGACCAGCAGCTTGGCCACGTTGTCGGCGTAGGAGGCGTGCTCCCCGGCGAAGCGGGCCGAGTACACCCCCGGTGCCCCGCCGAGGGCCTCCACCTCCAGTCCGGTGTCGTCGGCCACCGAGGGAGATCCGGTGGCGTCGGCCAGGGCACGCGCCTTCAGCCGGGCGTTCTCGAGCAGCGTGTCGCCGGTCTCCTCCACGTCGGGCACCGACGCCGGTCTGGGCAGCAGCACCAGTCCGGTGACCGTCGACAGGATGGCCACGATCTCCGCCGCCTTGTCCGGGTTGGCGCTGGCCACCACCATCGGCTCGGGCACGTCGGTCACCGCGGGGCCGGCGGGTCGGCGAGCACGTCCGCCTGGAGCTCCAGGAGCGAGGCGATCCCGTGCTCGGCCAGGCTGAGCATCTCGTCGAGCTCACCCTTGGAGAAGGGCATGCCCTCGGCGGTCCCCTGGACCTCGACGAACCGACCGGTGGAGGTCATCACCACGTTCATGTCCACCTCCGCCCGACTGTCCTCCTCGTAGGGAAGGTCGAGCATGCAGACCCCGTCCACCACCCCCACCGACACCGCCGCCACCGCCTCGGTCAGCGGCTGCTCGCGCACCACGCCCTGCTGGATGAGCCGGGAGAAGGCGTCGTGCAGCGCCACGTAGGCACCGCAGATGGCCGCGGTCCGGGTACCGCCGTCGGCCTGCAGGACGTCGCAGTCGACCGTGACCTGGAGCTCGCCCAGGGTCACCATGTCGCAGACCGAACGCAGCGATCGCCCGATCAGGCGCTGGATCTCCTGGGTGCGCCCGGACTGCTTCCCCTTGGCCGCCTCCCGCGACACCCGTTCGGCGGTCGAGCCGGGCAGCAGCGAGTACTCCGCCGTGACCCAGCCCTTGCCCGAGCCGCGCATCCACGGTGGCACCCGGTCCTCCACCGAGGCCGTACAGAGGACACGTGTCCGGCCCATCGACACGAGCACCGAGCCGGGAGCGAACACGGTGAAGTCGCGTTCGAACACCGCGGTCCGCAGCTCGTCGATGGACCGACCATCCTTCCGGGCGGCAGGGGTCCCTGCCGTTGTCGACTCGCTCACAGGTTGAATTCCTTTCCGATCTCCGCTCGCTCCACGGCTCCGCCGAAGGCGGCCTCCGCTTCGGAGACCAGGGTATCGGGATCGATGGTGGGCCAGCGGTGGGTGACCACCAGCCGCCGGGTGCCGCCCTGCCGGGCCAGCTCACCCGCCTGCCTTCCGCTCAGATGACCGCCGGTGCCCTCGAAGTCGGCGGTGTAGGTCGCCTCGCAGAGGAGGAGGTCGAGGTCGGTCCCGAGTTCGGCGGGGGACCAGTCCGGGCCGGAGTCGGCGGAGTACCCGAGCACCCGGCCACCGCCCTCGATCCGGACGGCGAGGGTCTCCCGGACGTGATCGGTGCGGTGGAAGCGGAGCTCCAGCCCGCCGACGGTCGCCGTATCCCGGTCGGCGACCTCGATCCACGACAGTACGGGGGAGCCCTCGAGCCCGCTCCGCTGCGCCAGTCCACGCGGGGCCAGCACCGGGAGCGGCGTTCGGCGGGTCCCGCCGCCGAACCGGGCCTCGGTCACCAGGCTCTGGAGGTCGCTCCAGTGATCGGGATGGTGGTGGGTCAGGAACACGGCGGTGAGCGATGCGGGGTCGCACACCAGCTGGAGGGTGGCGAAGCTGCCCGGACCGGTGTCGACCAGCAGCGCGGTCTTCCCCGAGCGCACCAGGTACCCGCTACACGCCCCACCCGGGCCCGGCCAGCTGCCGTCACAGCCCAGGACGGTCAGCGAAAGCGCCGGTCGACCCGGTCCCGGGGTGTCGATGTCCACTCCCGCACCCACCCCTCGGCCGACCATCGATCCAGTATGGTGCCGGATCCGGGCGGGCCGGGTCGGACCCGTGTCCGCCCGGGGGCGCAGGTTAGGCTCACGCCATGTCCACGCCCGAGCCCGGGGCGTCCGGACCCGGCGCGGCCGAGCCCGGGGCGCTGGAGCCCGTCCCGAATTGGATCCGCTCCCATCTCCGTCGTCGGGCATGCCCACTGGGCGGGGTGCTGGTGGCCACGTTGCTCGGCATGGCGTTCACCCTGGCCTGGGATCCGGTGCTGCACCACGTCAGCTCGTGGGACATCCCCGGCGACATCTGGTCCACGTTCCGTGCCGCGCACTGGGTCGGCTGGGGCGACCTCGGTGGTGTCTACAACGCCGACACCCAGCTGGTGACGCTTCCCGGCATCGCGGTGCTGCTGGCACCGGTGGCGATGCTGTCGGGCCATTTCAACCTGACCGAGTCACTCACACCGGTGATCCTCACCCACCCGACGTCATGGCTGCTCCTCGGACCTGCCGTGCTCCTCTACGGCTACGCCTGCCTCGTGCCCCTCGACGCCACCGCCGACGAGCTCGGCACCGACCGTCGGCGGCGCATGGTGCTCGTCGCCCTGGAGGCGGTGGTCCTCTTCCAGGTGCTGGCCATCTGGGGCCATCCGGAAGACGTCCTGGCCCTCGGGCTCGCGCTCTACGCCATCCTCGCCACCTGCCGTGACCGCTGGTCGCTCTCCGCCTGGCTGTGGGGAGCGGCGCTCGTCGTGCAGCCGCTGGTCGTGGTGATGTTCGCCGTGTCGTTCCACCGCGTGCCGCGCGGACAGCGGGTCCGCACCTGTCTGTTCGCGGCGATTCCGACGGTGGTGCTGACCGCCCCCGCCCTGCTGTCCAACTGGAGCGGAACCAGTGCCGTCTTCCTCCACCAGAAGAACTTCCCCCACCTCGACCACGCCACCCCCTGGATGGTGGTGGCCCCGAAGCTCGCCGGCGACGCGGTCGGTGCCGGACCGGGCCGCCTGCTGGCGGTGGTGGCCGCCGTGGTGCTGGGGGGTGCCGCGTTCCGCTGGCGGCCGACCCTGGCCGGAGTGGTGTGGCTCTGCGCGCTCGTCCTCAGCCTTCGGTGCGCCTTCGAATCGGTGATGGTGCCCTTCTACCTCGGTCCGCCACTGGCCGTGATCGTCCTCGCCGCGGCCGCCACCAACCGGTGGTGGCGCCTGTTCGGAGCGTTCGCGGTCGCCATGGCCGCCACGGTGCTTTCGTTCCGCCACACGTCGGAATGGGCCTACTGGTTGCCGATGACCGTGCTGCTCGGCCTCGGGCTGGCGGCCGCCTGGCCCGGCGCCGTCGCCGTCCGTTCCGACGCGAGGTCGGCGGCCCCGGGCTGGCCCGCACCGGCACCGGATCCGGCAGCCGTCGCCGTCCGGGCGGACTAGAAGTAGGTGATCTTCGAGGCCCGCTCCTCGACGACGTCGAGGTCGTCGGTCCAGGCCCCGGTGGACAGGTACTTCCATCCACCGTCGGCCGACACGACCACGATGGCGCCCCGCTCGATCCCGGTGGCGGCCTTGACGGCACCGGCGAGGGCCGCACCGGTGGAGATCCCCGCGAAGATGCCCACGTCGATGAGGCGGCGGGTCCACACGATGGACTCGAGGGGCCGCACGATCTTCTTGCCGTCGAGGAGCGCCGCGCCGTCGTTGTCGATGAAGATGGGTGGGATGTAGCCGTCGTCGAGGTTGCGGAGGCCGTCCACGAGCTCGCCGGCGGGCGGCTCGACGGCGAGCACCTTCACCTCCGGGTTGCGCTCCTTCAGGTACCGGCCGACCCCGAGCAGGGTGCCCGAGGTGCCGAGGCCGGCGACGAAGTGGGTCACCTCCGGGCAGTCGCGCCAGATCTCCGGACCGGTGCCCTCGTAGTGGGCGCGGGGGTTGGCCGGGTTGGCGTACTGGTAGAGGAACGTCCACTCCGGGTGCTCGGCGGCCAGGGCCCGGGCCCGCCGCACCGCCCCGTTGGAACCCTCCGACCCCGGGGAGTCGATGATCTCGGCCCCCCAGACCTCGAGGAGCTGACGCCGCTCGGGGGACACGTTGGTGGCCAGCACCACCTTCAGGTGGTAGCCCTTCACCTTGCAGATGAGGGCCATGCCGATGCCGGTGTTGCCCGACGACGGTTCGATCAGCGTCTGCCCCGGGCCGAGGAGCCCGTCCTTCTCCGCCTGCTCGATCATCGACAGGGCGATCCGGTCCTTCACCGAGCCGCCCGGGTTCTGGCCCTCCAGCTTGATGAGGATCCGGACGTCGGGGTTCGGGCTGAGCGAGGTGATGTCGACCAGCGGCGTGTTGCCGACCAGGTCGAGTACCGAGGCGTGGACGGTCATCCCGCCGCCGGGGCCCCCACGTCGACCGCCCCCCCGGCCACGGCGGGGAGGATGGACACCTCGTCGGACGCCGCCACCGGCGTGTCGAGGCCCGAGAGGTACCGCACGTCGTCGTCGTTCAGGTACACGTTCACGAACTTGTGGAGCGAACCGTCGGCGTCGATGACCTGACCGGAGAGACCGGGGTACTCGGCGGTGAGGGCGGCGAGGGCCTCCCCCACCGTGGTGCCCTCGACGGTGACGGACCTGGCGCCGCCGGCGTGCGGTCGGAGCACGGTGGGTAGGTGCACGGTGACGGGCAAGGGTCCTCCCTGGGTGTGGGTCCGCTCGAGAAAGCTGACTTGATCGGTTCAGATTCTACTGCGGACGCAGGGAGACCGGCTCCTCCGCCACCGTCCCGTCGACGATCCGGTAACTGCGGACCACCGGGGCGGCGTCACGGAGGGAGACCAGCACGTAGTGCCACCCGGGGTCGGGGGCCTGGGCCACGTCGGTCGGCGACGGGTACGCCTCGGTGTGGGTGTGGGAGTGGAAGACCCCGAGGATGGCGTGGCCCCTCGCCTCGGCGTCCCGGTCGGCCCGGAGGTGGTCCTTGGGGTCGACGGTGTACAGCTTGGCCGAGCCGGCCAGGTTCCGGGTCGGGTAGCAGGTCGCCACCGCGCCGGTGGCGGGGTCGCCCGCCAGCAGTCCGCAGGCCTCGTCGGGGAGCCCGACCAGGCAGTGGGCGACCATCTGGTTGTAGGCGGCTTCGGGGAGGATCAGCATGCCCCGCCAACGCTAGAGGACGACGGGTGGGTGGCGGTGACGGACGGTCCGGCGGCGGCCGCGGACCGCCCGGGCGACTACCGTCCGGGGGGATGTCCGCCGCCTCCGCCAAGCGAACCGCCGCCGCCAAGGGGGCGGCGACGACCGACCGCGCCCACGACAACAACCGGGTGGTGGCGTCCAACCGCCGCGCCCGCCACGACTACGAGATCGTCGACACCGTGGAGTGCGGCATCGTGCTCCAGGGCTCCGAGGTGAAGTCCCTCCGCGAGGGCCGGATCGCCCTCCAGGACTCGTACGCACGGATCATCGACGGGGAGCTCTGGCTGTTCGGGGTGCACGTGCCTCCGTATGCCCAGGCCAACGGGTTCGGGGCCCACGACCCCGACCGCCGCCGGAAGCTCCTCCTCCACCGACGCCAGCTCGACGAGTGGATGGGCCGCAGCCAGCAGCAGTCCCTGACCATGGTGCCGCTGTCGATCTACTTCAAGGACGGGCGGGCCAAGGTGGAGCTGGCCCTGGCCCGGGGCCGCCGGCAGTACGACAAACGCCACGCCATCGCCAGCCGGGACGCCAGCCGGGAGGCGGCACGTGAGGCCCGGGCGGCCACCCGGGGCGACCACCGGCGCTGACCGGCGACGGTCCCGGCGACGGCCGGTAGGATGGTGGTGGACCGGCCACGGTGGCCGGTCTCCCGTACCCAGGGGGTGACAGGCTTCGACTCTGGTCGTCGAGGTGGGAGAAGCGAGCCGTGGTCTCCGGAGCCACGTTAAAGAGCCGGAACCAAAAACAAA
>Ga0181519_10000598_pt1 | contig 32976 bp, 29 predicted proteins | sample PEATcosm2014_Bin_26_FD_121102 | JGI IMG/M metagenome (GOLD analysis project Ga0181519, IMG submission 121102) | Peatland microbial communities from MTU Mesocosm Facility, Houghton, MI, USA - PEATcosm2014_Bin02_10_metaG | ecosystem: Environmental > Terrestrial > Soil > Wetlands > Peat | place...
CGGCGCCATTGCCACGCGCCGGTGCCGCCCCAACGCCTCCGAGCGCGCGGCCTGCATCGACGCCAGAAACGCTCGCGCGGTGATGTCCACCGACACCCGGCGGCGAACCGCTTCTATCGACGGTGAGACCGCCACGATCGCGACGGCAAGCACGGCCATTGCGATGACACACTCCAGCATCGTTACCCCTCGGGTAAGCTGTCGATCACGACGCATCGCAAGGCTCACGATTAGCGCGCGCAACGAACGTCGCAGCGGCGGCGTCATGCCACGTCGCGACCTCCCGCCAACTCAACACGCGCGATGAAAACGACGGGGCCGTCGCGCCACCACGCGCTGCCGACGTTTGCCGCCGGACCTCATAGATCGCCTGTAGATAAACGCGCGAACCGGGCAGTTCACCGCAGCCCATGGCGCTCACCCGATACCGGCGCACCGACGCGTCGCGTGCCTGCGGCTCACCTGCCAGATAGGCAGAAAAGGCGATTCTTTCAATGAAGTAGCGCGCCCTGTAGGCGGTGACAGCAACCGCATTGCCGCCCCATTCGACCGTCCGCCATCGCGGGACACGGCGCTGATACCAGACGTCACCGCGATGGTTCGCCTCGAGCACGCCATGCGGCCCCGCCTCGAACGCCGACATAGCCGCAATCTCCTGCGCACGCGCATCGTGCGTGAGTCGCTCGCGCGCGTCGGCAAGCGCCCGGTCAGCCGCCGCAAACGCGCCGGCGCGGTCGTTCGTATAGGCGATGAAACGGCTGGCCAATTGACGATGATGCATGCCGGACGCAGCGAGCGTCATCAGCGCGGCCAGCCACATCACCATGAAGACGCCAACCATTGCGCCTCCTCACCCACACCGCCATCGTTGCGACGATAGGCCACCGCATTGAACACATGCAGATGCACGTCGCCGGCGTTGCCCAGTCGCTTGGACTCACGGCCGCCGGACGCCTCGTCGAAAACCTCGACCACCTGCACCGCGCGTGGCTTGCCACCGCTTCGCGGCGCCCCGCGCAAGACCAGCGAGAACGCCACCGCGGCCACGTTCTCCCATCCTCCGACGCCCAGCGGCGGGTAGGGCGGCTTGCGGTACAGACTCTTGATCGGCGCAGCCCAACGCATGTGCCCTGTCCCCTCAGCACGGTACCCCAGCCGCAGGTACATCGCCTCCACACCGCTCACCAGCACCTGCGCGGGATGCAAGTCCACCGTCTTCGTCTGACGTTCGCCGTAGCGGCAGTAGAGCGACGGCATCCCATCCTCGCCCTTGTCGACGTAGAAGACGCTCAGATGCCGATCGTCCAGACGCCCCGAGGCTTTGGCGCGGAGTCCGGCACAGTTGTGAACTGCGCCATTGCCCTCCGACAATCCTGCGCCATGGAATTGCACTTCGAGCAGTGAACTGCCCCGCCAACCGCGTCGAGGACAAGCGTCGAGCGTGCCCGCGCACTCGGCACTTGCGCGCAACGACGGCCAGTCGCGCGTCGCCGCCCCCTGCCCCGGTGGCCAGATCGCGCCCTCCATCGGGTCCCAGTTCCTGTACCCCGCCATGCCCACAGCACGGGTGAGTTGGGTCAATGCGAAGATCGCGCGCTCGGTCACGTCGTATCGTTCGGCCTGGACTCGCCACAACCGGATGCCCGCAAGGTAGATCGCTATCGCCGCCATCACGATCAACAACCCGAGTGGCATCGCCAGTACCCACTCGAGCAACGTGAAGCCGTCCATTCGACGTTTGCGCCGGGCGTCGCCCCCGCCCCCCCCCCCCCCCCCCCCCCCCCCCCCCCCCCCCCCCCCCCCCCCCCCCCCGCCCCCCCCCCCCCCGCCCCCCCACCGCCCACCCCGGAGCGGCCACCTCACGGATGCCGACGAACGTGCCATGCGTCGCTCCCGATGTGCGCCGGTAATGCCGGTAATGCTGGTAATGCCGATAACGCCGGTAACGCCGCCGGTAACGCCATCCGGGCCATCCCGGCCGTCGCGACGGCTTTCGTCGACGAGGCAAGGTCAGCAGATGACATGCCACCCGCCGCCTGCCATTGTGAAAAGCCCTGCGCGCCAGCCATGAGTGCGGCGAGTGTGAACATGACGTCGAGCAACGCTGCCCCTCGAACACGTGTCTTGCAACGCACGCCGTGCTTTGGCCTGCCGCCCACCGCGCCATGCGCCACCCCACACGCCGGTTGAGTCGTCGCGCCGGGCGACAGTCGCCACGGCGCTCTCCCTCGCCCCCTGCGCCTGTCGGCATCGCGCGACGGCATGCCCTGCCCACCGCGCGTCGGCGGGCGGCCGTGATTGGCAAGCGCATCGCGAAGCGCCTGCCGGTCGGCGCGACGCTGCCGGTGTCGTCGATCCTGTTGCATGGTTCGGTTCCTCGTCTCGTTGATGACGAGTCCATCGTCGCCCACGCTCCGCACCACGCCAATCGGACGCCACCGCAAAACCCACCCCGTCATGCGACACCGCACTTCTCACACGCAACACGGCGCCACGTCGTCACACGAAGCACCCCCATAAAAAAAACGGCGACCGAAGTCGCCGTCTCTGGGCAGATTTTGGGCAGATCACACGCAACGGGATCCGCGCCGCCTCATCGCTGCATGACGGGCAACCCGGTGCCCGACAACGTCATCCTTTCAACTCTTCGACGAGGGCAATGTAAGCCTCTTGCGCCTCTTCCTTCGACTTGCCCTTGAGCATTTCCCAGGCATCGAACTTGGCACGGCCGACGAAATCCGTCATGCCGGGGCGCGTGCCGGACACGTCCCCCTCGGTGCCCTGCTTGAAGAGCGCGTAGATGCGCAACAACGTGAAATTGTCGGGGCGTTCGGGCAGCGTCTTGGATTGGGCTACCGCCTCGTCGAAGCGGGCTTGAAGATCGCTCATGGTGTCTCTCCCTGGAAAAGCATTCAGCTTATATATGACCCGTGCGCCGAATCGGCCATGTCGTGAAACGCGCGCGTCAGCGCTCGGGGTGTTGCGAATACAACGCGACCAAGGATAGCGACGAAGCGCCGTGAGAGGTAGGGCAGAGCGTAGAACCCGGCGTCTAAACCTCTCGGGAACTGAGCCGATCCTTCGCAAGTTGCAACACATCAATGCAAAACGCCCGGCGCATTGCCGGGCGTCTTGAAGGTCAAGCCTTGTGTCGCTGCGAGACATTCGTGCGGCTCACACCGCCCGCATGCCTCACGACACGATCGATGCGATCACGACGAAGCCGCCGCCGGTGCCGACGCCGTCCCGGCATTGGCCGGTACAGTGCGCTCCTCCCAACCGCCGCCAAGCGCCTTGTACAGCGTGACGAGGTTGGTCCAGCGCGCCAGGCGCGTAGCGATCAGCGTCTGCTGCGCCGAGTACAGCGCGCGTTGCGAGACAAGGGCGTTCAGGTAGCTGTCCACGCCATTGCGATAGCGCAGATCCGAGAGCTTGTAGCTCTCGTCGCTTGCCTTGACGAGCGACTCCTGCGCCGCGACCTGATCTTCGAGCGTGCCGCGTGCGGCCAACCCGTCGGACACTTCGCGGAACGCCGTCTGAATCGCCTTCTCGTAGTTCGCGATCTCGATGCGCTTTTGCACCTTGGCCAGATCGAGGTTGGCGAGGTTCTGCCCGCCCGCGAAGATCGGCAGCGTGATGGTCGGTGCGAACGACCAGGCACCCTGCCCGCCCTTGAACAGATTGCTCAACGACGCGCTGGCCGTACCCGCATTCGCCGTCAACGAAATCGACGGGAAGAACGCGGCACGCGCGGCACCGATGTTGGCGTTGGCGCCCTTGAGCGTGTGCTCGGCCGACGTGACATCCGGACGACGCAGCAGCAGATCCGACGGCAAACCGGCCGGCAGATCGGTGAGCAGCCCCTGCCCGTCGAGCGGGCGTCCCGGCGGCAGATCGGCCGGCAGCGGCTGGCCGATGAGCAACACGAGCGCATTCTCGTCCTGAGCGACCTGACGCGTGTACTGCGCAAAATTCGCGCGCGCCGTATCGACCGGCGTTTGCGCCTGACGCAGATCCAGCCCGGAGGCCGTGCCCACGTCGAAGCTGCGCTTGGTCAGGTTGTACGACGCTTCCTGGCTCTTGAGCGTGTCGGACGTGAGCTTGAGCAACTCCTGATCCGCCAGCATGGTGAGATACGCCGTCGCGACTTCGGAGATCAGCGTCATGTGCGCCGCCTTGGCCGTATCCTCGCTCGCCAGATACGTCTCCAACGCCTGATCCTTCAGGCTTTGGATACGACCGAACAGATCGAGTTCATACGACGTGAAGCCCACACCGACCTGATAGCTGCGAGACACACCAGCACGCCCCGACGTCGACAAATCGGCCGGCGAGCGCTGAATCGACGCCTGCCCTGCCGCCCCAACCGAGGGCAGCAGTGCCGAGCGCTGAATCTGATACTGCGCACGCGCGGCTTCGATGTTGAGCATCGAGACTCGCAGATCGCGGTTGTTCTCCAGCGCGATCTCGATCAGCTTCTGCAAACGGGGATCGGTGAAGAAATCTCGCCAGCCCAGATCGGCGGCTACCAGGGCATTGCTGCCGGCAGTGCCGTTCTGGTTCGCCGCCCCGGGCGTCTTGTAAGCCGGGCCTGTGGGGAACGACGTGGCAACCGGTGCCTCGGGCCGCTCATAGTGCGGCGCGAGGGTACAGCCTGCCAGGAACGCTGCCGCCAAGGCCATCGGCAATGCTTTGTGCTTCATAGTCAGTTTCCTTCCTTGGCGGGGCCGGCGTCCGGTTGCTCGTGACGCGCTTCCGGGTGTTCCACGGTATCCAGATCCTCATGGGCGAAGCGCTTGCGCACCAGCACGAAGAACACCGGCACGTAGTAGATCGCAAGGAACGTTGCCGCCAGCATACCGCCGATCACGCCAGTCCCGATAGCGTGCTGCGAGGCCGAGCCGGCGCCGTTCGAAATCGCGAGCGGCAACACCCCAAGCACGAACGCCATCGACGTCATCAGAATCGGGCGCAGACGCAGTCGCACCGCTTCCATCGTCGCTTCCATGAGCGTGCGCCCTTCCTCTTGCAGATCCTTGGCAAATTCCACGATCAGAATCGCGTTCTTCGCCGACAGACCCACGGTGGTCAGCAGACCCACCTGGAAGTAGACGTCGTTCGACAACCCGCGCAGCGTCGCAGCCAGCAGTGCACCCAACACACCCAGCGGCACCACCAGAATCACCGAGAACGGAATCGACCAGCTTTCATACAGCGCCGCCAGACACAAGAACACGATCAGGATCGAGATGGCGTACAGCGCCGGTGCCTGCGAGCCGGAAATGCGCTCCTCAAACGACAGCCCCGTCCACTCCAGACCGATACCGGCAGGCAATTGCTGAGCGATTTCTTCCACAGCCTTCATGGCGTCACCCGACGACTTGCCCGGTGCCGGCATACCCTGGATTTCGACCGCGGGCACACCGTTGTATCGCTCCAGACGCGGCGAGCCGTAAGTCCACTTGCCCGTCGCGAAGGCCGAGAACGGCACCATCGTCCCGCTTGCGTTACGCACATACAGCTTGTTGATGTCCTGCGGCAGCATGCGGTCCTTCGCTTCCGCCATCACGTACACTTTCTTCACACGACCACGGTCGATGAAGTCGTTCACGTACGACGAGCCCCACGACGCCGAGAGCGTGTTGTACACGTCGGCAATCGACAGACCCAGTGCGGAAGCCTTTTCCTCGTCGACGTCCACCTTGTATTGCGGCGTGTCGTCGAGGCCGTTCGGACGCATGTTCGCAAGGTTCGGATTCTTCGCCGCCATCCCGAGGAACTGGTTACGAGCGGCCATCAACGCCTCGTGACCCAGGCCTGCGCGATCTTGCAGTTCGAAGTCGATACCGCCCGCGTTACCCAGTTCCGGCACCGACGGCGGGTTGATCGCGAAGATCATGGCGTCTTTCACGCTCGCGAAAGCCTGATACGAGCGCGCAATCACCGCCTGCACCTTCAGATCGGACGACTGACGGTCTTCCCACGGACGCAGCATCGTGAATGCCAGACCCACGTTCTGACCGCGACCGTTAAAGCCGAAGCCCGTCACCGTGAAGATCGAACGCACGGCGTCCTTTTCCTTCTCCAGGTAGTGCTTCTCCACCTGCTTCATGACCTCGAGCGTACGCTCTTGCGTCGCGCCCGGCGGCAATTGCACCAGGTTGAAGAAGTAGCCCTGATCTTCGTCCGGCAAGAATGCCGTCGGCATGCGCACGAACAGGAAGCCCACCACGGCCACGATCACCACATAGACGATGATGAGCGGCGTGCTGCGCTTCAGAATGCGCTCGACCTGCCCTTGATACGACTTCGAGCCCTTGTCGAACGTGCGGTTGAACCAGCCGAAGAAGCCACGCTTCTCGTGCACTTCGCCCTTCTTGATCGGCTTGAGGATCGTTGCGCACATCGCCGGCGTAAGCACGATAGCCACCAGCACCGAGAGCGCCATGGCCGCCACGATCGTCAGCGAGAACTGGCGATAGATGGCACCGGTCGAGCCGCCGAAGAACGCCATTGGCACGAACACCGCCGAGAGCACGAGCGCCACACCCACCAGCGCGCCGACGATCTGGTCCATCGCCTTCTTCGTCGCTTCCTTCGGACTCAGCCCCTCTTCGGCCATCACCCGCTCGACGTTTTCCACCACCACAATGGCATCGTCGACGAGCAGACCGATGGCCAGCACCAGACCGAACATCGACAAGGTGTTGATGGAGAAGCCCGCCGCGCCCATGATGCCGAACGTACCGAGCAACACGACCGGCACGGCGATCGTCGGGATGATCGTTGCCCGCAGGTTTTGCAGGAACAGATACATCACCAGGAACACGAGCACGATACCTTCGATGAGGGTCTTGATCACTTCCTCGATCGAGATCTTCACGAACGGCGTGGTGTCGTACGGGTAATCGACCTTCATGCCCGCGGGGAAGTACGGCTGCAACTCGGTGACGGCCTGCTTGACTGCCGTTGCCGTTTGCAGCGCGTTTGCGCCCGTGGCCAGCGTGATGGCCAGACCGGCGGCAGGCTTGCCGTTGTAGCGCGCGACCACCTGGTACGATTCGCCGCCCAGTTCGACACGGGCAACGTCGCCCAGACGAACCTGCGAGCCGTCCTTGTTGACCTTGAGCAGGATCTTGCGGAACTGCTCCGGCGTTTGCAGACGGCTTTGCGCCGTCACGGTGGCATTGAGCTGCTGCCCCTTGACCGCCGGTGCACCGCCCAACTCGCCCGCCGAAATCTGGACGTTCTGCGCCGAAATGGCGTTCGAGACGTCAATGATCGTGAGGTTGTAGCCGTTGAGCTTCTGCGGATCGACCCAGACGCGCATCGCGTATTGCGAACCGAACAACTGCACCTGACCGACACCGTTCACACGGCTGATCGGATCCTGCACGTTGGCGGCAATGTAGTTCGCAAGGTCGATGTCGGTCATCTGGCCGTCATCGGAATACGCACCGATCACCAGCAGGAAGTTCTTGGTCGCCTTGGCCACCTTGATACCCTGCTGTTGCACCTGCTGCGGCAGCAGCGGCGTGGCAAGTTGCAGCTTGTTCTGCACCTGCACCTGGGCGATGTCCGGGTTCGTACCCTGCGAGAAGGTCAGCGTGATCTGCGCCGTACCCGAGCCGTCAGACGTCGACGAGATGTACTCGAGGTTGTCGATACCGTTCATCTGCTGTTCGATCACCTGCGTGACCGTATCCTGAACGGTCTGCGCCGAAGCGCCCGGGTAGGTCGCGGTGATCTGCACCGAAGGCGGTGCGATGGGCGGATATTGCGAGACCGGCAGCTTCAGGATTGAAAGCGCGCCGGCCAGCATGATGACAATCGCGATCACCCACGCAAAAATCGGGCGATCGATAAAAAACTTTGCCATGAATGAGGCTCCGCGTTATTGAGCGTTGGCGGCCGAGGCAGTGCTCGCCTGCGCAGCAGGCGCCGCAGCGGCCGGTGCGCTGGCACCCGCCGGCGCTTGCGCCGTTCCCGGAAGTTGTGCCGGCACAGCCTTCGCCGGCGCCCCCGGGCGCACCTTTTGCAGGCCCGCCACGATCACCTGATCGCCGGCAGACAGGCCCGAACTCACCAGCCACTTGTCGCCGATCGCACGATCGGTCACCAGTTGACGCAGTTCGACCTTGCCTTCCTTGTTCACGACCATTGCCGTCGGCTGGCCCTTCTGGTCACGAGTCACCCCCTGCTGCGGCACGAGCAGACCGCCTTCCTTCACACCTTCCTGAAGCTGGGCGTGCACGAACATGCCGGGCAGCAACTCGCGGTTCGGGTTCGGGAAGATCGCGCGCACCGTCACCGAGCCGGTCGTCTGGTCGACGGTGATGTCGGAGAACTGCAACTTGCCTTCGAGCGGGTACTTCGTGCCGTCTTCGAGCGTGAGCTCCACCTTGGCGGCGTTCTTACCCGCGCTTTGCAGCTTGCCGTCCGCCAGTGCACGACGCAGACGCAGTCCGTCCGCAGCCGATTGCGTCACGTCCACATACATCGGATCGATCTGCTGCACGGTCGTCATGAGCGTGGCCGCGCCCGATTGCACGTAAGCGCCTTCGGTCACCTGCGACAACCCCGTACGGCCCGAGATCGGGGCCGGCACGTCGGTGTAGCCGAGGTTGATGCGCGCGGTTTCGACCGCGGCCTTGCCGGACTGCACATCGGCGTCGGCCTGAAGCGCAGAAGCCACGGCGTTATCGTAGTCCTGCTTCGAGACGGCCTCGACGGCCACCAATTGCTTGTAGCGATCGGCCAGCAACTTCGTCGACGCCTGGTTTGCAACGGCCTTGGCCAGCGTGGCCTTGGCGTTGTCGTAAGCGGCCTGATAGGTTGCCGGATCGATCTTGTACAGACGCTGTCCTGCCTTGACGTCACTGCCCTCGGTGAAATCGCGCTTGAGCACGATGCCGTCGACGCGCGCCCGCACGTCGGCAACGCGGAAGGGCGAAGTGCGTCCGGGCAGGTCGGTCGTCAGTGTTACGTTCTGGGGTTGCAGTGTCACGACGCCGACTTCCGGCACCATGCCCTGCGGCTGCTGCGGCTTCTTGCCGCACGCGGCCAAGGTCAATACCGCGAGTGCCACGGCCGTGACCATCCCCAGTGAACTTCTCTTGACGTGCATATACGCCCCCGATAAATGGAATGCGGTCAAACAAAATGACGATACGTTGCGACGATTGCGGTTGCGACGATTGCGACGGCGAAGGCCGCTGCGCAATCCCGTCGCACAAAGACGGGGCGGCGAGTGCCCAATTGGACGGCCTGAGCCCCCCAGGACCCGGGTGATCCGGCCTCAAATGGCTCCCTCACATCCGTGAGGTATTTCCCTTAGACGAAGGAGCTTAAATGTTCCCTGTGCAATAGAGCAAGCGGCTGCTATTATAGATACATTCATGAATGTATGTAAATCATATTGCGTCGCACCAAAGTGCGGCGTCTTTTACATCGCCTTTCGCAAATTTCCGACGCCCCTGTGACACGACGATGGCCCGCAGAACCAAAGAGGAAGCGATCGAGACTCGCAATCTGTTGCTCGACACCGCAGAGACGGTGTTCGCACAGAAAGGCGTGTCCAGTACATCGCTCGCCGACATCGCCGAAGCCGCTGGCCTGACCCGCGGCGCCATTTACTGGCACTTCAAGAACAAGATCGACCTGTTCAACGCCATGACGGATCGTATCCGTCTGCCGATGGAGCGCATGATCGACGAGGAATACGCCGAGTCCGAGAACGGCGATCCGATGCAGCGCATGCACGATATCTGCAAGCTCGTGCTCAAGGAGACCGCGCGCAACGAGCGCCGTCGGCGCGTGCTCGACATTCTGTTTCACAAATGTGAATACACGAACGAGATGCTGTCGGTGCTCGAGCGTCAGCGTGAGGCGCGTACCGACGGCAAGCAGCGCATCATGCGCGACATGGAACGCGCCATCGCGCGCGATCAGTTGCCAAAGAATCTCGACACGCGGCGCGCCGCAATCATGCTGCACGCGCTGGTGGTCGGCATGATGTCGGACTGGTTGTTCCTGCCCGACTATGACCTCGGCGCGGAGTGCGATGCGGTCGTCGACGGCTTCTTCGACATGCTGCGCACGAGCCCGGCCATGCTGCGCACCGCAAGCCAATCGCCGCAGGCCGCCCTCGCCTGAGCGCAGGCGTCTGGTGACGCCAGGCGCCTCAAGATTTACTACATATATTAATTAGCAAGCGCCCGTGACCGGGCGCTTGTTCGTTGGCGTCTCGTCTGCCTGCCTTACCGCGCCCATCGTCCCGATTTTTCCGATTCACGACGCGCAGTTGCCGCGCCGGATCGCATTCCGGTGCCGTGATACGGCGTATATCTGTACAGCGTGGCAGCGTTATATATAATCCTACATAACGCGTTGCGCGCCCTGCGCGACCGGCGGTCCGGCCTCGCTGCCGGATTGCATCCACGAGTCCGCTCACGGCGAGATCCGCCAAACTTCGAGCAGACCTGACCACTACACGCTGGAGACCACATTCGTGAAAGCTGTCGTTATCGCTCGCCGCAAGTCCCAAGCCTCGCAAAAGACCGGCACGATGTTGCGCCGCGCACTGGGCGTTGCCGCCGTCGGCGCAAGCCTGTTGTTTGCCGGACACGCCGCGGCGCAGCAAGTCTTCGCTGCCGCCAGCATGAAAGACGCCCTCGACGATCTGTCGGCCGCCTACACGAAGGAAACCGGCAAGAAGCCTGTGCTCGTGTACGGCGCCAGCTCGACGCTGGCGCGTCAGATCGAAAAGGGCGCCCCGGCCGATGTGTTCATCTCCGCAGACCAGGACTGGATGGACTACGCCCAGAAGCATGACCTGATCGACACGAGCACGCGTCGCAACCTGCTCGGCAACGAACTGGTGCTGATCGCACCGGCCACGACCACGGGTGACATCGATCTGAAGACGGGCACCGATCTCGACGCCAGGCTCGGTAACGGCAAGCTCGCCATGGGCGATCCGGCGCACGTGCCGGCCGGCCTCTACGGCAAGGCTGCGCTCGAGAAGCTCGGCGTCTGGTCGAAGGTGCAAGGCAAGGTCGCGGCCGCGGACAACGTGCGTAACGCCCTGTTGCTGGTCGCTCGCGGTGAAGCGCCGTACGGCATCGTGTACAAGACCGACGCCAACGCCGAGAAGCGCGTGCGCATCGCCGGCACGTTCCCGGCCGACAGCCATGCACCGATCGTCTACCCGGTTGCCGTCACTAAGCAGGCCAACCGCGCCGACGCCGACCCGTTCTACAAATTCCTGCAAACCCCGACGGCGCAGGCCACGTTCCAACGCTTCGGCTTCAGCCGCCCGTAATGTCTCGGGCCTCGTAGCACTCGCGGCACTCGCAGGACATGCAGTCATCGTAGCAATGGCAGCAATGGCACGACTCGCAGCACGAATGCCGGGAAGCCGTTTCGCACTCGCGCGGACGAGATCCGCTACAGTCCCGGTATCCCTCTGATGCATAGGCCGCCGGAGCCGTCGTCGACGGTTCCGGCGTTGCCATATGTGTGGCCAGCCCGTGCGCGGTCAGTGCGTCAGTGCCCGGTCAACCCAGTCACCCACTATCGCTCGCCCGAATGTTCATGAGTCTCAGCCCGGAAGAATGGGGCATCGTCGAACTCAGCCTTCGCATCGGCTTGTGGGGCACGCTTTGCAGCCTGCCCTTCGCCTATGCCGCTGCCTGGCTGCTCGCTCGCCGGCACTTCCCCGGCAAGGCGTTGCTCGACGCCATCCTCCATTTGCCGCTCGTGTTGCCGCCGGTGGTCGTCGGCTTTGCGCTGCTCGTGCTGTTCGGCGCACAGGGCGCCATCGGCAAATTGTTGCGCGAGTGGTTCAACTTCACCTTCGCGTTTCGCTGGACGGGCGCCGCGCTCGCCGCAGGCGTGATGGGTTTCCCGCTGCTCGTGCGCGCGATCCGGCAAGCGCTCGAAGCCTCCGACACCAAGCTGGAGCAAGCCGCGCAAACGCTTGGCGCAGGCCCGTGGCTCACCTTCCTCACCGTGACGTTGCCGCTCAGCGCCACCGGCGTGATGCACGGCTTCGTGCTCGCGTTCGCCCGCGCGCTTGGCGAATTCGGCGCGACGATCACGTTCGTCTCGAACATTCCCGGACAGACGCAGACGCTGCCGCTGGCGATCTACACGGCCACGCAGGTGCCCGATGGCGACGCCATGGTCTGGCGCCTGTGCGCGATCTCGGTCGTGCTGGCCGTGGCGACGCTCATCTTCTCCGAAGTGCTGATCCGCTTCGGCAATCGCAAGGCGCTTGGCTATGACGGTTGAAGTTCGTCTCCAACATCGCTTCGGCGACTTTACGCTCGACGCCGAGTTCGCCGCAGGCATGGGCGTGACCGCACTGTTCGGGCCGTCGGGCAGCGGCAAAAGCACGGTCGTCAATGCCGTGTCCGGCCTGCTCAAACCCGATGCGGGACGCATCGTCGTGGGCAACGACGTGCTCTTCGACAGCGCAGCCGGGGTTGCCCTGCCGACCTGGCGACGCCGCATCGGCTACGTGTTTCAGGACGCACGTCTGCTGCCGCATCTGACGGTACGTCAGAACCTGCTCTTCGGCCGCTGGTTACGACGTCGCGACGTGGCGGCCGCCGGCACCGGCGCAATTGCGCTGGCGCACGTGGTCGATGTGCTGAATCTGGGGCATTTGCTGAGCCGGCGTCCGGGGGCACTGTCCGGCGGCGAGAAGCAACGCGTAGGCATCGGTCGCGCACTGCTGTCGTGCCCGCGCATGCTGCTCATGGACGAGCCGCTCGCCTCGCTCGATCACGCACGGCGTCTCGAGGTGCTCGACTACCTGAACCGCATTCGTCACGAGTTGAAGCTGCCGGTGCTGTACGTCACGCATTCGCTCGACGAGGTGATGCGGCTGGCCGATCAGGTGGTGTTGTTCAAGGACGGTCGCACGATCTCGCAAGGTGCGCCCGCCGATGTACTCAACATGCATCGCGACGCGCTCGATGGTGCCGCCGAGGCGCCGGGCACCGTGCTGGAGACGCGTATCGTCGCGCACGACGTGTCATACGGTCTGACCGAGCTTGCGGTGAACGGTAGCGACACGATCCGGTTGCGCGTGCCGCGTGCCAGCGGCGAGACCGGGGATGCCTGCCGCATTCTCGTGCGCGAGCGCGACGTTGCGGTGGCCACCGCCCCGCCCGTCGATACCAGCGTGCTCAACGTGTTGTCCGCGCGCGTGACGACATTGCGCGATCTGGGCGACGCCGTGGAAGTCAGTGCCACGCTTCTCGGCGACCCCGCAGGCACGGCACTGCGCGCGCGCATCACGCGCTTCTCCGCCGATCAATTGCAACTGACGGCAGGCCGCGATGTGTACCTGCTCATCAAGTCGGTCGCGTTGACCCGCTAGCTCGCTCACTCGATGCGCCGGTGAGACGGCAGCGCACGGCATCGCCGTCGCCGCAGCGAGAAAAGACAAGGCGTCGCCACGCAGATCTGTGGCGACGCCTTGTGTTCGATGTCGCCAGGCTTACTGGCCCTTGCTCATCGCGTCGCCCTTGTCCATCTTGCCCATGGCATCGCCCTTGCCCATGGCGTCGTGCTTGCTCATGGCGCCGCCCTTGGACATTGCATCGCCCTTGGACATCTTCCCGCTCTTGTCCATGTCCTTGCTCATGGCACCGCCTTTCGACATGGCGTCGCCCTTCGACATGGCATCGCCCTTGCTCATGGCATCCTGCGCAAACGCCGCGCCGGTGCCAAGTGCCAGTCCCATCGCCATCACGGCCAGATATCGCATCTTCATTGTCGTAATCCTCCAAAAGTGAGTGAGTCCTGCCAGGCGCCATGGCGGCGTCCCGTGAATCATGCAGTCGCGCGTTCGCGTCAACTGCCGCCGAACCAGTTGTAACCCTGGTCCTCCCAGTACCCGCCCGGATAGGTGTTGGTCACGAAAATCGCGCGGATATGTTTGGGATTCTTGTAGCCAAGCTTCGTGGGAATGCGCAGCTTCATCGGGAAGCCGTACTCCCTTGGCAGCGTCTGGCCGTCATAGGTAAGCGCGAGCAACGTCTGCGGATGCAGCGCCGTCGGCATGTCGATGCTCGTGTAGTAATCGTCGGCACACTTGAAGCCGACGTAGCGCGCCGTCGTGTCCGCGCCGATGCGCCGCAGGAAGTCGGAGAACGTCACGCCGCCCCAGCGGCCGATCGCGCTCCACCCCTCCACGCACACGTGACGCGTGATCTGCTGCGCCGCTCGCGGACTGGCGAAATTGCGCAGCGCGTCGAGACGCCACGGCGCCTTGTCCGCGATCAGCCCGGACAGCTCCAACTGGTAATCGGCTTCTTCGACCACCGGCGCTTCGTCCATCGAATAGAACGCATTGAACGGGAACGGACGCGTGATGCTCGACTCGGGGAACGTCGGCGCGAGCACGTCCTGACGAAACAGCGCGGCCTGCACACGGTCGTTCCAGCGCGACATCTTGTCGAGCGCCGACTCCACGCTGGCGTTGTCATCGAGCGAGCAGCCCGAGAGCAACGCCACGCCACCGAGCGACAACGTGCGCGCGAGGAATGCGCGGCGAGAAGGTTCGGTCACGCGCCGCGTCATCAATGCCCGCGCTTCGTGGAGAATCGCTTCGCCATCGCGCACCACCGGTGACATTGGCGAAAGGTGGCGAGGTTTTCGTTCGAGGGTCATGACAGTTCTCTCTCGTAGCGAGTGCCGGTGCGCTCAGCGTCCGGTAATCATCGTGCGCAGCGTGCGAGGCACCAGCGCGACCATCACGACGTGCACGGCAACGAATGCGACGAGCGCCGCCATCGCCAGGAAATGCACCAGACGCGCGCCCTGAAATCCACCGAACAAGGTGCACAGCCAGCCGAGTTGCACGGGCTTCCAGATCGCGAGCCCCGACGCCACGAGCAGCACGAGGTCGAGCACCGCGAACAGATACGCGACGCGCTGCACCTGGTTGTAGTGACGGGGATCGTCGTGCGCGAGGCGGCCGCGCAGTGCGGCGAAGGCATCGCGCATCACGCCGCGTAACGTCACAGGAAAGAACCGGCGCGACAGGCGGCCGCTCGCGAGATTGATCAGCAGATAGACCAACCCGTTGAGCGCGAGCAGCCACATCGCGGCGAAGTGCCAGCGCAGCGCGCCGCCGAGCCAGCCGCCAAGGGTAATGTCGTTGGGGAATCGAAAACCGAAGATGGGCGACGCGTTGTAGATGCGCCAGCCGCTCGTGACCATCACGAGCACGGCAAGCACGTTGAGCCAATGGGTCACGCGCAGCCACCCGGGCTGCACCGGGCGGGACCGTACCGGGGGCTTTGCCGCAGGCGGAGCAGACTTCGTCAGAGTGGACATGGAGACCTCCATCGCGGGGTTCGCGTCGATGGAGTCAGTGTCGCTTCAGGCCGGTGACGAAGTCCTCACAGAGAAATAACGTTTTCGTGATAGTCGGGGTGACGGGAGATCAGCGACCGCAAGTCGGTTTTCACGCCTCGTCCGGGTCAACGGCCTTGCCGCCTTTGAGATAGGCGTCAAAGGTTGGCACATGCGCGTCGAGCAGCGAGCGGATTTCCTTGAGCAGCGTGTCGTAGTGCGCCGTGAGATTCTGCGCGAACGGCGTGAGTTGAGCCCCACCACCGGACACCCCGCCGATATGGCGCGTGACGAGTGGCTCGCGGAATTCGTGATTCATCGCCTCGACGAGCAGCCATGCGCGTCGGTACGACATGCCCATGCGCCGCGCGGCCGCAGAGATCGACCCGGTCGCCTCGATGGCACGCAGCAACGTCAGACGTCCCGGCCCGAACACCGGCGTGTCGCCATCGCGAAGGCGCACACGCACGTCGTAGCTCGCCGCGCCCGCGGGCGCCGCCGCATTGGGCGCCGCCTCAAGCGCATCCGGCACTCCCAGCGCTTCGGCCGTGGCTTGCGATTCGCGCGCGGGCGCGTCGGTGGCATGGGTATCGGAGGCGTTGGCGGCTTGTGCGGTGTTTGCGCGGCTTGCGCCGCCGGCCTTCCCCTGACGACGCTCAACTGGCATGGTTGCCCCACAGCACGATCAGCATCAGGATAAGCGCCGCCACGGCCCACGGCCACCAGCGCACCCGCTTGCCGCGCGCGGTCGACGTGTTGGCCGACATATCGGGCATGACGGTGTCCGTCCCGAGTGCTGCGGCCACTTCGCCGTCGGTGGCGACCGGGCCGTTGCCCTTGTAGTGCGGGGCAAGGGCGGCCGTCAGGCGCGTGAAAAACTCGTCAGCGAGCTTGCGGGCCGCGCCTTCGACCGGCGGGGCGTCCAGATGGGCGGAATCGCCGCTGAACTCCGCCTTCAGGTCATACGTCAGTAATGTGTTCATCGATCCCTGCGATTGCAACGTGAGCGCCGCGCGGCCACGCGTGTGTCCGGCCGAGGAGCCCAGTGCGTCGAAATTCAATGTGTATGAGGTCGGCGCGATCACATCGGAGAGCGTGATGCGGCCGGTCCAGCGTCCGCCCACGGGCCCAGGCGAGGCGGCGATGACGATCGACCACGTCGTGTCGTCGATGCGCTCGAGCGATTCGCAGCCCGGAATGCACCCGCGCAAGATGCCCGGGTCGTTCAGGGCGATCCAAGCGACGTCTCGTGCCACCGGCAATTGCCGGCTGCTGTGCAGCTCCATTGCCCCTCCCCAAACGCGATGCGGTCACTCGTTGGTGTTGCGTCGGTGTTGCGGCGTTGTCTCGAACCTCAAAGTATTGTGACACGAGTCACCTCATGTCAAATCACCGACGCGCCCGACAGTGGGTGAAGCTCCACATGCGGCGGGAAGCGGGAAGCGGGAAGCGGGAAGCGGGAAGCGGGAAGCGGAACGAAGTATCCGCGCATCGGCATATCGGTGCATCGGTGCATCGGTGTATCGGCTCAAATACAGCGCAAGCCGAGGCACGATATACTCGCCGGATCACATCGAGCGGTGAATGTCGGGCGGGCGGCCCTGTGTCTTGTGTCTTGTGTCTTGGCCCGCATCGGGTGCCGCTCGCGTATTGGCGAAGGAACCGTACTATGGACAGTGTCGATCTGGAAGTGCTGAAGTCGGCCGTGCAGTGGACCCGCGCTGGCTTTTTCGTCACGCTGGGCACCGTTGTACGCACCTGGGGCTCTGCCCCGCGGCCCGTGGGCTCGATGCTCGCGATTCGTGAAGACGGCCATATGGTCGGCTCCGTGTCGGGCGGCTGTGTCGAGGACGACCTCATTGCCCGCATTCGCGACGGCGACTGGCCGCAGGATCGTCCCCAACTCACGAGCTACGGCGTGAGCGCCGAGGAAGCGCATCGCTTCGGGCTGCCCTGCGGCGGCACGCTGCAACTGGTGCTCGAACCACTAAGCGACGCCTCGCGCATTCCCGAACTGCTCGACGCCATTGCGCAATTCCGCCTCGTGGTGCGCGAACTGGACATGGCGACCGGTGCAGTACGCATGGCTCCGGGCCATCACACGCCGCCGCTCGAATTCGACGGCATCCGCCTCATCACCTCGCACGGCCCGCGCCATCGCCTGATCGTGATTGGCGCCGGGCAGCTCTCGAAATACGTCGCCGGCATGGCGTGTGCGCTCGACTATCACGTGATCGTTTGCGATCCGCGCCAGGAATATGCCGACGAATGGCAGGTGGCAGGCACCGAGCTATCGCGCGAGATGCCGGACGACCTGATCGTGCGGCTGCAACTCGACTCGCACAGCGCGGTGCTCACGCTCACGCACGATCCGAAGCTCGACGACATGGCGCTGCTCGAAGCGCTCAAGTCCCCCGCGTTCTACATCGGCGCCATCGGCTCGCGCGTGAACAATGCGCGACGCCGCGAGCGGCTCTCGCTCTTCGATCTGAGTTCGACGGAAATCGAACGGCTGCACGGGCCGGTGGGCATGCACCTCGGTGCCCGCACGCCGGCCGAGATCGCGGTCGCGATTCTCGCCGAGATGACGGCGATCAAGAACGGCATCGCCGTGAAGCAGACCTTCTCGGTCAGGACGTCCGAAGACATCGTCGACGGCGAAGCCTCCGAGTGCCAAAGCGCGGCCTGAATCTGCCGCTGAGCGGCAGCGTCGCGCAGCGCAGCCCGTCGCACCTCATGGCCCGCAGGACAAAAAAAGCGCCGCCATGTCAAACATGGCGGCGCAACTCGCTCACTCGTTGCTGAGTGTTACTGCCTGGGTTACCTCGTCATCCGTGTGGACCTTCACCTGACACGACGGATCGGCACATCAGTCGCGCGGCCACAGGAATGTTGCTGCGGCGTGCCCCTTCGCGGGCACATTCACATCCTTCGTCATGGGCTTGCCGTTATACGTCGCCTTCACGGTGTAGTTGCCTTCGGGCAGCTTCACGAGCATGAATGGCCCTTTCGAGCGCGTATCGAGCACCGTAGTTCCGCCGCGCATGATCTGCACCTGCGCGTCGGCAACGTACTCGTTCGCGCCATCACCGCGCGCCGCCATCTCGATGGACAGTGGCCAGCGCGACGCCTCACGCTTGAACGCCCCGGATTCGTCGCTGTCGATACCGCCCGAGACATACGTCACATTGCCCTGCTTCATCGATGGCGGCAGCGTGCCGCCCTGCGCATGAGCGACCGATATGCTGCCCAGACTGCCTGCCATGACTGCGGCCGTGGCCGCAGCCACCGACCAGCGTTGCCATTGTTGCCACATGTTCGACCTCCCGTTCATGTCATCACGATGCCGGATCGCACCGGTGACGTGGCCGCCGCAGTGTCGCGACCGCCAACGCACCGGCACCCAAGGTAGTGCGTGGCATCCCGAGGGTGTCTCACACGGCGCTTAGCCGAGATCGACCGGGATGAAAATCTGTTGCCCGTCGCGCTGCACTAGCAACGCGACATTATTGCCCGCCTTCTTGAGCTTGTCGCTCAGTTGCGACGCACTCGTGACCGGCGTGCCGTTGAGCGACAGGATGATGTCGCCCGGCTGCACCCCCGCCTGTTCGGCAGGGCCGCCGACACGCGCCACCAGCAGACCGTTCGTGACCTGCGCCGCGCGCTTCTCGTCGGGCGAGAGATCGCGCACCGCAAGACCCAGCCGGCCATGCGTGGCCGAGTCGTCATTGCTCGCAACGTCCTTCTTCTCGCTGAGCGCTGCGACCGTCACGCTCACCTCCTGCTTCGCGCCATTACGCCAGACCGTGAGTACCGCCTTCTGACCCGGACGCATATCGGCAATCTTCTCCGGCAACTGCACCGAATCGTCGATGGTCGTGCCGTTGACCGCCAGAATCACGTCGCCCGGCTTCAGATCCGACTTCGCCGCCGGGCCGTTCTTGTCGATGGACGACACCAGTGCCCCGGTGGGCTTGGGCAACCCGAACGACTTCGCCAGCGACTGATTCACTTCCTGAATCGCCACACCGATCCGGCCGCGACTCACCTTACCGTACTGCTGGAGCTGCGACTTGACCTTCATCGCCATGTCGATCGGAATCGCGAACGACAAGCCCTGGAAGCCACCGGTGCGCGAATAGATCATCGAGTTGATGCCGATGACTTCGCCATTCAGATTGAACAGCGGCCCGCCCGAGTTACCCGGATTGACCGGCACGTCCGTCTGAATGAACGGTGTGTAGTTCTCGTCCGGCAACGCGCGGGCCTTCGCCGACACGATGCCCGCCGTCACGGTGTTGTCGAAGCCGTACGGCGACCCGATGGCCACGACCCACTCACCCGCCTTCGACTTCGACGGATCGCCAATCTTCACCGTCGGCAGATCCGTCGCGGCAATCTTGAGCAATGCCACGTCGCTCGCCTTGTCGCTGCCCACGACCTTCGCCTTGTACTCGCGCTTGTCGGTGAGCTTGACCGTCACCTGACTCGCGTCGTCGACGACGTGTGCGTTGGTCAGGATGTAACCGTCCGGACTCACGATGAAGCCCGAACCGAGACTGCGCGTCGGGCCGCTGCTGTCGTCACCGCCGTCGCCATCGCCACCGTCGTTGCCCGGCGCGCCGTAGAAGTGACGGAAGAACTGGAAGAGCGGATCGTTCTGATCCATGCCCGGCGGCATCGGAATCGCTGCCGAGCCACGTGCCGCCGAAGGTTTCCCATCGTGCGTCACACTGATGTTGACTACGGCCGGTCCGTATTGTTCCGCCAGCTGCGAGAAGTCCGGCACCAGCATGCGCGGCGCGGTGTTCTGGGTGTTCTGCACGTTGGCGCCGGGCGTGGCCAGCGCGGCATTCGCATCGCTGACCATCTCCGAGGCGATCGGTGCCTGCCAATGCTGGCGCCCCGCGACGTAGCCGCCCGTCAATGCGACGAGCACGGCACTGGCAACCAGCGTACGAGTGAGCTTCGAGGTCCGCATGAGTCTCTCCTTACTGACGACTACGTTTGAACATGGGTGTCATCGTAGAGCGCCTCCCTTAAGACAACCTTAAGACCCGAGAAGTGACTCATCGAATGCGCTCGGGCGCCGTTCTGAGTGCTATGCGTTACGACGGCAGGCGTTTGAAGGGACATCTCGCGTGGTTCGGCTTGCGCGCGACGCATCCCGCTGCCTACGGTGGCGGAGTGGCGCAATTCCGCGTCGCAAGTTTTCCCTCTCAGGAGAATCACCATGCCCACGACCGACACGTCACTTCGCCGCACGCCCACGGATCGCCGCTATCGTCTCGTTGCTCGCTGGATGGGAAGCGCCGGCGCTGCGTTGTGTCTGACGTTCACGCTGGCGGCGAACGCCGCCCCCGGCAACGGGTCACGAGGCGATGGCACGGGCACGCAAGGCCCCGCCGATTCGGCGCAGGCGCAAGGTCAGATGCAAGGTCAGATGCCGGGGCAGATGCAAGGTCAGATGCAGAGTCAGACCGGCAGTTGCACGTCTGATTCGCCCGCCGATCGGGAGATCGTCGGCAAGTCGCTCACGCAAGCCAGGTCGATGCTGGAGGGCTGCCCGTGGCGCATCGGCATGCAGGACGGCAAGGCCATGCCCACCTCGCGCGACTACCGCCCGGATCGCCGCACGCTCACGATTGAAAACGACATGGTCACCAACGTGACGCGCGGATGAGTTCAGGCATTCACCGCAAGCGCGGTGCGTCAATGCACCGCGCCATGTCTTGCCGCCCCGGCACGATTGTTGTGACCGCCCAACGCATCGATGTCCGGCAACGCGAGTCAATGGCGCGGACTCGATGTCTCGCGCGCCTCGTCAGGCGCGCGAGCATCCTCAGGCTTGTCAAAGCACAGGCAACGGTGTCGACGCCGCGCCGCCGAAGCTCACACGCACACGCAGCCCCTGGCCACTGCGCGCGTCGAACAGCTCCACGCGCGCGCCGTGCGTTTGCGCGATGTTACGCACGATGGCGAGACCTAACCCACTGCCCTGCGCACGCGGCGCGTTCGTGTCGTCTGTGTCGTCTGTGTCGTCTGTGTCGTCTGTGTCACCTGTATGGTCCGGCGTCTGAGCGCCCGACGGCGGCGCCGCATGCCCTTGCGCGCCCCCGTCTGCCGATGCCGCCCCTCCGCGGAAGAACCGGTCGAACACGCGCTCGCGCTCGGCCGGCGCAATGCCTGGCCCGTTGTCCTCGATCTCGACCACCGGTGCCGGCGTTGCCGCCACCAGACGAACATCCACATGACCGCCGCGCGGCGTGTATTTCAGCGCGTTGTCGACGAGATTGCCAAAGAGGGTCTGCAACGCGTTCGCATCGCCGCGCACGCGGCTGATGGCGGCCAGCGCCTCGGGGGCGTCCAGCCCGAGATCGATCCCCCGGGCAACGGCCAGTGCCGCGTGATGCGCTACCACGTCGTGCAGCAATGGCGCGAGCGGCACCTCGACGAATGCCGTGGCAGCGCGCGCAACATCCGGCTCCTGTCGCGCCAGCGTGAGCAACTGCGCCACCATGTGCGAAGCACGCCGCACGCCGTCACGCAAATCTCGCATCGCCTCGGCACGCTCCGTCTCGGTGTGCGCCCGGTCGAGCAATTGCACCTGGAGTTGCAACGCGGCGAGCGGCGTACGCAATTCATGTGCGGCATCGGCAACGAAAGCCTTCTGCTGCACGAGCGCCTCGTCGAGCCGACCGAGCAAGCTGTTGAGCGCGCGCACCAGCGGACGCACCTCGTCGGGCAACCCGGCCTCGGGCAAGGCTTCCAGCGCCCCCGGCGCCCGCGCATCGAGCGCCTTCGTCACGCGACGCAGCGGCTGCAAGCCACGCCCGACCACAATCCAGACGAGCAACGCCAGCAGCGGCATCGCGACCACCAGCGGCAACAGCGTTCGTAGCGCCATCGACACAGCCAAGGAATCGCGGATGACCATCGGCTGCGCCAGTTGCACGACGTTGTCGCCCACGAGCGCCGCATACACGCGCCAGTCGCCTGCGGGGGTCTGCACCGTGGTGAAGCCCAGTTCGGCACGCGGGGGCAGCGGTGTGCGCGGATGCGAGTAATACAGCTCGACACCGTTGCGGCTCCAGATCTGTATGACGAGACCCGCCGCGTCGTTGTGATCGCCCGGCACGCTCGAGAACGGCTCGGCAGGCAACGACAACGCCATCTGCTGCAACTGGAAATCGAACAGCGCGTTGGCTTCCGTACGCGCCTGACGGAAGATCGCAATGCCCGCGAGCAGCAGCGCCACCAACAGCGTAATCAGCAACCCGACGACAAGACGGCGGCGAATCGAGCGCATCAGTTCGCCTCCGCCGATGTCGTGCCGGGCGCGGGCATCATGTAGCCGACACCACGCACAGTGCGAATGGCGTCTGCGCCCAGCTTCTTGCGCAGCCCATGGACATGGACTTCCACCGCATTGCTCGCCACTTCCTCACCCCAGCCATAGATACGTTCTTCGAGTTGCGCCTTGGACAACACGGCGCCCGGCCGGTTGAGCAACGCTTCGAGCACGGCGTACTCGCGCGCGGAGAGCACCACGGGCGCCCCCGCGCACGTCACCTGTCGCGTGGCGGGATCGAGCACGATCGCGCCGTGACGCAGCAATGGCTCACTGCGCCCCGCCTGACGCCGCACGAGCGCTCGCAGGCGCGCCGCCAGTTCATCGAGATCGAACGGTTTGACGAGGTAATCGTCGGCCCCCGCGTCGAGCCCTTTCACGCGGTCGGCGACCGCGTCGCGCGCCGTGGCGATGAGCACCGGCAGCGTCTGGCCGCGCGAGCGCAAGGTGCGCAGCACGTCGATGCCATCGCGGCGCGGCAGGCCGAGGTCGAGCAGCAAGGCGTCGTACGCCTCGGCCGAGAGCGCATCGAGCGCACGCTGTCCGTCGCCGACATGATCGACGGTCCAGCCGTCCTGGCGCAGACCTTTCATGACGGCCGTGGCAATCATCGCATCGTCTTCCACCAACAAAATTCGCATGGCTTGGGCACCGGTTGAGACGCTCTGCGGGCATCACTGGCTGCACCGGCAGCGCAACGTCGTTCGACGTTCGCGATGTTGCCTATGCGTGACACCCACGGGATTTCGACCCATTGTAGCGACAGTTCGTTGCATGACCGACTTACAATGGCACGCATGCTGCCACGATGTCAGACGCACATCGCGGCCCGCGAACCCCGATCGTCAAATCATCGTTTTGCCGCCGCGTCCGCATCGCTTTGCCTGCGCACCCCCGCATTCAGGTCGTACGGTTTCGCTGCGCGCAACACTGGAGAACCTCGCCCGTCATGCGCGTCCCTCGCTTGCTCAGCAGCGCCTCACGCTCCCCCGCTTCACTCCCCTCACTGCTGCCCGCATTGCCTTCGCTGCATTCGCGGCCCTCGCACCACATCATCGGTGGCATCGGTGGCATCGCACGCGTGTGCTGCTCGGCGCTCGCGCTCGTGATGATCGTCGGCGCACCGGCGCAGGCCGCGCCGCACAAGCACGCGAAGACACCCAAGGTGCCGGTCGCGGCCGCGCGCGCCACGCCGCTGCCGCCCGAGCTCGCACGCGCGCTCGCCGCGAGCAAGGTGCCCGCATCGCACGTGAGCGTGATCGTCGCGAAGGTCGACAATCCGCTGCAAACGCGCGGGGTTGTCCCGGCGCCGTTGCTCGCCGTCAATCCGAACGTGCCGCGCAATCCGGCCTCGACGATGAAACTCGTCACGACGATTGCCGCGCTCGACACGCTCGGCCCCGACTATCGCTGGCGCACACAGGCGTTCACCGACGGACAGTCCGACGGCCGTACGCTCAACGGCAATCTGTATTTCAAGGGCTCGGGCGATCCGAAGCTCGTTCCCGAAGAGATGGAGAAGCTCGTCGCAGAACTGCACAACGCGGGCGTGACGAACATCAACGGCGACATCGTACTCGACCGATCGGCCTACAGCTCGGACATCGGCGCGCAGCACGCCATCGACGGCGGCGACGACCGGCCGTACAACGTCGCGCCCGATCCTTTGCTGTATTCGTTCAAGGCCGTCTCGTTCAGCTTCACCAGCAATCCGAACGGCACCGTCGATGTAGGCGTGTTACCGCCGCTGGCGAATTTGCAGATCTCGAACGAGATGTCGTCCACCGCTGCCGGCAACTGCGGCGACTGGCTCACGCGCATTCACCCCACGTTGAACACCACGCCCGACGGCGCGTATGTCGCACACTTCTCGGGCACCTATCCGGCGTCTTGCGAGGACAAGGGATGGAACGTGGCCGCACCGGACCGTGATCGCTTCTTCCTCGGCGGCTTCCGTGCCCTGTGGCAAGCGTCCGGCGGGCAGTTCAACGGCAATGTGCGCACGGGCGTTGTGCCGCCGGGTGCGCGTCTGCTCGTCACGCATCACGGCCAGACGCTCGCAGAAGTCGTGCACGACATGAACAAGTTCAGCAACAACGTGATGGCACGTCAGTTGTTCCTGACGCTGGGTCTGGCCGCCGACAACAACCGAACGCCCGCGAGCCTCACGCGTTCGCGCGAGGTGCTGAGCCGCTGGCTCGACAAGAACGATCTCGCCATGCCGGGGCTCGTTGTCGAAAACGGTTCCGGCCTGTCGCGCATCGAGCGCATCAGCGCCGCAGAGCTGGCCCGTTTGCTGCAACACGGCATCAACAGCCCGACCGGACAGGTGCTCGTCGAGTCGATGCCGACCGTCGGCGTCGACGGCACCATGCGCAATCGCCTGATGAACCGCGACGTGGCAGGCAACGCCCACATCAAGACCGGCACGCTCGACGACGTGAGTGCCGTGGCCGGGTATGTCGGCACGCGCTCGGGCGACACGTATGTCGTGGTCTCGCTGGTCAACGATCCGCGCGCGAGCAACGCCCGCGGCTTCCACGACGCACTCATCTCCTGGGTGTACGAGAACGGCCGCTGAGCCTGTCTTCAACGTAAAGAAGCGAGGGTTCGCAAGCCCTCGCCGCCCCCCCCTCAAGCGCCAGCGCGGTGACGCCCGGCATTTGACGTTTCCCTCTAACCCCTGCGCCGCCCCGTCACATTCGGGTCAGAATAGACGTTCCATCGGTGCCACCTTCACGCAGAGGCAGGGGCACCGGTTCAGATGACCCCATCGTGAGGAGACACGAGGTCATGAACGTCGAGTTGATTCTGCTGGCGCTCGCGCCGGTGTTCGTGTTGTGCATCGGTATCGAAGCCTGGTACTGGCGGCGACGCCGTCCCGGCATGTACAGCCTGAAGGACACCCTGAGCAACGCCACGCTCGCGCTCATGCATCAGGGCGCGGACAAGCTGGCGTGGCTGCTCATCGTGCCGTTCTACGCGTGGCTCTACGACCATCACCGCCTCTACACGATGCCGAGCGGATGGCTCGGCTTCCTGCTGCTCTTCGTCGTGCAGGACTTTCTCTACTACGTGTTTCATCGCGCCAGCCATCGCATCCGCTGGTTGTGGGCAGCGCACGTCGTGCATCACTCGTCCGAGCGGCTCAACCTGTCGACGGCCTTCCGTCAAAGCCTGATGTATCCGGTCGCAGGCATGTGGCTGTTCTGGACCCCCATGGCGCTCATCGGCTTCACCCCCATACAAATCGTTGGTGTGGTGCTGCTCAATCTCGCCTTCCAGTTCTTCGTGCACACTCAGGCAATTCCGAAATTGGGGTGGCTCGAGTACGTGCTCAATACGCCGTCGATTCACCGCGCGCACCACGCGCGCAATCCGCGTTACATCGACCGCAACTATGCGGGCGTGCTGGTCATCTGGGACCGGCTGTTCGGGTCTTATGTGGAAGAGAGCGAGGCCGAGCCGTGCGAATTCGGCATCGTCGACCAGATTCACACGCATAACCCGATCACGCTGACGTTTCACGAGTGGCGCTCGATGGCGCGCGACGTCTTCACGATGAAGGGATGGCGTAACAAGTGGATGGCCTTGTTCGGGCCGCCCGAGTGGCGGCACGCCTGGCAAGCCGCGCAGTTGCCCGCAGCACAGGCAGCGATGCCGTCGGAGAGCCGCCTGCCGGGGAACGTGGGGAGTGTGGGGGGTGCCGGTAGCGTCGGGGCTTCGCGCAAAACGCTTTGACACGCTGACCCCGCCGCCGGAGCGGCGCTGACGCCTTACGGCCGACCTTGCGAAGTTAAGGCGTAAAGGCCGTAAGACGTAAGGTGCTCCGTATTACCTGTTACGTGCGCTCGAAAGCGGCCGCGGCGCGGCCGAGGCGGTCGCCGACCGCCGCCCACTCGGGCGCATCCGGCAAACGCTCGAACAGGATGTGCGTGACGTTCGCACGATCGAGCCGGCGCAGCATCGCGTAAAGGTCGGTGGCAAGCGCGGCGGGCGTGGCCGGCAGCACGATCTTCAAGACATCGGCCGACGTCGCGGCGTCGGCCGGCAATGCCGCCAGCGTGGGCGCGAAGGCCACCACCGCAACACGCTCCCCGTCAGGACGCACGGCCAGCGCCGGTGCGAATTGACCGGCGTCGCAAAGATACAGCGGCGTGCGCGGTGCGTAATGCGCCTTGAGCGTGCCCGAGGCGCGCGGCGCATCACGGTCCTGCCCCGGCAGACGCGGCATCTCGCCCAGCACCTGAGCAATCTGCTCGGGCGTGATGTGCCCGGGACGCAGCAGCGCCGGGAAACCCCGCGACAAATCCACAATCGTCGATTCGATGCCCACGGCAGCCTCGCCCCCATCGAGCACATGCACGCTCACGCCCGGCAATCCGCCGAACTCGTCACGCACGTGCTGCGCGGCAGTCGGGCTCACCTGACCGAAACGATTGGCCGACGGTGCCGCCACACCGCCCTGCCCGAGCGCGCCACGCTTGACTCGGGCAAACTCCCGCAGCAGCGCCTGCGCCACGGGGTGCGACGGGCAACGCAGCCCCACCGAGTCCTGTCCGCCAGAGACGGCATCGGGAATATGCGGTGCGCGCTTGAGAATCAGCGTGAGCGGGCCCGGCCAGAACGCGTCCATCAGCTTGCGCGCAGCAGGCGTGACGTCGTCGCTCCAGTAACCGGGGTCGCCTTCCGGGGAGAAGTGCACGATGACCGGATGATTCGCCGGACGGCCCTTCGCGGCGTAGATCGCCGCGACTGCCGCCGGATTCTGCGCGTCGCCGCCGAGACCGTAGACCGTCTCCGTCGGGAACGCGACCAGTTCACCGGCCGCAAGTTGCTCGGCCGCCTGCGTGATCGCGTCGGCCGGCGGCATGACGATGCGCGGCGCTTGGGGCGACGTCATCGCTCAGGCTTCCAGAGGGATGTGGAGGCTCGCCGCCGCCGTCACGCATGCCTGACGGGCTTCGTCCAACGACGCCCCGGCAAACGTGATGTGACCCATCTTGCGGCCCACGCGGGCTTCTTCCTTGCCGTAAAGATGCAGACGCGCCGACGGCAGCGCCGCCAGTTCGGCCCACGCGGGCGTGCGCGGCTGATCCTTGGCAACGCCGTCGAACCACACGTCGCCGAGCACGTTGAGCATCACGGCGGGCGAGTGCTGACGCGTGTCGCCGAGCGGCAGGCCGGCCATCGTACGCACCTGCTGTTCGAACTGGCTGGCAGCACACGCATCGATCGTGTAGTGACCGCTGTTGTGCGGACGCGGCGCCATTTCGTTCGCGACGAGCGAACCGTCCTTCAGAATGAAGAACTCGACGCACAGCACGCCCACGTAATCCATTTGCGACGCGATCTTCGTAGCCGCCGCGCGGGCAGCGTCGGCCACGGCCGGGTCTGCATCGGGTGCGGGCACGGTCGTGGTGGCGAGAATGCCGTCGATATGCACGTTCTGCGCGAGCGGATAGGTGACGACCGAGCCATCGGCGCCGCGTGCGCTGAGCACCGACACCTCGAAGGCCAGCGCCAGACGCTTTTCCAGCACGCACGGCACACCGCCGAGCGCAGCGTAGGCCTCGCGGGCCTCGGCAACGGTGTTCACACGCACCTGCCCCTTGCCGTCGTAGCCCAGACGCGCCGTCTTCAGAATGCCCGGCAGCACGCTCTGGATCGCGGCGTCGCCGATGGCGGCGAACGCTTCGTTCGATTCGATGACCAGATGCGGGGCCACGGGCACGCCGCAGCTTTCGATGAAACGCTTCTCGGCGACCCGATCCTGCGCAATCGCGACGCAGCGCCCGGCGGGGCTCACGGTCGTGGAGGCGGCGAGGAAGTCGAGCGACTCGGCCGGCACGTTCTCGAACTCGGTCGACACGGCCGGACACAGCGCAGCCAGCTCGGCGAGTGCCGTCTCGTCACGATAATCGGCAACGATCAGGCGGTCGGCGACGGCACCGGCCGGACAGCGCGGGTCGGGGTCCAGCACACAGACCCGGTAGCCCATCGATTGCGCGGCAAAACAGAACATGCGGCCGAGTTGGCCGCCGCCCAGCATGCCCAGCCATTGGCCGGGAAGGACAGGCGTAGCGGAGGCAGAATTCATCTTCGTTGAGGCGCTGACAGTAGCGGGGACTTGCTTATGTTTTATAGCGCGGGCAGCGTCATGCCGCGTGCGGCTTCGGTCTGCTTCGCGCGGAAGGCTTCGAGTTTCTCGGCCAGCGTCTTGTCATCGGCGGCCAGCATGGCGACCGCGAACAATGCCGCGTTGGCCGCCCCCGCCTCGCCGATGGCGAAGGTGGCGACCGGCACCCCCTTGGGCATCTGGACGATCGAGAGCAGCGAATCTTCGCCGCGCAGATACTTGCTCGGCACCGGCACACCCAGCACCGGCACGGTCGTCTTGGCCGCGATCATGCCCGGCAGGTGGGCGGCACCGCCCGCCCCCGCGATGATCGCCACGAGACCGCGCTCGCGGGCGGCTTCAGCGTAGCGGAACATGTCGTCCGGCATGCGATGCGCCGAGACGACCTGGGCCTCGTAAGGCACCCCGAACTCGGCCAGAATCGCGGCCGCGTTCTTCATCACTTCCCAGTCCGAGTTGGACCCCATTACCACGCCAACGCGCGGGGCCACGGCTTGTTTCTCGCTCATGTCTTCAGTGTCCCGCTCAAGCCAGTTGCTGACCGGTCAGGCGCTCGAGCGCCTCGCGGTACTTGGCGGCCGTCTTCTCGACGACTTCATCGGGCAGCTTCGGTGCGGGCGGCGTCTTGCCCCACGGCTGGGTTTCGAGCCAGTCACGCACGAATTGCTTGTCGAACGACGGCGGGTTGCTGCCCACGGCGTACGAATCGGCGGGCCAGAAACGCGACGAATCGGCCGTCAGCGCTTCATCCATCAAGTGCAACTTGCCATCGTCGTCCAGACCGAATTCGAACTTCGTGTCGGCGATGATGATGCCGCGCGTGGCCGCATAGGCCGCCGCTTCCTTGTACAGACGAATCGAGATCTCGCGGATCTGCTCGGCCAGTTCACGGCCAATGCGGCTGACCATGTCGTCGAAGCTGATGTTCTCGTCGTGTTCGCCCAGTTCGGCCTTGGCCGCCGGGGTGAAGATCGGCTCGGGCAGTTGCTGCGCGTTTTGCAGACCGGCAGGCAACTTCACGCCGCACACGGCGCCCGTTGCCTGATAGTCCTTCCAGCCGCTGCCGGCCAGATAGCCGCGCACCACCGCTTCCACGAGAATCGGCTTGAGGCGCTTGACGACGACCGCACGGCCGGCGACCTGCGCGGCTTCGTCGGCGGATACGACCGTCTCGGGCGCCACGCCCGTCAGGTGATTCGGCACGACGTGCGCAAGCTTGTCGAACCAGAAGTTGGCCATCTGGTTGAGCACACGGCCCTTGCCCGGAATCGGCTCGCCCATGATCACGTCGAACGCCGAGAGGCGGTCCGTCGTCACGATCAGCAGCTTGTCGTCGCCAACGGCGTAGTTGTCGCGCACTTTGCCGCGCGAGAGCAGCGGCAGGCTCTTGAGAGAGGATTCGTACAGGGCGTTCAGAGCGGGGGTAGTCACGGCGGGACCCAATGTCAGGAAGGGCAAAGGCGTAATTATACGCGCGTCGGGGGGCGATTCACGAAGATGTCGGCCCCCGACGTGCCATCGGGCAGAATGCCGGCGCCCGCGCGTCGCCCCGGCCGGTTTCCGTTCCCGCCTCCGCTGCTGTCGCCGCCTCCCTCACCGCTGCCATCCCCGCAGGGCCTTGCCGTCGATCACGGGCACACGCTGGCGCGCCCCTCGCCGGGACTGCGAGGGAACTGACTCACAGAACGCTGCGGCGGAACAGCGGTTCGAGCCGCGCCTTTTCGGTCTCGCTCACGAGCAGCGCAATGACCGGCGCGCGCGACACCGGATTCGACATGACCCGCGAACTCAGGCGACATTGCCGATACCAGTCGGCCACCGACGCGGCATCGTAATACTTGTTGTCACAGGTCAGCCCTTCATTTTCGACGCTCACCAACCGGATCGCATCCGGATGGTCCGGCTCGATTTCCTCCTGTGAGATCCGATCGATATGGCCGTAGATGTATCCGGAGTTCAGGAACCGGACCGCGCGCTGAATATTGATCTCATCGCGAAGCCAGAGCAGCGCCGTGTTGGGCGGCAAACCGCCGGAGACGAGCGCCGGCGAAACGCAGGCGAAATTGTCTTCGAGAAGCGTTGCCAGTGCACTGCGTGCCGTGTTGCCGCCTAAGTTCTGGTCAGCACATTGATCGGCCGCCAATTCGGGCAGTCGCGCCTTGAGCAGGTGGATTTTTCGCTCCTGATCGAGGTCGCCGCGCCCGGGGCGGCGAAGGACGTCGCGCAACCGGGCAAATTCGGCGATCAGATCGAAACTTCGGGCCGCCAGATTGATATGGTGGTCGCTGTATCTGGCGCGTTGGGCGACGACCGTCGCGCCCAGGCCATTGCGCAACTGCGCATTGCCCGCCTCCAGTTGCAGCGCCGCGCTGGCAATCACGGCGCACGGCCGGGCGACGCCGCTCTCCGAACACACGAGCGCGATTCTGCCCGGATTCTGTCGCATGAACTCGGCCACGCCGCGCCCGGCATGCCATAGCGTTTCACTGGAAATCTGGGCGTCAAAACGGTTCATGCCGGTGAATTCCATGAATTGCACATGGGCCAGCCCGCCCTGAAGCGGGACAAGTGACTCCACCGCTGACGAGGACGCGTCCCCACACCGGCGCGTCTCGGCACCCAATGTGCTGCTGATGTACCCGCTGAACGGCCGCTCACGATATCCCGAGCTCCCCGGCGAGCCCGACGGCGCGTCACCTCGTCTGCCATCGGCCATGGCCCCCGGCTCAACGCTGAAGATCGCCCCGATCTGCGGGTTAGCCTTGAGCATGCGGGTCAGCACCCTGCCTTCCCCGGGCGTGGCCCTGGGCCCGACGATGAAACGGTGTCCGCCCAGCTCAACCAGTCCGAAGCGCGTGCATTTGCCATCGACACTGATTAGCGTCGCCGGGTTGACACCGTGATGCACCGCCCATTTCCGCGCCCCGAAAGAGGGGTGCCAGTTCTCTGGCAGCTCGTCACGTCCCCACAAGGGGATAGGCACCGGGTCAACGTCCGGGGGCAATGCCCCGTCGCGCCAGTCGGCGGCCATGCCCTTCATCGCCGCCGCACGGCCCGACGGCCCCGGCACCGGTTCAAGGGGGGCGGCAGCCGTCGGTGCGTTCGTCGGTCGCTTGCCGCCGCGACGGTTGGCAACGGAAGTCACCTCCCCCGCCAGCGAAGCATCACACGATGACGAGGGGGAATTTTCGTTAGAACCGGATATACCGAGGCAACGACTGACAACTTTTGGAATGAAAACGGGCATTGCAATCTCCGGATGCCTGGAAGCGGCGAGCTAATAAGCGGGGGCTCAGGAGACTGCCATGCAGCCCGGCAGCAGACTTCGGGGATTGGTTCGATGACTGTCGCTTTGCTTCGCCGCGCGCGCGTTCCGGTTCGGCCGCAGCCGGGTTTTCTCTGCCCCTCGACTTGCCCGGATGTTGCCTAGAATGGAAACGTTGACCCGAACCAAGGGGATTGCCGTGACGAACGCATCGAATCCGAAAGCCGTCCGGCAGTCGTACGCCGGCAGCGTTGCCGCGCAACGCCGTGGCGTCAGCCTGGGCGCCCGTCTAGGGGCCCGTCTGACGCTCGCCGCCGTAGCGCTCGTCGGCCTGCCCGCGCTTGCGCAGACCGCCACTCCCGGTGCGACACCGCCCGCGGCGTCTGCCCACGCACCGGTCCATCGGCCGGGCACGGCCCCTGCGCCGCCCGGCGGTCTGGCGTCTGCGGCCACGGCCAATAGCGCGGACCGGCCCGTTCTGCCCCGTCTGGTCGCCATCGCCCCCCCGGACAACGACGACGACATTCCGCGCTTCGCCTTATTTGCTGCCCGCGACATCGAGCAGTTGGGTCTGCAATTCCCGGTGCAAAACGGCGATGTCCCGATCGATACCGAGGTCATCATCACGATGAGCCTGCGCGACAGCGCGTCCACCCGGATGCGCGACTTTTCCCGCCAGCACATGAACGAACCGATGACGCTGATCGTCGACGGCGTGGAAATGCTCACCGCCACGATCCGCTCGGAGCTGAGCGGCAAGTTCCAGTTGCAGATGCCAAAAGAAAAGGCCCGGCTTCTGTTCCAGCGAGTGCTGGCCAAAGCCGGGCCTGCGACCTGAGCGTCGTGGGC
>Ga0181519_10000600_pt1 | contig 32928 bp, 28 predicted proteins | sample PEATcosm2014_Bin_26_FD_121102 | JGI IMG/M metagenome (GOLD analysis project Ga0181519, IMG submission 121102) | Peatland microbial communities from MTU Mesocosm Facility, Houghton, MI, USA - PEATcosm2014_Bin02_10_metaG | ecosystem: Environmental > Terrestrial > Soil > Wetlands > Peat | place...
ACGTGGACCACAGGCACCGGTGCTTCCGGGGAAATGCGATTGACGTCGCCGAACCAGTAGCGATCGAGCATCACATCGCCAACGATCAGCACGCGCGCGCGGCTGAACGCCTCGCGAGGCACGGTGGGTACGCCCGGTGCCTGCACCGTGCGCGTGAGCGAAGTTGCCGTCGAAGTCATCCGTCGCTCCTCGATACTCAGACCGGCGTGTGCAAATCACGGCCGATGGCGTGGTACTCGATACCGAGTTCCTGCATGGCCTCCGGGTCGTACAGATTACGACCGTCGAAAATCAGCGGCAGCGACAAGGCCGTCTTCACCTTCGCGAAGTCCGGGCTGCGGAAAGCCTTCCATTCCGTGACGATGACGAGCGCGTCCGCCCCCGTCAACGTGTCGTTCTGCGTGGCGCAGAATTCGATATGGGCATGCGCAGCGGCATCATCGGCAAAATCCAGCGCAATCACGCGACGCGCCTCGTCGAGCGCCACCGGATCGTAAGCGCGCACACGGGCGCCACGACGCACCAGCTCCTCGATGACACGGCGGCTCGGTGCCTCGCGCATGTCGTCGGTGTTCGGCTTGAACGCGAGGCCCCACAGCGCGAACGTCTTGTCCGACAGATCGTCGCCAAGACGCTTCACGATCTTGTCGATCAGCACGGTCTTCTGCGTTTCATTGACGGCTTCCACGGCGTTCAGAATCCGCAGCGGCAAGCCATAGTCTTCGGCGGTGCGCACGAGCGCCTGCACGTCCTTCGGGAAGCACGAGCCACCGTAGCCGCAACCGGCGTACAGGAAGTGGTAGCCGATACGCGGGTCCGAGCCGATGCCCTGACGCACGTCCTCAATATCCACGCCGACCCGATCGGCCAGATTGGCCAGCTCGTTCATGAACGAAATACGCGTGGCCAGCATGGCGTTTGCCGCGTACTTGGTGAACTCTGCCGAGCGCACATCCATGTACAACGTGCGTTCGTGATTGCGGTTGAACGGCGAGTACAGGCGCTTCATCATCGCGCGCGCCTGTTGGCCGTCGGCGTCATCGTCCACCCCGATCACGATGCGGTCCGGCCGCATGAAGTCGTCCACGGCCGCGCCTTCCTTAAGGAATTCGGGATTAGAGACGACGGAGAACGATACGCCCTCACCACGCTTTGCGAGTTCTTCGGCCACGGCAGCCCGCACCTTGTCGGCGGTGCCCACCGGTACCGTCGATTTGTCGACGATCACCTTGAAGCTCTTGGCGTAGCGCCCGATGTTGCGTGCGGCTGCCACGACATATTGCAGGTCGGCCGAGCCGTCTTCATCCGGCGGCGTGCCCACGGCGATGAACTGCACGTCGCCGTGCGCGACGGACGCCTCGACATCCGTCGAGAATTGCAGACGGCCGGCTTCGCGGTTGCGTGCGATGATTTCCTGCAAACCGGGTTCGTGAATCGGCACGCCGCCGTTGTTCAGAATATCGATCTTGCGCTGATCGACGTCGAGACAGAACACGTCGTTGCCGACGTCCGCGAGACAGGCGCCGGTAACAAGGCCGACGTATCCGGAGCCAATGATGGTGACTTTCATGATTGCGCGAACTCAAAGAAATTAGGAGGCCGCCGGCACGTCGGCGCGGCGCGGCGTGTAGGTCTCCCAGCCATTACAGCCGGGGCATTGCCAATAGAACAGTCGCGCTCGGAAGCCGCACTGATCGCAGACGTAGCGCGGCAACGACTTGGTGCGCTGCGTGACGAGCTTGCCCATGAGTTGCAGATCGGCTTGCGTGTCGCCGGATGCCGTCGCGGCGTGCGCTTCGAGCAGGCGCGTCATGCCAAGCGCACTCGGCGCGCGATGCATCTGCTCTCGCATGAGCCTGAGCGCCGCTTCCGGCCCCTCGAGGGCCACCGTCTTTTCGTAGACGATCTCCAGCAGATCGTCCGACGGGTTCTTGCGCAGCGCGTCACGCAGCATGGCGAGTCCTTCCGGAGCCCGGCCCAATGCCTCATAGGCGCGCATCAGACGCTTGGCCGCCAGGCCAATAAACACCGGATTCTGCTGCTCGATGGTGCTGAGCACGCGCAACGCACCCTCGGCATCACCCGCGGCGAGCAGCATGTCGCCGCGCAGCAACGGCGCGCGCACGTTGGCGGGATTGACTTCGAGCGCAGCATCGAGCTCTTGCGTGACCGACTCGATGTCCTTGCGCTGAAGCGCTTCCTGCGCCAGTTCGCAGTGGAACTGTGCAATCTCCTTGCGGTACGACACCGCAAGGTCGAGATCGCCGAGCATCTCGGCTTCGGTCAGCGCCTTGTGCCACTCTTTCTCGATCTGATAGATCGTGAGCTTTGCGTGTTGCGCTGCCTTGGCATACGCCCCCGTCTGCAAACGGCCAAAGGCTTCCTCGGCGCGGTCCAGCAGACCGGCCTTGAGGAAGTCGTGCCCCAATTCGTAGAGCGCGTGTTCCTGATCGGCTTGCGGCAAGTCGTCACGCGAGAGCAGGTTCTGATGCACGCGAATGGCACGCTCCGTCTCGCCGCGACGGCGGAACAGACTGCCCAGAGCAAAGTGCAGTTCGGTGGTCTCGGGGTCGAGCTTCGCGACTTCGATGAAGGCATCGATCGCCTTGTCGGGCTGCTCGTTGAGCAGGAAGTTCAGACCGCGAAAATAGGATGCCGGCAGATTGCGGCTCTCCGAGAGCAGACTGCGCAGATCCAGGCGTGCGGCTACCCAGCCGCAGCCGAAAATCACGGGGATGGCTAAAAGCCACCAGACCTCGAATTCCATGAAGGCGTGTTGTCGTTGAAACAGTCGATGAGGATGGCGAGGGTCGCGCGCCGCGTCGCCTTAAACCGGCGGGAGCATCGGCGGTTGATCGCTTGCCTCGGGATCACGTTGCGCACGCGCCAGATCACGCCGCGTGCGGCGCAGTTCCAGGCGTTGCCGCATCAGGCTCGGCAACGTAGCGAGCACACCGATTACGCCACCGACCACGAAAAACGCCAGACCGATCATGATGAGCGGTGCCGTCCACGTATGCCCCAGGAACAGGTTCAACGTGACCTCGCCCGTGTTGGCGAGCGCGAGACACAGCAAGACCACGAACACGATGAGACGAACGATCCAAACAATCAGCTTCATGCCGAAAGGCTCCTGCGGCAGGCTTGCCGTATGTTTTGCGACTTGAGCGGCCCTGCGCTCACGGCTTCGACACCGTGCGCGCGCCAGACCGGCACGTGGGCGTATTGTACCGGATGTGCTCTGTGAGGCGTCGTTAGCGCAGCGCGCTTCACATTTGCGTCAATTGTGTGCACTCAAATCCGTCAGATGCAAAAAAAGCGCCCGAAGGCGCTTTTCTTGCGTAGTAGATCCCAAAGGGCCTTATTGGTCCGACGCCTTGTGATCAACCCGCTCTCGCAGTTCCTTGCCGGGCTTGAAGTGAGGCACGAATTTCTCCGGCACCAACACTTTCTCACCCGACTTGGGGTTGCGGCCGACGCGCGGTGGCCGACGGTTGAGCCCAAAACTACCGAAACCGCGGATCTCGATTCGATGACCGCGCGCAAGCGCGTCAGCCATCGCGTCGAGAATTGTCTTCACCGCGAAATCGGCATCCTTGAGCACCAACTGGGGAAACCGCGCCGCCAACTGGTTGACCAATTCAGACTTGGTCATAGGCCTTGGACCTTACTGATTCTGGCTGTCCAGCTTGGCTTTGAGCAGGGCACCCAGATTCGTGGTGCCACTCGCTGCCGAGCTGTCGTTCGACATCTTGCTGATCGCTTCTTGCTGCTCAGCCGAATCCTTGGCCTTGATCGACAGGTTGATGTTGCGCGACTTGCGATCGATGTTCACGATCATTGCATTGACGGCTTCACCTTCCTTGAGCACGTTGCGGGCATCTTCCACACGGTCGTGCGAGATTTCCGAAGCGCGCAGGTAGCCTTCGACGTCTTCACCCAGCGACACGACAGCACCCTTCGGATCGACAGCCTTGATGGTGCCGTCAACGATCGAGCCCTTGTCGTGGATTGCCACGAAGGTGTTGAACGGATCGCCTTCGAGCTGCTTGATACCCAGCGAGATGCGTTCCTTCTCGACATCGATGCCCAGGACCACGGCTTCGACTTCGTCGCCCTTCTTGTACTTGCGCACGGCTTCTTCGCCAGCTTCGCTCCACGACAGGTCCGACAGGTGGACCAGGCCGTCGATGCCGCCCGGCAGACCGATGAACACGCCGAAGTCGGTGATCGACTTGATTGCGCCCTTGATCTTGTCGCCCTTCTTGAAGTTGCGCGAGAAGTCATCCCACGGGTTCGGCTTGCATTGCTTCATGCCGAGGCTGATACGACGACGGTCTTCGTCGATCTCGAGCACCATGACTTCGACTTCGTCGCCCAGCTGGACAACCTTGGTCGGAGCAACGTTCTTGTTGGTCCAATCCATTTCCGACACGTGAACCAGGCCTTCGATGCCCGATTCGACTTCGACGAACGCGCCGTAGTCGGTGATGTTGGTGACCTTACCGAACAGGCGGGTGCCTTGCGGGTAACGGCGAGCAATGCCTTCCCACGGATCTTCGCCGAGTTGCTTCACGCCCAGCGAGACACGGCCCTTCTCTTGATCGAACTTGAGGATCTTGGCGGTGACTTCCTGGCCAACCGACAGGACTTCGCTCGGGTGACGCACACGACGCCATGCGATGTCGGTGATGTGCAGCAGACCATCGATACCGCCGAGGTCAACGAATGCACCGTAATCCGTAATGTTCTTGACCACGCCCTTGACGATCGCGCCTTCCTTGAGCGTTTCGAGCAGCTTGGCGCGCTCTTCACCCTGGGTGGCTTCGATCACGGCGCGGCGCGACAGCACAACGTTGTTGCGCTTGCGGTCGAGCTTGATGACCTTGAATTCGAGGGTCTTGCCTTCGTACGGGGTCGTGTCCTTGACCGGACGCGTGTCAACCAGCGAACCCGGCAGGAATGCGCGAATGCCATTGACCATCACGGTCAGGCCGCCCTTGACCTTGCCAGTGATCGTGCCCGTCACGAGTTCGCCCGACTCAAGGGCCTTCTCCAGTGCCAGCCACGAAGCCAGACGCTTGGCCTTGTCGCGCGACAGCACGGTGTCGCCATAGCCGTTTTCCAGGGCGTCGATCGCCACGGAAACAAAGTCGCCGGCCTGAACCTCGACCTCGCCCTGATCATTCAGGAATTCTTCGATAGGGATGTACGCTTCGGACTTGAGCCCGGCGTTGACGACCACGAAGTTGTGGTCAACCCGCACGACTTCTGCGCTGATGACTTCACCAGCACGCATGTCTTGGCGAGTGAGCGACTCTTCGAAAAGCGCCGCGAAAGATTCATTGGTCGAGGTTTGCAGGTCGGACATAAATGTGGATTACGCCGCTGACGTCCGTCTCCCGAGGGGGGATGACGATAACGAACAACGGTTGGGTTAAAGGTTAGACAAAACCGCACCGGATGACTGCATGAAACATCCGGTCAGGCGCCTTGCGGGTACTGCACCTGCGCGAACCATTCGAGCACCTGAGCCACCGCCTGATCGACGTTCAGCCCCGACGTATCGAGTACCCGCGCACCCTCTGCTGCCCTTAGCGGCGCCTCGGCACGGGTACGATCCCGCGCATCGCGCGCCTCAAGATCCAGCATGAGACTGTCTATATTAGCAGAAAAACCTTTTTCTATCAATTGCTTATACCGCCTCTCGGCACGAGCCTGTGGCGAGGCGGTCAAAAACACCTTCAACTCGGCTTCCGGGAAGATCACCGTTCCCATGTCGCGGCCGTCGGCGACCAGGCCCGGCGCGGTCTTGAACGCCCGCTGAAGCGCCTTCAACGCCTGACGCACCGCCTTGTGAATCGCAATGCTCGATGCCCGGTTGCCAATGGCCTCGGCACGAATCGCGTCCGTGACATCTTCGCCGGCCAGCCAGATGCGCTGATCCCTGAAACGCACGTCCAGCGTTTCGGCGAGCACCGCCAGCGCGCCGACGTCGTCGGGATCGATCCCGTGACGCGCGCTCGCGAGCGCCGTCAGTCGATAGAGCGCGCCGCTATCGAGGTAGTGAAAGCCCAGTGCATCGGCCACACGGTGCGCCACCGTGCCTTTGCCGGATGCCGTCGGGCCATCCACTGTAATGACCGGAATCGAGTCGTCCACCATCGTCAAATCAGGCATCCCTTCGTCTCTGTCTATCCAACACATGAAAAAATAAAACTTCCCATCCAAATAATAATGATTATCATTTAGATGCAGGTGCCGCCGGCACTATCCGAAGATGTGACTGCCATGCAAAGCCGCGATTATCCCTTAGTCGGCCCCGAATGGGTGCCGCCGAGCGCCCCACAGGACAATCCACCGCGCCGGGCGCAGCGGTGGATGGGGTTCGCCGGCGCAGGCACACTCATCGCCGTCGGCTATATGGATCCGGGCAACTGGGCCACGGCGATTGCCGGGGGCGCCCGTTACGGGTACACGCTGCTGTGCGTTGTCCTGCTCTCGAGCGTGATGGCGTTGTTGTTGCAATGGTTGGCGGCGCGCGTCGGGCTGGTGACCGGACGCGATCTCGCGCAACTCTCACGTAGCCAGTATAGCCGTCGCACTTCGCTGGCGTTATGGGTCCTTTGCGAGATTGCCATCATCGCCTGTGATCTCGCCGAAATCATCGGCAGCGCGGTCGCGCTGCAACTCTTGTTCGGCCTGTCACTGCCAATGGGTGTGCTGCTCGCGGGCGCCCTCGCCTTCGCCATGCTCGGCCTGCAAGGTTTCGGACAACGTCGGCTCGAAGGCGCCGTCGCCGCACTGATCCTGCTCACTGCCGGGTGTTTCGCGGCGCAACTGGCGCTGGCCAACCCCGACTGGGGAGCCGCCGCCGCGGGCCTGCGTCCGCGCAGTGAAATCGTGGCTCAGGCGGGCATGCTCTGGTTAGCGACCGGCATTCTTGGCGCCACGGTCATGCCCCATAACCTGTATCTGCATTCCGCCCTGCTGCGCATGCGCGGCGAGGCGATGCCCGAGCGCACCCCGGACACGCTGCGACGCGCACTGCGTACAACGCACTGGGATACCACGTTGTCTCTGGGCTTCGCCTTCCTGATCAACGCGGCGCTCCTGATTCTGGCGGCTTCGGTGTTCCACGCCAGCGGAAACACCTCGGTGGAATCGCTTGGCGACGCGCACAAATTGCTCGCGCCGCTGCTCGGCAATCAATGGGCCGGCGTCATGTTCGCTGTCGCGCTTCTCGCGTGCGGACTGAATTCGACAGTGACCGCCACGCTCGCAGGGCAAGTCACGATGGAGGGCTTTCTGAATTTGCGGATGAAGCCGTGGCACCGCGCGCTCATCACGCGCTCGCTGGCGCTCATTCCTGCCTTGCTGATCGTCGGACACGGCGGCGAAGCTCAGACGACGAACCTCCTGATCTTGAGCCAGGTCGTGCTGAGCCTGCAATTGCCGTTCGCCGTGATTCCACTCGTTCGATTCGCGGGCGATGCGAAGCTCATGGGCGAATGGCGAGTGCGTGGCGCGCTGCTGGCTGCCGCCTGGCTCATTGCGGGCGCCATCGTCGCGCTCAACGGCATCCTGCTTTGGCAGACGTTGACCGGCCAAGGGTAAGCGCGTGCGTCCGACGCAAACGACGCCACGTCAGGCACACCACGAATCAGAGCGAATGATGTGGCACCGACTCGACAGGGCTGACGCGCCGGCAGCAGCACGTCGGCCCTGAATTGACCGCTGAACTACGACGCGACCCGCGCGAACTCGGTGAAATACGTCGGGAATGTCTTGGCAACGCACTTCGGGTCGTTGATCGTCACAGGCACGCCACCGAGGCTCACGAGCGAGAAACACATCGCCATCCGATGATCGTCGTAGGTGTCGATCGCCGCGTTCGGCGTCAACGACACTGGCGGCGTAACGCGCAGATAGTCCGCGCCCTCCTCCACCGTTGCCCCGACCTTGCGCAATTCGATGGCCATGGCAGCAAGACGATCCGTCTCCTTCACGCGCCAGCTCGCCACATTCCGCAGCGTAGTCGTACCGTCGGCGAAGAGTGCGGCGACGGCAATCGTCATCGCCGCATCGGGAATGTGATTGAAGTCCATGTCGATTGCACGCAGCTTGCCGCTCGGCGTGTCGATGCCGTGCACTTCGATGGCATCGTCGTGCAGCGTGACGCGCGCCCCCATCGCCTCCAGGGCTTCGACAAAACGCACGTCGCCCTGAATGCTGTCTCGGCCAACGCCTTCCACTCGCAACGGACCGCCACCGATGGCCCCTGCCGCCAGGAAATAAGAGGCTGACGAGGCATCGCCCTCGACCCGAATTTCACCCGGGCTCCGGTACTTCGCCCCCTCAGCATCCGCCGCGGGCAAGGTGAAGCGCGACCAGCCATCCTGGCGCACGTCAATGCCAAAACGGCGGAGCAGCCGCAGCGTGATGTCGATATACGGCTTGGAAATCAGCTCCCCCTCGACCTCGACGACGATCTCGCCCGTCGGCGACGGCAGCAACGGCAGCGTCAACAGCAGCGCCGTCAGGAACTGACTCGACACGTCACCACGCACACGAATCGGTGCGACGGGCGCTGCCACGTCGGCCGGTTTGATATGCAGCGGGGGATATCCAGCGTTGCCGAGATAATCGATCTGCGCGCCGAGTTGACGCAAGCCGTCGACCAGATCACCGATCGGACGTTCATGCATGCGCGCCACGCCGGAGACTTCGTAGTCGCCATGGCTCAACGACAACGCCGCCGTCAACGGACGAATGGCCGTGCCCGCGTTGCCCATGAACAGCTTGGCGGTCTTCACGGGAAACGCACCGCCGCAACCCTCCACGACGTAATCGCGCGAGTCGCCGACCTGGGTGCATTTGACGCCAAGCGCGGCCAATGCGTCGAGCATCACCTGCGTGTCATCTGACGCCAGCAGATCGCGCACGCGCGTGGTGCCGTGCGACAGCGCGGCGAGCAGCAGCACGCGATTCGAGATACTTTTCGAGCCGGGCAGGCGCAGCGTGCCTTCGGCGTGGCCGTACGGGCCGAGATCGAGCGTTTCCATTACTTTTCCTGTTGCTTGGCCCAGTCCGTGCGCGCCTGACTGGTGCGAGCGAACACAGCCTCGAGACCGGCACCATCGCCGGCATCGATCAATTCACGCAGCGTGCCGAGCGTGGCGAGATAGCCATCGAATTCGGCAAGCAACGCCTCGCGATTGGCCACGCAGATATCGCGCCACATTTCGGGATTCGAGGCGGCAATACGCGTAAAGTCGCGAAACCCTCCTCCCGCAAAACCAAATTTCAACGCGGCATCGGGAGCTTCGAGAATCTGCGCAATGAGGGCGAACGAGAGCACGTGCGGCAAATGGCTCACCGACGCGAAAACACGGTCATGCTGCGTCTCCGACATTTCAGAGACACGCGCGCCCGTCGCCTCCCACATCGCACGCACCCGCGCGACATCCTCACTGCGATTGCCCGGTTGCGGACAAAGCACGACATGCCGGTCGCGATACAGATCGGCCTTTGCGGCGTCGACGCCGGATAACTCCCCTCCGGCAATCGGATGACCGGGCACGAAACGCCAGACCTCGTCGCCCAGCGCTGCCTTGGCGGCTGCCACGGCGTCCGTCTTGGTGCTGCCCGCGTCGGTGACGATCGTGTTGCCGCCGAGATGCGGGCGGATCGCCGCGAGCAGCGCGGGGGTCTGCGCCACCGGTGCCGCCAGCACGACCACATCGGCTCCGCTCAAGGCATCGCCCATCGATGCGGCGGCGCGATCGATCACGCCGAGTTCGCAAGCTCGCGCGAGCGACGCCTCGCTGCGCCCGACGCCGACAACTTCCTTCACCGCCCCCGCCGACTTGAGCGCACGCGCGAGCGAACCGCCGATCAGCCCGACGCCACAGATGACAAGTTTGTTCAGACTCATGATGGATGGCCTATCGCTCGTCACGCGGAGCGCGGGTAAGACCCGAGCACTTTGCAATACGCCGCGTTCTGACGCAGGGCATCCAGTGCCTTGGCGACGTTCGGGTCGTCGCGATGGCCTTCGAAATCGACGTAGAAGTAATACTCCCACGCGCCACTCTTGGCCGGACGCGATTCAAAACGCGTCATCGACACTCCGTTGCTTGCCAGCGGCTCCAGCAACGCCACGACAGCACCGGCGCGATTCGGCACCGAGAGAATCAGCGACGTCTGATCACGACCACTCGGCGCCGGGTCCTGCGTGCCGACCACAACAAAGCGTGTGCGGTTGTGAGGATCGTCCTGCACATGGGAGAACGCGATTTGCAGCCCGTATTGCGTGGCGGCCGACTCGCCGGCGATGGCCGCAACGCTTGGATCAGCCGATGCCATGCGCGCCGCCTCGGCGTTGCTCGACACCGCCTGACGCTCCAGTTGCGGGAAGTGCGCCGTGAGCCAGTGCTGGCACTGCGCGAGCGACTGCGCATGCGAGCAAATACGTGTGACACCGTCGAGCGTGCCCGAGAGCGACATCAAATTGTGGTGAATCGGCAGGGCCACTTCACCGCCGATCGTCAGCGGACTTTGCAGCAGCAGATCCAGCGTGCGCGACACCACGCCCTCGGTGGAGTTCTCGACCGGTACGACGCCGAAGTCGGCACTCCCTGCCTCGACGGCACGGAACACCTCATCGAGCGACGGACACGGCAAGCCCTTCACACTCTGGCCAAAGTAGGCGAAAGCCGCCTGCTCGCTGTAGGTACCGGCCGGGCCGAGATAGGCGACCGTCATCACCTTCTCCAGCGCGCGGCTGGCAGACATGATCTCGCGCCAGATCGACGCCAGATTGTCACCGTACAACGGGCCGTCGTTGGCTTGCTGCAAACGAGAAATCACCTGCAACTCACGCTCGGGCCGGAACACCGGTGCACCGAAGCGCTTCTTGACCTCGCCCACTTCCAGGGCGACGGCCGCACGTTGATTGAGCAGCTTCAACAGCTGCGCGTCGATAGCATCGATCTTCTCGCGCAAAGGGCGCAGCGATGCGTTCAGGTCATCATCCATGGAGCGTATTGTCTTCTTACGATGGGACATGGTCAGGCGGCTCGCGGCGCGATGTCCCGAAGGACGTCAGAGGACTCCTGTCGCGCCGGCCGTTCGCCCTCGTCAGCCGTGGCTGCGTTCGAACTCGCGCAAATAGTCGACCAGCGCCTCGACACCGGCCAGCGGCATCGCGTTGTAGATCGAGGCACGCATGCCCCCCACGGACTTGTGGCCCTTGAGTTGCAGCAGACCGCGCTCGCGAGCGCCCGCCAGGAAAGTTTCGTTCAATGCGTCGTCGTGCAGGAAAAACGGCACGTTCATACGCGAGCGGCAATCCTTCGCCACCGAGGTGCGGTAAAAATCGCTGCCGTCCAGATAGCCATACAACAGTTCAGCTTTCGCCTTGTTCTGCGCCTCCATGGCCGCCAGGCCGCCCTGGCGTTTGAGCCACTGGAACACAAGGCCCGCAATGTAGATCGCGTAAGTCGGCGGTGTGTTGAACATCGAATCGTTTTCGGCAACGATCTTCCAGTCGAACGCGCTGGGCGTGACCGGCAACGAGCGCCCGAGCAGGTCGTCGCGCACGATGACGAGCGTGAGGCCCGACGGGCCGATATTCTTCTGCGCGCCGCCATACATCACACCGAACTTCGACACGTCCATCGGACGCGACAGAATGTGCGACGACACATCGGCCACGAGCGGCGCGTTCGGCACGCCGGCAGCGGCCAGATCGGGCGTCCAGAAATACTCCACGCCGTGAATGGTTTCGTTCGTGCAGATATGCACGTAAGCCGGATCCTTCGACAACTGCCACTCGTCAATCTTCGGCAGCCGGGTGAACTTGTCGGCTTCGGTGCTCGCGGCGATGTTGACGTCGCAATACTTGCGCGCTTCCTTCTGCGACTTGACCGACCACGAACCCGTGACGACGTAGTCCGCCGTGCGGCGCTCGCCTGCGCGTTCACCGCCCAGCAAGTTCATCGGGATGATGGCGTTCTCGGCAAGCGCCCCCCCCTGCATGAACAGGATCCGATAGTTGTCAGGCACGGCCAGCAACTCGCGCAGATCGGCCTGCGCCTGCGCCAGAATGCTCATGAACTCGCGGCCACGATGGCTCATCTCCATCACGCCCATGCCGGCCCCGTGCCAGTCGAGCATCTCCTCGGCTGCCTGCGAGAGGACTTCCGCAGGCAACGCCGCCGGACCGGCGGAAAAATTGAAAGCGCGCGTCATAATCGTTTTGCAACAGTAAAAGTGAAACGCAAGCCGGCGGAGACTACCCCGTGCGGCTTGCGTTTCACATCTGACGATCGTTCGATGGCGCGGCGACGGCAAGCACCCACTATACCGCCAGTTGACCATCGAGTGCGGCCAAGCGCGGCAATTACGGCGCAGGACGACTGCATTGCGGAAAATTCCGAGCAGAACCTGCCGATTTGCCCCATCAATGCAAAATGGCCGTTTGCGATCACTCGCAAACGGCCATTATCGGTCAATCCCGGCGGGACCTGCCGAAATTTACTTCTTGGCCGGCGCCTTCGGTGCCGACTTGGCTGCCGAAGCGATTTCCGAATCAGCTTGCTTGCTGGTCGCGTCGATCGATTGCGGCATGTACTTCTGCATCAGGCCGCCAACGACTTCCTGGCCAACCTGATCCTGCACCTTGATGTACTTCTGGCCAACCGGGCTCTTGTAGAACGCCGTCAGACCCTTGATTTCGTCGGTGGTGTAGTACTTGCCGTAAGCGTTGTACTGCGCTTGCACCGCGTCGTTCTTGAACGCGTCGGTCGTGAAGACCTTGCCAGCACCGTCGACCAGCTTCTGCACGGAGTTCTGTTGCAGCGTCGGCACGATGGACTGCTTCTGCGCGTCGGTCAACGTCTTGTTCTCGACCAGTTGGCGCTCCAGCACTTGCGGGGCCAGTTGCTTTGCCTGCTGCTGTGCGCCTTCGCCAATGGCGGTGACGAGCTTGTTCGAGTCGATGGCGTCGAGCAGATCCTTGATGGCTGCCTTCTTGTCCGCGTCGAGCGGGGCGCTCTGCTGAGCCATTGCCATTGCCGGGGCTGCGAGCAGCAGCCACATCCACTTCTTGACGTTGTGTTGCATAGTAATAGTCACTCCAAAGTTCGTCGCCTTCCGACGACGATAAATAGATGCATCCTCGCCTGGGCACTTCACTGCATCGGGCCAGATTCTACTGACTTTTCGGGGCAATGCACCGTAGATTACATCGCGTTACGCCAGTATTACTCCGTGACATCCGCTTCCGGCGCCTCATCATCGTCCTGAGCGTCGCCAATTTCGGCAACTTCGACATCGGACTCGACGATGCGCTGCAGGCCTGAGAGCGTGGTGCCTTCATCCAGGCTGATCAGCGTCACCCCTTGCGTCGCCCGGCCCATTTCGCGAATCTCCGACACGCGCGTACGGATCAGCACCCCGCCAGTCGTGATCAGCATGATCTCGTCATCCGGCTCAACCAGCGTCGCCGCGACCACCCGGCCGTTGCGCTCGCTCGTCTGGATCGCAATCATACCCTTAGTGCCACGGCCATGGCGCGTATATTCGGTGATGGAAGTCCGCTTGCCGTAGCCGTTTTCGGTCGCCGTCAGCACCGACTGCTGTTCGTTCTCGGCGACCAGCAGCGCGATGACCGTTTGACCGTCTTCGAGCTGCATGCCGCGAACGCCGCGCGCCTCGCGCCCCATCGGACGCACATCGTTTTCGTCGAAACGCACGGCCTTGCCGCTGTCCGAGAACAACATGACGTCATGAGCGCCATCGGTGATGGCCGCGCCGATCAGCACGTCGCCGTCATCGAGATTCACAGCGATGATGCCCTTCTTGAGCGGGCGGCTGAAGGCCGCGAGCGGCGTCTTCTTGACAGTGCCCAAGCTCGTTGCCATGAACACGAAGCGATCTTCCGTGTACTCCTTGACCGGCAGCACCACGTTGATCTTCTCGCCGTCCTGCAACGGGAACATATTGACGATCGGACGCCCGCGCGAGTTCCGCGAACCCTGCGGCACTTCATAAACCTTGATCCAGTACACACGGCCGCGGTTCGAGAAGCACAGGATCGTGTCGTGGGTATTCGCGATGAACAGCGTGTCGATCCAGTCGTCGTCCTTCGTGGCCGCCGCCTGCTTGCCGCGCCCGCCACGTTTCTGCGCGCGGTACTCGGACAACGGCATCGACTTGATGTAACCCGAATGCGACAGCGTCACCACCATATCCTGCGGGGTGATCAGGTCTTCCGTGTCGAGTTCGGTGGCGTTGTGTTCGATGGTCGAGCGGCGGGCATCGCCGAACTCGGCGCGAACCGCCGTCAGCTCTTCGCCGATGATCGCCGTCACACGCACCGGACGCGCCAGAATGTCGAGCAAATCGGCGATCTGGGCCATCACTTCCTTGTACTCGGAGACGATCTTGTCCTGCTCCAGACCGGTCAGGCGTTGCAGACGCATCTGCAAAATTTCCTGCGCCTGCGTCTCCGACAGGCGGTACATACCGTCGGCCTGCATGCCCACAGCGGCGTCGAGCCCGTCCGGACGGAAAGCATCGCGGCCGCCCTGCGTTTCGCTCTCGGCACGCGCCAGCATGTCGCGCACTACCGACGAATCCCACGCCTTCTCCATCAACGCGGCCTTCGCGATCGGCGGCGTCGGCGCCGCCTTGATGATCGCGATGAAGTCATCGATGTTAGCGAGCGCTACCGCCAGACCCTCGAGCACATGGCCCCGCTCACGGGCGCGGCGCAACTCGTAAATCGTGCGGCGAGTAATCACTTCGCGACGATGCGCAAGGAAGTGCACCAGCATTTCACGCAGGTTCAGCAACTTGGGCTGGCCGTCGACCAGCGCCACCATGTTCATGCCGAACGTGTCTTGCAGTTGCGTGTGCTTATAGAGATTGTTGAGAACGACCTCGGGCACCTCGCCGCGCTTGAGTTCGATCACGACGCGCATGCCGCTCTTGTCGGACTCGTCGCGAATATCGGAAATACCCTCAAGACGCTTCTCGTTGACCAGTTCGGCAATCCGCTCGAGAAGTGAGCGCTTATTAACCTGGTACGGCAACTCGTCGACGATGATCGCTACGCGCTGACCGCGATCGATATCTTCGAAGTGAGTCTTCGCTCGCATCACCACACGGCCCCGGCCGGTGCGATAGCCTTCACGCACGCCGGAGATGCCGTAGATGATGCCGGCCGTCGGGAAGTCCGGTGCCGGGATGATCTCGATGAGTTCGTCGACGGTGGCATCCGGATTCTGGAGCAGATGCAGACAGGCTTCGACGACTTCGTTGAGGTTGTGAGGCGGAATATTCGTCGCCATGCCAACGGCAATACCCGACGAACCGTTGAGCAGCAGGTTCGGGATACGGGCAGGCAGAATGAGCGGCTCTTTCTCGCTGCCGTCGTAGTTCGGACCGAAGTCGACGGTTTCCTTGTCGATGTCCGCAAGCAGCTCATGGCCGATCTTGGCCATGCGCACTTCGGTGTATCGCATTGCCGCGGCGTTGTCGCCGTCGACCGACCCGAAGTTGCCCTGGCCGTCGACCAGCATGTAACGCAGCGAGAACGGCTGCGCCATACGAACGATGGTGTCGTATACAGAGGCGTCGCCGTGCGGGTGGTACTTACCGATGACGTCACCGACGATACGTGCCGATTTCTTGTACGCCCGGTTCCAGTCGTTGTTCAGCTCGTGCATGGCGAACAGCGCGCGGCGGTGAACAGGCTTCAGGCCGTCACGCACGTCCGGCAAAGCGCGGCCGACGATCACGCTCATGGCGTAATCGAGGTACGACCGCCGCATTTCTTCTTCGAGCGAAATCGGGAGAGTTTCTTTGGCGAACTGATCCATTATTCGTGTCTATCAAACCCTAATCGCGATAGGCGGCTGCCGGCGATATGATCCCCCGATTCTAACATGCCCGTCATAGGCATCCGAAACGAGCGTGATGCAATGCACAAGAGATGTCTTGCACGCCAAAATGTCAGACAACGTTGTGAAATGAAACGGTTGGCGAGGGGCCTCAAAAGGTGTTGCGCTCAAACCACAACTGCGCCACGACGGGCGGCAAACTTGGGGTTTTGCTCGCGGCTGGCGGAAGCGCTATGGCAAAATGCCGTGGCATAAGTTAGACATTATTCGAAGTGCATGGGTCATGCTTTCGCGCAGTTGCCGATGTTATACTTCGAGCGATGTAAGACTTTGGTTCCGTCGTCTAGGCTCGCAGTAAACCTGCGGTAATCTCATTTCGAGAGGAGAAATATGAATAAATTCGCTAAGCTCGCGATCGTTGCAGCTACCGCAGTGATGGCTGCTTCGGCTATGGCCCAAAACTACGTCCAGACCGCCCCGGGCCCGATCGCGGCCTCGAAACAAGCAGTCAACGACAACTGGGTGAACGGCAGCGGCGAGTGGGTTTGGAAGAACGGCTCGGACGAACTGTGCTGGCGCGATGCCTACTGGACCCCGGCCACGGCCAATGCCAAGTGCGATGGCTCGATCATCGCCCAGGCACCGGCTCCGGCACCGGCTCCGGTGGTTCCGGCAGCTCCGGTCTCGCAGAAGGTGACCTATCAGGCTGACGCCCTGTTCGATTTCGACAAGGCCATCCTGAAGCCGGAAGGCAAGGCTAAGCTCGACGACCTGGCCAGCAAGGTTCAGGCTCTGAACCTCGAAGTCGTGGTTGCCACGGGCTACACCGACCGTATCGGTTCGGACAAGTACAACGACCGTCTGTCGCTGCGCCGTGCTCAAGCTGTGAAGGCTTACCTGGTCAGCAAGGGCGTCGAAGCCAACCGCGTGTACACCGAAGGCAAGGGCAAGCGTAACCCGGTTACGACTGGTTGCAACCAGAAGAACCGCGGTCAGCTGATCAAGTGCCTGGCACCGGATCGTCGCGTGGAAGTCGAAGTCGTCGGCACGAACAAGTAATTCGGTTCACCGACTACGAAAAAACCCCGCCTCGGCGGGGTTTTTTTTCGTCCATCGCCAGGTAAGCCGGCAAAGACAAGCTGGCGAAGAACCCCGGTGTCAAAGCGCCGTCAGGCCTCACTACCCAGTTGCGGATACTGACGCTTCACCATGAATGACATCAGCGCCCTGACCGGACGGTCACGCCACCACGATCCAGTCTCCAGCGGTTTGAACATCATGCGCGTGGCCGCCTCCACCGGCATGTACTGCTTCATCACTTTGCCTGACATTGCAAGGAAGGCGTCCCAGGTCATCGTCTCGAACGGCGGCGGCGAGCGCCAGAAGTGATTGAGCGGCTCGAACGCGAAAGCAATGTCCTCGTCGCGCACCAACTCGCTGCGCGCCACCATGGTGCGCAGCCGGCTGATGACCCCGTGCTGCTCTATGGCGTTATACCGGTCGAACGTCTTGCGGAAATAGCGATAGTGTCCCACCTCTTCGTTGCTCAGCTTGTGCATCATCTGCTTGAGTTCCTCGACCGGCATGTAGGATTCGAGGCAGCGATAGACCATGGCCGTCTGCGTCTCCGTGACGCATCGGGACAGCGCTTCGAGCGCCAGCGATGGTCGCATGAACTGCACGTCGCAGCGCGGCTTGTAACGGGCCAGGAATGCGTCATAAGCGTTCGGCCAGTCGAACTCGGGCCAGACGCGTGCGATATAGTCCTTGGCAAGGCGCCCGTGCTCGACCTCTTCGGGCAGCCAGGTATCGCGCAGCCACGTTCTCATCTCCTCGTCGTCGCCATACATCTGGTTCAGGGTGGAGACGAACTCGGGGACGCTGGTCTCGATGAACGACACCGTGGCAAGAGAATAGAAGATGAACGCATTGGTTCGGACAGACGGCTCTGCTGCCATAACACACGCTCCTATCGACATAGGGAATCGAACATGTATCGCTCAGGCACGTACGCGTGACCGGGTGCGAGTGGACAGGCCAACCACGTCTTGTGCACTGCAACGCACGCACACCCAAGACGTCATGGCGCCCATCCGACATTTGAGACGTCACACGAAGGTCACCAAGGCATAGTATAGGAATTGGCAAAATATCGCAGCGCGGCAAACAATCGATGACAAATGCGTCGCAATTGCGGCTCGTTTGCGCGATGTTTGTCGCTGTTGCGCCAACTTCAACGCTGAGACGACATGACGCAACGCTACTGGTTGATGAAGTCCGAACCCGAAGTGGCGAGCATCGACGATCTCGCCAGCGCCAAGCACCAGACCCTGCCCTGGACCGGGGTGCGCAACTATCAGGCGCGAAACTTCATGCGCGACGACATGCAAATCGGCGACGGCGTGCTCTTCTACCATTCAAGCTGCGCCGTGCCGGGTATCGCCGGACTCGCGACGGTCGCCTCCACGCCGCATCCCGATCCCACCCAGTTCGACCCGAAGAGTCCCTATTTCGATCCCAAGTCGACGCCGGAATCTCCCCGTTGGTTGCTCGTCGACGTCAAACTCGATCGCAAGACGCGGCTCTTGCCGCTGACCGAAATGCGCGAGACCCCCGAACTCGATGGCATGCTCGTGCTCGCGCGCGGCAATCGCCTCTCGATCACCCCCGTTTCCCCCGAGCATTGGAAGTTCATCAGCAAGCACTTACTTAAGGAATGAAGGACGTGAGGCGCCCACCGGGAACAAAATGGGTGCGATAGCGTCTGTATAACGTTGCCGGTAAACGCATAGTGCGCACCCACTTGCCTTGTCATTGAGGTGAGGGTGATGTCACGAGGGCAGTACCGGTGATCGGTCAAACGTTCGCCGCTCAGACGCGAACCAACATGCGAAAAAGGACAAAACTATGCGCAAATCTCTCGCTGCTGCTCTTCTGATTGCCACCGCCGCCAACGCGGCCTACGCCCAGTCGGGTGACGACGCGAATCGTCAGGTCTCGGGCGTGTTGAGCCTGGAAGCGAATGCCACGAAGGAAGTCGAGCAGGACACCGTTCACATCACGATGTCTGCGCAGGAACAAGGCCCGGATGCGGCCACCGTGTCACGCAACCTCACGCAGAAGGCCAACAGCGCAATGTCGATCGCCAAGGGTCAGAATGGCGTGCAGGTTCAGACCGGCAACGTCTCGCTCTACCCGACGACCAACCGCGACGGCAAGATCACGGCGTGGCGCGGCCGTACCGAACTGCAAATGACGTCGAAGGATTTCGGCGCGGCTTCGCGTCTCGCAAGCCAGATCTCGAATCAGATGCAGATGGACGGCGTGTCGTTCTCGCTCTCGCGTGAAGCGCAGGAGAAGACGCAGGCCGAGCTGACCAATCAGGCCATCCAGGCGTTCCGCGACCAGGCGCAGAGCAACGCGAAGGCGTTCGGCTACAGCGGCTACACGATCCGTCAGGTGCAGGTCGGCTCCAATTCGCCGATGATGCCGCGTCCGTACGCGATGAAGGCCCTGGCCATGAGCCCCACCGCCGACGCCGCGCCCCCGATGCAACTCGAAGGCGGCAAGACGCAAGTGACCGTCACGGTCTCGGGCTCCGTGCAGATGAAGTAAGACGTGTCCGCCCGCCGGTCGTCACTCGCACGCGCCGGCCATCGCACCAACGAAAATGCCGCCCCAACCGAGGGCGGCATTTTCATGTCTGCGAACCAACCGCGCAGGCGCGACACCGTGCCGCGTCGCCACCTGCGACAACATGCCGCAAGCCGCTTATTTGAAGCGATCGCGCAGCAGGTTCTTCTGCACCTTGCCCATCGTGTTGCGCGGCAATTCCGCGACGACATGCACGCGCTTGGGCACCTTGAAGTTGGCGATGCGTTGCTTGAGCGCGTCGATGACGGCTCGCTCATCCGGCGCCGGCACACCGTCACGCGGCACGATCACCGCCACCACAGCCTCGCCGAAGTCCGGATGCGGCACACCGATGACGGCCGACTCGGCCACACCGTCCATCTCGTCGATGAAGCCCTCGATCTCCTTCGGATAGACGTTGTACCCGCCGGAGATGATGAGATCCTTCGAGCGGCCGACGATATGCAAGTAGCCGTCCTCATCGAACTTGCCGACGTCCCCCGTCTTGAAGAAGCCGTCACCCGTGAATTCCTCTGCGGTCTTCTCCGGCATGCGCCAGTACCCGGCAAACACGTTCGGCCCCTTGACCTGAATGTGGCCGATGTTGCCTTGCGGGCTCGGCTGGCCGTCGTCATCGACCACGCGCACCGTCACCTCCGGCAGCGGCACCCCGACGGTGCCCGCACGGCGCACGCTCGCGGCGTCGCCGTGATACGGATTCGATACGAGCATGATCGTCTCGGACATGCCGTAGCGCTCCAGAATCGTATGGCCCGTGCGTTCCTGAAAAGCGTCGAACGTCTCGCGCAGCAGCGGCGCCGAGCCCGAGATGAACAGACGCACGTTGCGACACGCTTCACGAGTGAGGCCCGGCTCAGCCAGCAGTCGGACGTAATACGTCGGCACGCCCATGAACACCGTGGCACGCGTGAGTTGATGCAGCACTTCGCGCGCATCGAACTTCGTCAGCCAGATCATCTTGCTGCCCGAGTACAAGGCCGCATGGCTTGCGACGAATAGCCCGTGCACGTGGAAAATCGGCAGCGCGTGCAGCAGCACATCGCCGCCTTCGCGCTCCCCCCAGCCCCAGAACGTATGCAGCACCCGCGTATTGCTAGCGAGGTTGCCGTGCGAGAGCATGGCCCCCTTGCTGCGGCCCGTGGTGCCCGAGGTATAGAGAATGGCGGCGAGGTCGTCGGGCGAGCGCGGCACCGTCTCGAAGGTATCGCCGAACCACGCCGCGCGCTCCAGCAGTGAGCCGGTGCGATCGTCACCCAGGGTGTAGACGTGCTTCGCGCCGTTCGTGAACGCAATCTTCGAGATCCAGCCGAAATTCGCCGGGCTGCACACGACCACGTCCGGCTCGGCGTTCTCGACGAAGTAAGCGATTTCGGCTTCGCGATACGCCGTGTTGAGCGGCAGATAGACGAAGCCCGCACGCAGGGTGGCGAGGTACAGCAGCAGCGCTTCGGGCGACTTCTCGACCTGCACGGCGATACGCGCGCCGGGCGCCAGATCGAGGCTCGCGAGCAGGTTCGCAATGCGTGCGCTCGCGTGTTCGAGATCGTCCCAACTGTAGTAAAGCCCTTCGGGCGTTTCGATCGCGCACGCCGATTTGTCGGCGGGAAAACGTTCGGCAAAGAGTCGGTAGAGGTTGGCGTCTTGCGTCATAAACAGAACCGGGTTCGGAACAGTGAATACGTCGATGCGTCGATGCGTCGATGAAATCGGATCAGGCAGGGGGCGTGGACACTCAGCGCCCCCGAAAATCGGGTGGCCGCTTCTCCAGGAATGCCGTCACCCCTTCGCGATGATCGTGCGAGTCCCAATACGAGAAGGCCTTCTGCCACTCAGCCTCGGACAACGGCGGTACCGTCGGTGCCAGCCGGGCAATCAGCCATTTGTTCAATTGCGCGGCGAGCGGCGCGCCGGCGGCGAGGCGTCGAGCGCAAGTGTAGCCCGCTTCTTCCACTTCATCGTCTGCGACCACACGCGTGAGCAGCCCTTTCTCACGGGCTTCCGCCGCGCCGAAGACCCGCCCTTCGAGCAGAATTTCGAGCGTGGCCGCGCGTCCCGCCAGGGCAAGCACGCCGCGCAACTCGCCCGGGGCCATCGGGAAACCGAGCTTGTTGATCGGCACGCCGAACCGCGCGCCCTCCCCGGCGATGCGAAGATCGCAGTGGGCCGCGATCTCCAGACCGCCGCCCACGCATACCCCCTCGATCAGCGCGACGCTCGGATGCCGGCAACGCGCCAGCGCTTCGAGCGTCGGCCCGATCACCTCGCCGTGGTAACGACGCAGCGTATCGTAGCTGCCGCGCTCGAGCGGAAACTCCTCGATGTCGGCGCCGGCCGCGAAGTTGCCCTGCGCGCCGCGAATAACGATGGCGCGCACGCGGGCGTCCTCATCGAGCGCCTGCAAATGCGCACGCAGCGCGCGCCACATCGCCACCGAAATGGCGTTGAGCTTGCCGGGATTCGATAGCGTCAGTGTGACCCATCCCTCGTCAAGCGAACTGTCGTCGCGAAGCACTTCACTCACACGTGTCTCCATGATGTTGATGGGCGTTCGCCGCCGCCTATGCCCGCGTCGTTCGGGGGGCTCAGAGCAGGCGCGAAACGGCGCGTCCGAGCGCCGGTTCGCCGTCGATCAGGCGTTGCAGATTGGCGTCGAGTTCGTCGGGCTCGTAGAGATAGTTGACCATCATGCCGCACGACTGCTTCGCGCCCTTCTTCGAGAGATCGGCGTGCCAGTTGATACGCTCCACGCGCGCGCCGTTGCCCAAATGGAATCGGGCGACCGGATCGCGCGGCTGTCCGCGCACGGTTTCTCGCGCCAGATAGTGTGCGGCCAGCGCCTCGCCAAGGCTGCGTCGCAGCGCCTGCTCGCTTTTACGCTCGGGCGACGTTTGCAGCCACGCCACCATCTGCGCTCCCGAAATCTGCGACGCCAGCGCCGCTTCCTGCCCCACCTCCTGCCCCACCTCCTGCCCCACCTCCTGCACCACCTCCTGCGCCACCCGCTTCATCCGCTTCGGACCGAGTGCCTCGGCGAGCGCTTGCGGCGACAGTTGCCTGAGCCAATCGGTGAAACCGGGGATGGGCGAGAGCGTCGCGAAATTGCGCAGCTTCGGGAAATCGACGTGCAGTTCGTCGATCACGCGCTTGAGCAGGAAGTTGCCGAAGCTCACGCCACGCAGTCCCGGCTGCGTGTTCGAGATCGAGTAGAAGATGGCCCAGCGAATGCGTCGCAAGTCCTCCAGCGGCGCCTTTTCGTCGAGCAGCGAGTGCACGTCGGCCGCCATGTCGGGGACGAAGGCCACCTCGACGAAGATCAACGGCTCGCGCGGCATGCGCGGATGGAAGAACGCATAGCACCGGCGGTCGGAATCGAGCCGGTTGCGCAAGTCGGCCCACGAGGAAATCTCGTGCACCGCCTCGTAACGCATGAGCTTTTCGAGCAGCGACGCGGGCGAATCCCACGTAATCGGATGCAGTTCCAGCAGGCCGACATCGAACCACGTCGAGAAGAGACTGCCGAGATCGTCTTCGAGCGCCGCCAGACCGGGCAGCGCCGCACGATGGTCCAGCATGTCCGCGCGCCAGCGCACGAGGAACGGCAGCCCGTCGGGCAGCGCGTTAAAGCGTTTGAGAAATCGCACGCGCGCGCTGCCCAGCGCGCCTGCCAAGCCACCACTGCCAGCACGTTTGGCACTGGCGCCGTCGCCGTCCTTGCCCGCTTCGGCGAGCGCATTGCCGTCGCTCGCGCAGATATCGGCAACGACCGTGAGCAGCGCCAGTTGCTCTTCGCGCGACGCCGCACTGTAACGCGTCATGAAGTCGCGCGCTGCCTCGTTGGCGGCAGAGTCCGTCAGACGCGCCGACAGGCACTGCGTCAACTGCCGACGCAGCGCACTCTGCGCACGTGGCGAGAGCTTCGCGGGGACCGCCTTGCCGTCTGCCTCATCGACTTTGCCGCCTTTGCCGCCTTTGCCGACTTTGCCGTCCCGGCCATCCTTCGGTCCACCGCCCTGCCCGCCCGCCTTGCCCGCACTGCGGCCGAACCACTGCCCCAGCCGCTCCCCCAGCGAGGGCTTCGGCGACGGTACCGGTGCACTGACGTCGGCCACGCTCTCGGGCGCGCGGCGCCCGGGCGAGGCAGACGACAGGGATGCCGACGCCCCCGAAGGTGCAGACGACTCAGACGACCCCAGCGATACGGGAACGGACATGGCTGACATGATCGGCTCATCCTTCATGGCTTCCTCTCTCATGGCTTTCATTCAATACGCTAGTGCGGAAAACACAAACAAAACCGAGGCGGCGCGCCCGTCGGCCATCGTCGCCCGCACGTCCTCCACCCTCCTCATCCCATCAGTTGGTCTGGCAGCCACAGCGACAGCCCCGGCAGCAGGCAGATGAGAACGACGGCGACCACCATCAGCGCCACGAACGGCATCACGCCCCAGACGATGTCGCGCAAAGCGATATCGGGCGCCGTGTTCTTGATGACGAAGATGTTGAGCCCCACCGGCGGATGGATCAACCCCAGTTCCATGACAATCGTCATGACCACGCCGAACCACACCAGATCGAAACCCGCGGCCCGCAGCGGCGGCAGGATGATCGGCGCCGTCATCAGAATGATGCTCACCGGCGGCAGGAAAAAGCCCAGCACGACGACCATCAGCAAGATGGCGGCCAGCAGCACCCAGCGCGACAGATGCAGCCCCACGATCCACTGCGCGGCCGACTGGCTGATGTGCAGATAGCTCATCACGTAGGAGTAGAGCAGCGACATGCCGATGATGAACATGAGCATGGTCGACTCGCGCAACGTGCCGGTGAGAATCGGGGCGAGCTGGCGCGGCTTCCACATCCGGTAGATCACGGCAATGAGCGCGAGCGCCAGCAAGCCGCCAAGGCCGGCCGTTTCCGACGGCGTGGCGTAGCCGCCGTAGAGCGCCGCCATGACACCGATGAGCAGCGTCACGAACGGCAGCACGCGTGGCAGCAGCGCCAGCTTCTCGCGCATCGTGGCCGGCGGCTCGCTCGGAAACGGCGACGGCGTGCCGTCGCGGGCGAGCGCCAGTTGTGCGCGCGCGTACTCCTTCCGATAACGCCACGCCGCGTAGCAGGAGAACAGCCCCACGAGCAACAGCGCAGGCACGATCCCGGCGAGGAACAGACGCCCGAGCGACTGCTCTGCGGCCACCGCGTACAGGATCATCGTGATCGACGGCGGAAGCAGAATGCCCAGCGTGCCGCCCGCGGCAATGATCCCGGCGGCGAACCCCGGCGAATAGCCGCGTTGACGCATCTCCGGAATCCCCGCGCTGCCGATGGCAGAACACGTTGCCGGGCTCGACCCGGCCATCGCCGCGAACAGCCCGCATGCGAAGACATTGGCGATGCCAAGACCGCCCGGAATCCGTCGCATCCACGCGTGCAACGCCAGATACAGGTCCTGCCCCGCGCGTGACTTGCCGATGGCCGCGCCCTTCAGAATGAAAAGCGGGATCGACAGCAGCGTAAAGCTGGCCATCTCCTCGTAGACGTTTTGCGTGATGGTGTCGAGCGACGACGCGGGCATGAAGCCGAACATGAACGCCACCGCCACGGCCCCGAGCGCGAACGCAATGGGCATGCCCGAGAACATGGCGACGAGCGTTGCGCCGCCATACAGCAATCCGATACCGAGTTCGCTCATGCGTGTCCCCCCGTGCGATCCGACGCGAGCGGTGTGCCCCGGCCCGGCGTTTGCCCCATCTCACAAGTCCCAATCGCCACTTGCAGCAGCAGTTGCACCGTCAGCAAGGTCATGCCGAAGGCCATCAGCCCATAGGGAATCGACAGCGGCGGCCCCCATGTCGAGCTGCTCGTCTGGCCGTCGACATAGGCTTCCCAGAACAGCGTCCACGATTTCCAGGCGAAGAAGCCACAGAACGCGAACGTGACGATGTCCACGAGCCATCGACGCACCCGGTTCACGCGCGGCGAGAGCAACGTCGTGACGGCTTCGATGCCGATGTGCCCGCGCAGGTGCTGCACGTGCGCGGCAGACACGAAGGTCGCGCCGACCAGCAGGAACACCGCAGCCTCGTCCTGCCAGTCGGTGGCAAGCTTGAGCACGTGCCGCGCGAACACGCTGTAACTCAGCACCAGGGCCGCGCCGACCAGCGCCAGCATGCACACGATCATGAGCAGGCGGCTCACGCCCTGCAACAGGGCGTCGAGCCGCCGCAGCACGCGAGTGCGCGCCACCGCGGGCTCTGCGCTCACGGTGGCCCCGCTCATGCAGACACCTTCTCGGCGAGCGCGAGCAATTTCGCGCACGTGTCCGACTTGCTCGCGTAGTCCTTCCACGCGGTGCGCCGTGCAATGTCGCGCCACTTCGTCACCGTCACCTCGTCGAGGTCGTAGACCTTCGCACCGGCCTTGGTGTACACGCTGGCGATCTGCGCATCGTCGGCCCTGGCCGCTTCCATGCCGAACGACTCCAGTTCCGCCCCGACTTGCAGAATCGCCTGCTGTTGATCTTTCGGCAGTTTGTCGAAGATCGGCTTGGACATGAGCAGCGGCTCGAGCATGAACCAGTACGACTTGTTGCGTCCCGTGGTCAGATGCTTCGAGACCTCTTCGAGACGGAACGACATCAGGCTGGTCGACGACGTCATCGCCGCGTCCATCGCACCTGTCTGCATGGCGGCGTAGAGTTCGTTCGACGGCAACGAGATGACGGCCGCACCGGCCTCCTTGAGCATCATGTCCATCTCGCGGCTGCCGCCGCGCACCTTGAGGCCCCTGGCGTCTTCGGGCGTCACCAGCGGCTTGGAACGGCTCGCGACACCTCCCGCCTGCCAGACCCAGCTCACGATCACGATGTTCTTCTCGGCGAGCACGTCCGTGATGACCTTGCCGATCTCGCCGTTGCGCCAGGCGGCGCCCTGTGCGTAGGACGTCACGAGTCCCGGCATCAGACCGATGTTGAGTTCGCGCACCTCTCCGCCCGCATAAGGCAGCGGATAGAGCGACAGATCGAGTGCCCCGCGGCGCAGCGCCGAGAACTGCGCATTGGTCTTCATGAGCGAGCTGCCCGGGTAGACCTGAAACTTGAGCGCGCCGTTGGTGCGTTTCTCGACGTCCTGCGCGAACTTGCGGCACAGCCGGTCGCGGAAATCGCCCTCGGTGAGGGTGCCGCCGGGGAACTGATGGGAAATTTTGAGGGGGCCGGTTTGCGCGAATGCGCTGCCCCACGGGCTGGCCAGACCACCGGTCACGAGTGCCGAGGCGGCACCGAGCATGAGTTGCCGCCGCAGCGGGGAAAGGGTTGTCTCCATGGCGTCTCCTGTGACTTCTGTCAGTGATGAACCAGCGAAGCCCGGTGCCTGACATTGCCCGGCACGCGTCGAAGACACGCCCCGGGTGCACCGCCGGTTCGCCGGCACTGCATGTACGGATGACTGCTTTGTTTTTGGGTATTTCGAGTGCGCGAGTTGCCGCTCTCGGAATGAAATCGTATAGTTAATCCATCGCGGTGTATACAAAATGGCCGCGCAAAAAATACATTTTCGGCGTTAACCCCGATCTTCAACGCGGGGTTCACGCGTTACTTTGGCAACGATGTCCCCCACGTCAGCCCGTTTGACGGGATCGAAACACGACCGAGCGAGAGCGTCATGACCGTAAAACCGAAGCGTTCGGAAGCACTGCGCCAGGCGATCGAAGAGAAGATAGCCGTGGGCGATTACCCGCCCGGCATGCGGCTCGACGAGGTCGAACTGGCGAGCGCATTCGGCGTGTCGCGCACACCGCTGCGAGAGGCATTGATTCAGTTGGCGTCGTCCGGCGTGATCGAGATACGGCCTCGGCGAGGTGCCGTGGTCGCGCAGATCGATCCGCAGCGACTATGCGAGATGTTCGAGGTGATGGCGGAACTGGAGTCGATGTGCGGACGGCTGGCCGCGCGCCGCATCACCGAAGACGAACTGGCGGCGTTGCGCGAGACACACGAAGCGAGCCGGGCGGCGGCCGAGGCCCGGGACATCGACACGTATTACGAAGTCAACGCGCACTTCCATGCGTTGATCTATCAGGCCAGTCACAACGCCTACTTACAGGAAACGGCGCTGCAACTGCATCGGCGCCTGCGCGTCTATCGTCGTTTGCAACTGCGTGTGCGCGACCGGCCGAACCAGTCGTTCTCGGAGCACGACGCCGTGTTTCGCGCCATCGAGGCGGGCGACGCCGAGGCAGCATCGGAACGCCTTCGCGCTCACGTCACCGTCCAGGGCGAACGCTTCGCCGATCTGATGGCGTCATTGCGAGCGCTGGAGCGACGTGCCGGATGAACGGCCGGTCTTCGCCTGCGGGCGTTAATACGCAGAACGACGGCGCTGCTGCTCGGCGTCACCGGGCAGCGCTCCGTCAATGGCGCGCTTGATCGGCCAAACGGCCCGCCCGGTATTGTTCGATGCCTGATCGAACCCGATGTATGCCGCGTTTTCCGCCTTCAGATCCACCATCATTTGCTTGACCGCCGCCCACTGCGCGACGCGTTCTCGCCGTTTCGTTCGCGCGGCCACGCATTGCATCGAACGGCATACCACCACGAACACGCCCAGTGCGAAAGCCTCCAGGGTTCCCGCAACTCAGATTCACGGAGTTTCCAGAGATGTTTGCGGGCCTTACGGTATCCAACCGAGCGGGACATGCCTTCGGCGGATGCAACAAATCTTCCGCATTGGGCTATGGGAGGCTTCAAAAACAAAACGGGGCCGCCAGTTTTAGTGGCAGCCCCGTCGGTGATTCGGTCGGTAGTCGGTCGCTCAGAACCGTCGCGGTCTTGAATCCGAGCGACGGCAGCGTTAGCGCGAGTCCTCAGCCATGAGCGGCGCGAACATCGCGCGGGCGGCGATACGACCACACGAGCAGGATGACGCCCGCCACGACCATCGGCAGCGACAGCCATTGGCCCATCGACAGACCGAATGAGAGCAAACCGAGGAACGCGTCGGGCTCGCGCGTGAATTCTGCGAGGAAGCGGAACGCGCCATAGCCGATCAGGAACATGGCGGACACCGCCCCGACCGGACGCGCGCGGCGCGAGAAGAACCAAAGCAGCAGGAACAACGCCACGCCTTCGAGCGCGACTTCGAACAACTGCGATGGATAACGCGGCAGTCCGTGGAACTGGGCGAACACCGCCGCCATCGCCTGATCGGCCATGGCTTGCGGATGCGCAAACACCCACTGCGCGTCTTCGGCGGCGGCTTGCGGGAACAGCATGGCAAAGCGCGAATCGGGCGACGTCACGCGGCCCCACAGCTCACCGTTGATGAAATTGCCCAGACGGCCGGCGGCGAGTCCCAGCGGAATCATCGGCGCGATGAGATCGGTGCCTTCGAGCAGCGGATGGCCACGACGGCGCGAGAATAGCCACATGGCGACGAGCACGCCGAGGAAGCCGCCATGAAACGACATGCCGCCCTCCCACACCTTGAAGATGTCGAGCGGATTCGCCAGATAGAACGACAGCTTGTAGAAGACCACATAGCCAAGGCGTCCGCCGAGAATCACGCCGAGCACGCCGTAAAACAGCATGTCGTCGAGATCCTGCGCCTTCCAGCCTTGCGCCGCAATGGACGGCTGACGCACGCGCAGCCGCCCCACGAGCAGGAACAGGATGAAGCCGACCAGATACATCAGGCCGTACCAGCGGATGGCGAGCGGGCCGAGATGAATCGCGACCGGGTCGAATTGAGGATGAATCAGCATGGATCAGAAGAATCGATTCGTGAACAAAAGTTCCATCAGCGCGCAAACGACACGAGGCGGCACGCTCAACGCGAAACCGTGCCGTCATCGGCTGCCACCGTGCGACACACCGGACATCGCCCCTCATCGGAGGCACCCCGGCGTGCATTGGGATGGGCAGCACGATACCACGAGCGCCCCCGCTCGCGGCAGGCTAACGCAAGGCCCGCGCATGCAGACAATATCGAACCATCATGAACCGCTGCCGGCACCCGCGAACCCTCAGGTCGAGAGCGTCGCCCCCGGCGGCGTATGCGCCACGCCCCGTGCCGTTTCGAGAAAGCCTTCGAGCACCGGTGTGACTTCGGCCGTACGCCAGAGCAACCCTGTCTCGATCAACGTGCTGGTTTCGCGCAGCGCACGGTAGGTCACGCCGGTGCGTCGCAGATGGCAGAGCGACTGCGGCACCAGCGCTACCCCCATGCCCGCCGACACCAGACTCACGATGGTCTGCATCTGAATCGCTTCCTGCCCCACGCGCGGCGTGAGGCCAAGCGCGGCGTAGCATCCCATGATGATGTCGTAGAACGCCGGTGCCACGCGACGCGGGAAGATGACGAGCGGCTCGTCGGCAAAGTCCGCCAGACTCACGGCCTCGCCCGGCTGACCGGACCGGGCGTCGGCAGCGTGGCCCTCGGCGCCGGCATCCCCGCGCCCGGCGGGTAGCGCCAGCATCAGCGGCTCGCGAACGATCGGCAGATAGGAGAGTTCGTTGGCGTAACGCGCGGGCACTGGCGGAATGAAGAGGCCCGCATCGATGCGACCGTCCATGAGCGCTTCGACCTGCACGTCGCTCGTCGCTTCGAGCAGTTGCAGGCGCACCCGTGGGTAACGCTCGCCGAACTGGCGCAACAGGGGCGGCAGAATGCCGTAGTCCGCCGTCGAGACGAACCCCAGCGAGAGCGTCCCCACTTCGCCGTGCGCCAGTCCTTGCGCGAGCGCGGGCAGCGCATCGGCGTCGGCCAGAATGCGCCGCACCTCGGGCAGCAATTGACGACCCACTGCCGTCAACTCCACGGACCGGTTGGTCCGTACGAACAGCGGCGCACCCAGCGACGCCTCCAATGCCCGGATCTGCTGCGAAAGCGGTGGCTGCGTCATCGACAGACGCTGCGCGGCGCGTCCGAAATGACGCTCTTCGGCCACCGCGACGAAGTACCTGAACTGACGGAGATCCATGATATTTTTTTCGACCCAATCCGAGTTGAATAATATATTTGACAAGCATCTAAGGAAAGACGAATCTTGACGTCCGGCCGACACTGGCACGACTCGTGGCGTTGGCGGCTTTGCCCGCAGACATCCGAATCCCGCCCGACTTCAGTCAAAACAAAGCCTGACGGCCCCGAATTTCGTTCATCCCACAAGCACAGCGATTCAGAGACGACCATGCCTCAATACCGTTCCCGCACCTCCACTCACGGCCGCAACATGGCCGGTGCCCGCGCCCTGTGGCGTGCCACCGGCATGACCGACGAGGACTTCGGCAAGCCGATCATCGCCGTGGTGAACTCCTTCACGCAGTTCGTGCCGGGTCACGTGCACCTGCGCGATCTGGGCGCCGTCGTGGCCAAGGAGATCGAGGCGGCTGGCGGTGTGGCCAAGGAATTCAACACCATCGCCGTGGACGACGGCATCGCCATGGGTCACGGCGGCATGCTGTACTCGCTGCCGTCGCGCGAGCTGATCGCCGACTCGGTGGAGTACATGGTCAACGCGCACTGCGCCGACGCCATGGTCTGCATTTCCAACTGCGACAAGATCACCCCGGGCATGCTCATGGCCGCCATGCGCCTGAACATTCCGGTCGTGTTCGTCTCGGGCGGTCCGATGGAAGCGGGCAAGGTCAAGTCGGGTGACGGTCAGGTGATCGCCAAGATCGACCTGATCGACGCCATGATCAAGGCGGCCGACCCGAAGGTGAGCGACGCCGAAGTCGCGGAAATCGAGCGCAGCGCCTGCCCGACGTGCGGTTCGTGCTCGGGCATGTTCACCGCCAATTCGATGAACTGCCTGACCGAAGCCATCGGTCTCGCACTGCCGGGCAACGGCACCATCGTGGCCACGCACGCCTGGCGTCGCGGGCTGTTCGAGCAAGCCGGCCGTCTCGTGGTCGACCTGTGCCGTCGCTACTATCAGGAAGACGACGCCTCGGTGCTGCCGCGCAACATCGCCACCAAGGCAGCCTTCGAGAACGCCATGACACTCGACGTCGCCATGGGCGGCTCGACCAACACCGTTCTGCACTTGCTGGCCGCCGCACAGGAAGCCGGTGTCGACTTCAAGATGGCCGACATCGACCGCATCTCGCGCAAAGTGCCGTGCCTGTGCAAGGCCGCGCCGGCGACCGACAAGTACCACATCGAAGACGTGCACCGTGCGGGCGGCATCATCGGCATTCTGGGTGAGCTCGCGCGCGGCGGCCTGCTCGACACCTCGTGCGGCAACGTGCACAGCGGCACGCTCGGCAACGCCATTGCCAAGTGGGACGTGGCAGGCGGTGCCGACGACAAGGCCCACACGTTCTACAGCGCCGCCCCCGGCGGTGTGCCCACGACCGTCGCGTTCAGCCAGTCGTCGACCTACGCGTCGCTCGATCTGAATCGCGAGACCGGTTGCATCCGCGACATGGAACACGCCTACACGAAGGACGGCGGTCTGGCCGTGCTTTACGGCAACCTCGCCGAGAAGGGCTGCATCGTGAAGACGGCGGGCGTGGACGAGTCGCAGTGGGTCTTCACGGGCCGTGCGCGCGTGTATGAAAGCCAGGACGATGCCGTCGAAGGCATTCTCGGCGACAAGGTGCAGCCGGGCGACGTGGTCGTGATCCGCTACGAAGGCCCGAAGGGCGGCCCGGGCATGCAGGAAATGCTGTACCCGACGTCGTACCTGAAGTCGAAGGGTCTGGGCAAGACGTGCGCCCTGTTCACCGATGGCCGCTTCTCGGGCGGTTCGTCGGGTCTGGTGATCGGCCACGCCTCGCCGGAAGCGGCAGAAGGCGGCACCATCGGTCTGGTGGAAGACGGTGACGTGATCGAAATCGACATCACCCAGCGCAAGATGCATCTGGCCGTGTCCGACGAGGAACTGGCCCGCCGTCGTGCCGCCATGGAAGCCCGTGGCGACAAGGCATGGCAGCCGGAGAACCGTGAGCGCGTGGTTTCGCAGGCGCTGCAAGCGTACGCGGCCCTGGCCACCTCGGCCGATCGCGGCGCCGTGCGCGACCTGTCGCAATTGAAGCCGGGCAAGCGCGGCTGATCCTGCGTTTCGACTGCGGACAGCGACTTGTCTGCACGGGAGCGGCGGCACGCAAGGCGGGATGACCGGCCGCTCCCGCGCAGGATTCGCAGGCAACGCCGCCGTGCCGCAGCAATGACATTGGGTGACGTGGCCGGATTTGCGCCATGCCACCGGCATGACAGCGTGATACAACAACGTTTGTGCACAACGCTGCGGTAGCCAGTGGCGTGGCACATCCCCACAGGAGACCGTCATGGCATTCAACCGTCGTTCGCGAAATATCACGCAAGGCGTGGCACGCTCGCCCAACCGCTCGATGTACTACGCG
>Ga0181519_10000601_pt1 | contig 32927 bp, 29 predicted proteins | sample PEATcosm2014_Bin_26_FD_121102 | JGI IMG/M metagenome (GOLD analysis project Ga0181519, IMG submission 121102) | Peatland microbial communities from MTU Mesocosm Facility, Houghton, MI, USA - PEATcosm2014_Bin02_10_metaG | ecosystem: Environmental > Terrestrial > Soil > Wetlands > Peat | place...
CCTGATGTCGGCATGCGCAGGTCTGGGCGTCGACAATTTGTATGTCGACGTGACGGCCGAAGAAATTCCGATCATGGATGGCAGCGCAGCGACGTTCGTCTTCCTGATCCAGTCGGCAGGCATTGAAGAACAGGCCGCCGCCAAGAAATTCATTCGTGTGACGAAGCCGGTCGAGATTCGCGAAGGCGACAAGTTCGCCCGTCTCGAGCCGTATGACGGCTTCAAGCTCAAGTTCACGATCGATTTCCGTCACCCGGCGGTGGATCGCACGGGCCAGGCGCTCGAGATTGATTTTGCCGAGACGTCCTACGCCAAGGAAATCGCACGTGCACGCACGTTCGGCTTTGCGCATGAAGTTGAAATGCTGCGCGAGCTGGGTCTGGCACGCGGCGGCAGCATGGACAACGCGATCGTGCTCGATGAGTACCGCATTCTGAACAACGACGGTCTGCGCTACGACGACGAGTTCGTGAAGCACAAGATGCTCGACGCGATTGGCGATCTGTATGTGATCGGCCATCCGCTGCTGGCGTCGTACACGGCGTACAAGTCGGGGCACGGCCTGAACAATCAACTGCTGCGCGAGCTTCTTGCACAAAACGCCTACGAGATCGTGACGTTCGAGCGCGCCGAAGACGCTCCGCGCGGCTTCCAGTTCGATCCGCAGACACAGTTCGCGTAAATCGAGCAATACGCTGCGCCACTGCTCACTGCGACGCAGATGTAACAAAACGAAAGCGCCGGCGATCCGGCGCTTTTTTATTTGACGCGCAATAAATATCGGCGTTTAGGCAACAGGGGAAATCGTCGAGACAGTGACGTCTCGTCGGCGCCGGCGCCGGTTATGGCTTGCGCGAACCGCCATAGGAATGGCGGGCGACGAGGCGGGCCAGCGCATCGCGCAGCGGAGAGGGCTCCAGGGCGTCGCGCAGGTCGCGCAGGCTGACCAGCCCTTGCCGGGGCAGCCGAGCCTCCTTGGGCGGCTTCTGGGGCTCGGGGGCCGCGATGCTTACCCGGATCCGGATCGTGCGAATCAACCAGCCCCGCTTGGCGAGGCCCTCGATCAGGGATGGCGTTTGCTGACGCAGGCGCGCGGCGAGCGAATTGTTGGCGACGAGAAAGACCATTGCGCCGTCGCGCGGTGGCGTGACCTTCACGCTGGCGCTCAGCGCGGGAGGCAGCAACGCATGGACGTCGCGCTCCAGCCGGCCCAGTTGTTCTGCGGCGACCAGCAGCGAGCCGGCACCGTCGGAGGCGGACAGGAGGGTCGTCAGGGGGCGGGCGACGCGAGAGGCTTTGGGTCGTTTCATATGATGAGACAGATGTCGCCGCATATTTTACCCCGCCATCGGACGTCGCCTCCGCCCGGGCCCCGAAATCACCGGCTTGTCGGCGTCGGGTCCCGTCGGGACGTGTAACCGCAGCATGCTAGAATCCATTTTTCAGTATAGGTATCGAACCGGAGCGAGGCCCGCGTGCCAAACACCGGTGACCCGCAGCGCGCAGGCGCATCGGGCGCTTCGCATTCTTGGGATATTGTTCCGGAGTGCGTGCTCCGTCCGTTGACAGGCTGCGTGATTGCGCACGACATTTGCCGCCCTAACCAGTGATCCGATGATTCCCGGTCTTCTTAAAAAAGTATTTGGCAGCCGCAACCAGCGGCTCATCAAGCAGTACCAGAAAACCGTCACGGCGATTAACGCCCTTGAGCCGCAGATCGCCGAACTGAGCGATGAGCAACTGCGCGGCAAGACTGAGGAATTCAAGCAACGCATCGCCCAGGGGGCGACGGTAGACTCGTTGCTCGTCGAAGCCTTTGCCGTGTGCCGTGAAGCCGGCAAGCGCGTGCTCAAGATGCGCCACTTCGACGTTCAGTTGATCGGCGGTATGGTGCTGCACTTCGGCAAGATTGCCGAAATGCGCACGGGTGAAGGCAAGACGCTCGTGGCAACGCTGCCCGCCTACCTGAACGCATTGTCGGGCAAGGGCGTGCACGTGGTGACCGTCAACGATTACCTGGCACAGCGCGATGCCGAGTGGATGGCGCGTCTGTACAACTTCCTGGGTCTGTCGGTGGGTATCAACCTGTCGCAGATGCCGCACGATCAGAAGCAGAAGGCCTACGCCGCCGACATCACGTACGGCACGAACAACGAGTTCGGCTTCGACTACCTGCGCGACAACATGGTCTACGAGACCGAGCAGCGGGTACAGCGCACGCTCAACTACGCCATCGTCGACGAAGTGGACTCGATCCTGATCGACGAGGCGCGCACGCCGCTCATCATCTCCGGTCAGGCCGAAGATCACACCGAACTGTACGTGAAGATGGATCGCCTGCCGGCGATGCTCGAGCGTCAGATCGGTGAAGAGAAGGCCGACGGTACGGGCGTCGAAGTGCCGGGCGACTACACGCTCGACGAGAAGGCGCGTCAGGTGTTCCTGACCGAGCGCGGCCACGAGAAGGCCGAGCAACTGCTCGCCGAGTGGGGCATGATCGCCGAGGGCGACAGCCTCTACGCGCCGCAGAACATCACGCTCATGCACCACGTGTATGCCGCGCTGCGCGCGCACACGCTGTTCCACAAGGATCAGCACTACGTGGTGCAGAACGACGAGATCGTCATCGTCGACGAATTCACCGGCCGTTTGATGGCTGGCCGCCGCTGGTCGGAAGGTCTGCATCAGGCGGTGGAAGCGAAGGAGCGCGTCTCGATCCAGCACGAGAACCAGACGCTCGCCTCGATCACGTTCCAGAACTACTTCCGCATGTACGCCAAGCTCTCGGGCATGACGGGTACGGCAGATACGGAAGCGTTCGAATTCAATGAAATCTACCGTCTCGAGACGGTGGTGATCCCGACGAATCGCCCGCCGAAGCGGATCGACCGTCAGGATCAGATCTACAAGACGGCCAAGGAAAAGTACGACGCCGTCATCAAGGACATCCGCGATTGCGTGGAGCGGGGTCAGCCGGTGCTGGTGGGTACGACGTCGATCGAAACGTCCGAGTACCTCTCGCAACTGCTCACGCGCGAGAAGCTGCCGCATCAGGTGCTCAACGCCAAGCAGCATGAGCGCGAAGCCGAGATCGTGGCGCAGGCAGGCCGTCCGGGCGTGATTACCATCGCCACGAACATGGCCGGTCGCGGTACCGACATCGTGCTGGGCGGTAACGTCGAAAAGCAGTCGAGCTTCATCGAAGCCGACGCTGCGCTGTCCGACGCCGACAAGCAAGCCCGCATCAAGCAATTGCAGGACGAGTGGCAAGGTCTGCACGAGCAGGTGAAGGCCGCGGGCGGTCTGCACATCATCGGCACCGAGCGTCACGAGTCGCGTCGTATCGACAATCAGTTGCGTGGCCGTTCGGGCCGTCAGGGCGACCCGGGTTCGTCGCGCTTCTATCTCTCGCTGGAAGATCCGCTGCTGCGCATTTTCGCGGGCGATCGCGTGCGCGCGATCATGGATCGTCTGAAGATGCCGGAAGGCGAAGCCATCGAAGCGGGCATCGTCACGCGCTCGATCGAGTCGGCGCAACGCAAGGTTGAGGCGCGCAACTTCGACGTGCGTAAGCAACTGCTCGAGTACGACGACGTTGCCAACGATCAGCGTAAGGTGATCTATCAGCAGCGTAACGAACTGCTCGAAGCGCAAGACGTTTCGGAAACCATCGCGGGCATGCGTCAGAGCGTGTTCGAAGATCTGGTGCGCGCCTATGTGCCGGCCGGTACCGTCGAAGAACAGTGGGACCTGAAGGGCCTGGAGACGACGCTGCGCGAAGAGTGGCAGCTCGACCTGCCGCTGCAATCGCGTATCGAAGGCGCCGAAGAGATCGACGACGAGGACATCCTCAAGGAAGTGATGGACGCGGCCGAAGCGTCGTACAACGCCAAGGTCGAACTGGTGGGACGCGAGTCGTTCTCCGGCTTCGAGCGTTCGGTCATGCTCCAGAGCGTGGACTCGAACTGGCGCGAGCATCTGGCGGCGCTCGATCACCTGCGTCAGGGGATTCACCTGCGCGGCTATGCGCAGAAGAATCCGAAGCAGGAGTACAAGCGCGAAGCGTTCGAACTGTTCGCGCAGTTGCTCGAGACCATCAAGCTCGAAGTCACGCGCGTCATCATGAACGTGCGTATCCAGTCGCAGGAAGAGCTCGAGCAGGCGACGGAGTCGCTCGAAGACAACGCAGGCGGTCTGGTCAACATCGAGTTCAAGCATGACGAGCTCGAGACCGTGGGCGGCGAAGGCGAAATCGACGAGGACGCCGGTCGTCCGGTGGTCGCGGCACTCGCCCAGGCGGCGAGCGCGGCCGCAGGGGCCGGCAGCGAGTTGCTGCCGAAGGTTGGCCGCAACGACCCGTGCCCGTGCGGCAGCGGCAAGAAATTCAAGCACTGCCACGGCAAACTGTCTTAAGATGTGAACCGATCGACGCGGCGCCGACTCAATCGGCGCCGCGTCGTTTGTAGCGCCGGTTTTTTCGACCGGCAGCACCGATCAACCGCCGCCCTGGCGGAGTGTCGTGCCGACATCGTCCGGGCGGGAGCTGAACCCTTACCTCTCGTGGGCGAACCCTCATGGCCGTCAATTTCCCCTCGATCGAAGCCTCCCAACTGCGCGCCGTTCCCGGCGTAGAACTGGGCTGGGCCGAAGCCAATATCCGCAAGCCGAACCGCAAGGACGTGCTGGTCATGCGACTGGCCGCCGGCAGCACGGTGTCTGGCGTTTTCACCACGAACCGTTTTTGCGCCGCCCCGGTAACGGTCTGTAAAGCGCATCTGGCCGCGAATGCGGGCATTCGTGCACTCGTCGTCAACACGGGTAATGCCAACGCCGGTACCGGCGAGCCGGGCATGGTCGCCACGCGCGCGACGTGCGATGCCCTCGCCGAACTGCTGTCGGTCGCGCCAAACCAGATTCTGCCGTTCTCGACGGGCGTGATTCTCGAGCCGCTGCCGGTCGATCGTCTGGTCGCCGGTCTGCCGCAAGCCATCGCCAATCTGGCGCCTGCGCACTGGTACGAGGCGGCCCAATCGATCATGACGACCGACACGTTGCCCAAGGCCGCGTCGCGCGAGATCGTCATCGACGGCAAGTCCATCGTCCTGACGGGCATCAGCAAGGGCGCGGGCATGATCAAGCCGAACATGGCGACCATGCTCGGCTTCGTCGGCACCAACGCGCGGGTGGCGCAGCCGGTGCTCGATGCGCTCGTGAAGTACGTCGCGGACCGCTCGTTCAACGCCATCACGATCGATGGCGATACGTCCACCAACGACTCGTTCATCGTCGCGGCCACGGGGCAGACCGACTTGCCGGAAATCGCCAGCACGGACACGCCGGCCTTTGCCGCATTGCGCGAGGCCCTGCTGTCGATCTCGCAGGAGCTCGCCCAGCTCATCGTGCGCGACGGCGAAGGCGCCACCAAGTTCATCACCGTGAAGGTCGAAGGCGGTCGTGACGTGGCCGAGTGCCGTCAGATCGCGTACGCTATCGGTCATTCGCCGCTGGTGAAGACGGCGTTTTTCGCGTCCGATCCGAATCTGGGCCGCATTCTGGCCGCGATCGGCTATGCGGGCGTGGACGACCTCGACGTCAGCAAGATCGACCTCTATCTGGACGACGTGCTCGTCGCCCGCGCGGGCGGCCGCAATGCCGATTACCGTGAGGAAGACGGCCAGCGTGTGATGAAGCAAAGCGAAATTACGGTACGTGTGGTGCTCGGCCGTGGCGACGCTGCCACGACGTTGTGGACGTGCGATCTCTCGCACGACTACGTGAGCATCAACGCGGATTACCGTTCCTGAGCCCTGACGCGACGGCTGCACGCCTCCCACCGGAGGCGGGAGCCGTCGGCGCAGAGGGTCGATGCCCGACCGGCATCGGCCACGCGCCGGCAGACGTCGCCGACGGTGTCGGCACATCGCCGGCAGGTGGCACAAGCACCGTGGCGCACAGCGAAGGGAAACGACAACACGACGAAGCATCGACACGAGCGTCCGTAAGCGACGCGGGGATATCGAAGCATGGACAAGCTTGAGCAGTTCCTTACACGCGCTGAAGGCGTGCTGGCCCGGTTGGAAGCGATGCTGCCTCCGGGGACTCCCGAGATCGACTGGAACGCCGCCGTGGCGTTCCGCTGGCGCAAGAAGCAGGGACGCGGGTTCCTGCAACCGGTTGCGCACGTGTCCGGGATTACGCTGGGCGATCTGCAAAACATCGAGCGCCAGAAGGGGCTGATCGAGCAGAACACGCGCCAGTTCGTCCGTGGCGAACCCGCTAACAACGTGCTGCTCACCGGGGCGCGTGGCACGGGGAAGTCGTCGCTCATCAAGGCCTGCCTGAACCAATACGCTCCGGAAGGTCTGCGTCTGATTGAAGTGGACAAGGACGATCTGACCGATCTGGGCGATATCGTCGACCTGATTTCGAAGCGTCCCGAGCGCTTCGTGGTGTTTTGCGACGACCTGTCGTTCGAAGACGGCGAGTCGGGCTACAAGGCGCTCAAAGTCGCGCTCGACGGCTCGATCGCTGCGCAGTCCGACAATGTGCTGATCTACGCGACGTCGAACCGCCGTCACCTGCTGCCGGAGTACATGAAGGACAACGAAAGCTATCGCCACACCGAAGACGGTGAGATTCATCCGGGCGAAGTGATCGAGGAGAAGATCTCGCTGTCCGAGCGCTTCGGGCTGTGGGTGAGCTTCTATCCGTTCAAGCAGGACGACTACCTGACGATCGTCAGCCACTGGTTGCAGCATTTCGGTGTGCCGGCCGATCAGACGGAGACGGCGCGTCACGAGGCACTGATCTGGGCGCTGGAGCGTGGTTCGCGTTCGGGCCGTGTGGCGTTTCAGTTCGCCCGCGACTGGGCGGGCAAACAGCGTGGCGCATCGCACGCATCGCTAACATCGTAACGATCCGGTGAACGGGGTGTCTGGACAGCTTGTCCGTACGCCGCTCGTTCATTTGGTCAGGAAATTCCGCAGGCATTGTGCAGTGATATGACAGACTCGAAACGATTTGCGCCCGATGGGCGTCCCGTCACGGAAGTGGCTGTTGGTGTGATGGTGCGCCCGGATGGCTCGGTACTCCTTGGCCAACGTCCGGCAGGCAAGCCGTACGCCGGCTACTGGGAATTCCCGGGTGGCAAGCTCGAGGCGGGCGAGTCGGTCGCTGCCGCGCTGGCGCGCGAGTTGCAAGAAGAACTCGGCGTGACGGTGGAGCGTTGCTCGCCGTGGCGCGTTCTCGAACACGATTACCCGCACGCGTATGTGCGTCTGCATTTCTGCAAGGTGACGGCGTGGCGGGGCGAGCCGCACGGCAAGGAAGGGCAGGCGCTGGCGTGGGAGCATCCGCCGGTGAGCGTAGAACCGTTGCTGCCCGCTGCGCTGCCGCCGCTGACCTGGCTCGCCGAGGAGCTCGCTGCGAAGTCTTAGTAATGGCGCAGTAATAGGCCTAGCAATGGCGTAGTGTTCGACGGGCGGCGTTGCCGGAGGGGTGGCGATGCGGCGCGCGTCCAGAAATGAAAAAAGGCACCCGGGAGGGTGCCTTTCTCGTTGGGGCCGACGGGTTGGATGCTGTCCGTCCGGCTTACCGCTTCATAGTACAGAGCTTCGCATTACCGCTCCGTAGGATCGAGCGGTGCGTCTTGCGAGGGGTCATCGGGCGATTCGGCGGGGATCGTGTACTTCTCCGCGGCCCACGCGCCCATGTCGATCTGCTTGCAGCGCTCCGAGCAGAACGGGCGGAACTTGGCTTGCGGTCCCCAGACCACCTTCTTGCCGCAGGTGGGACAGTTGATGACAGTCGTCATGGTCTTACAGATTGCAGAGCGTGAGCAGGAACGGTACGTCGCTATCGACCGGACGCGGCTTCAGATCACCGTCCTGCGTTGTGAAACGCACCCACAGCATGTACTTGTTGGCGCTGGCTTCGGGAATGACGCGCAGATCGGTCGCAACACGCACCTGCATGAGCTGGTAGACGCGCCCGGTCAGCATCTGCTGATAGCTGCCTTGTTGCGCCATGGCCTTGCTGGCGTGGCCGGACTCGCGGGCGAGGCCCAGCACGATGCCGATGGCGTCGCGCAGCGGCAGCAGCGGACCGATCCACTTGTCGATGTCCTGACGGCGCTGTTCGGTGTCGTTATGACGCCAGGCGTAATAAGACGGCAGATCGAAGCGGCACGTGCCCCCCGGGATCACCGAGCGGCTGCGAATGCTGGCCAGCCATTCGTTGTCGTTCAGGTGCTGACCGGGCTTGCCGGGAATCTGGTTCAGATTCGCAATCGCCTGCTCGACTTCGCCGATGAACTGTTCGAGCGCGTCGGAGGCGATATCGGGATTGCCGCGATAGGTCTGGAGCGTCTGACGCTGCCGGTCGAGTTCCTTGACCAGCTCGTTCTTCAGGTCGGTTCGTCCGGCGATGTCGGCAATCTCGAACATCGTGATCAGCGCCGCATGGTGATCGAGCGGCTGATCCTGTCCGACGAAAAAGGCAAAGCGCCCGAACAGCTCTTCTAGCCGAAGCAGCGTGCGAATGCGTTCGTTGAGCGGATATTCGTACAGGATCAAGCGCGTTGGCCCAAAAGTTGGCGCTTTTCAGCGTAATGGCGACATTCTAATGCGGGAATCTGTTGGGGTGCAACGCGAGTGGGCGCTCCATCGAAGGCGGCGTGCGCGAGGCGGGCAAGAAACGCGAGCGCCAACGCCGATCAGTTGCCTTCCGTTTGCGCCGCAAACTTCAGATACGCCGCATGCAAACGGTCGACCTGCGGGGCCAGGGGGGCGTGCTGAACGTCGTTGTCGATGACGTCATCGGCCACGGTGAGCCGTTGCGCACGCGTGGCCTGTCGCGCCATGATCGCCTGCACCTGCTCGCGAGTGAAGCGGTTTCGGGACATGACGCGCGCGATTTGCGTGTCCTCGGTGCAGTCCACGACGAGCACCCGCTGCACCCGCTCGCGCCACGTGCCCGACTCCACCAGCAGGGGGACGACGAAAATCAGATAGGGCCCGTCTGCCGCTGCGGCAGCACGCTCACACTCCGTGCGGATCAGCGGGTGGGTAATCGCCTCCAAACGCGCTTTTGCCGCGTCGTCCGAGAAGACCGCTTCGCGCATGCATGCGCGGTCGAGCGAGCCGTCCGGGGCGACGAAGGCATCGCCGAACTCGCGCCGAATCGCCGGCATGGCCGCGCCTCCCGGTGCGGTGATGCTGTGCGCAATGGCGTCGGTGTCGATGATGGCGACGCCGTGGGTGGCGAACAGATTGGCGACGGTTGTCTTGCCGCTGCCGATGCCGCCGGTCAGGCCGATGGCGTAAGTCATGGAGTCCCTCCGATCCAGATCATCAGACCGTTGCCGCCGAACAGCGTGGCGATGCCTGCCGCTGCGAGAAAAGCGCCGAACGGAAACATTTGGTCGCTGCGCAGGCGTCCGGCGATCCACGCGCTGCCGGCGACGACGATCGCGAGCAGGCAGGCGAGCGTCAGAATCTGCAACAACGCCGTCCAGCCGAACCATGCGCCTAGCGCTGCATAGAGTTTGAAGTCGCCGAAGCCCATGCCTTCGCGACGACGCAGCCACCAGTACACCCAATACAGCAACCAAAGACTCAGGTAGCCGGCGGCCGCGCCGATAACCGCCGCGGGCAGCGTGGCGAACCAGTGGCCGAGGTTACACAGCAGTCCGGCCCAGAGCAGGGGCAACGTCAGGATGTCGGGCAGGAGCTGCGTGTCGTAGTCGATGTAGGCGAGTGCGATCAGCGTCCAGACGAGTCCGAGCGCGCCGACACTCTGCCAGGTGGGGCCGAAGCGCCATGCGATGGCGACGCTCATCACGCCGCTCAGCAGCGATATTTGCCAGCGTCTCGACGGGGCGGTGTGGGGTGACGGAATGTGGGGCGCGACGAGCACGCCGGCCGGCGTCATTACGACCGGGGAATGCGCGGCGCACGGCAGCGCAGCGTGGTGCGAGGCGGCATGATGCGACGCGGCGTGATGTGGCGATGCATCCGTCGCATCCGTCGCATCGGCGGCCTGCATCTCTTCAAGCCAGGCCCGTTCGACGGCGACCGGCACCCGTCGCACGACGACATCGAGACCCAGTCCGGCAATGAAGCCTGATACGGCGAACAACAGCAGGCGCCAATGAGGTTCGAGTTGCGCCAGCCAGTCGACAAGAAGCAGTTCTGCGTAACCATTCATGGCGGTCATGGCGTTCATGCCGTTCATGCGACACCGTATCCGAGTTGGAACATCGGCAGGTACATGGCGAGCACCATGCCTCCGATCAGCAGGCCAAGAAACGTAATCATCATGGGTTCCAGCGTCGCGCAGGCACTGACCAGCGCATGCGAGGCTTCTTCGTCGAGCAGGCCGGCGGCCTGGTTGAGCATGCGCCCGAGTGTACCCGATTCCTCTCCGATGACGCTCAGCTGCGCGATCGCCAGCGGCCACCGTGCATCCGCCTCGAGGGTGGTCGCGAGCCGCGCGCCACGGGCAACTGCCCGATGCACGTCATGCGCGGCACGCTGCATGACGAGGTTGCCGCATGCACTCGCGGCGGCGTCCATCGCGTCGGGGAGTGCAACGCCCGCATCCAGCAACGTGCCAAGGGTTCTGGCCCAACGGGCGGCGCTCAGCATGCGGATGATCCGGCCAGCGCCCGGTAGCCGCAATATCAGGTGATCCCGTAACCGACGTACTCGCGCGCTGCGCCTCCATGCCGCCGTGACCCCCAACCCCAACGCACCTAGGCCCGCCAGCAACCATTGCCCATGGATCAGCGACGCCCGCGAGACGTCGATAAGCCATCGGGTGAGCGGCGGCAGCGGCACACCGCCGCCGGCGGCGCTGGCGAACAGACGCTCGAACTCCGGGATCACCCAATGCAGCAGGGCGATCACGACGGTCACGGCGACCGCCAGCACGGTCAACGGATAGGCCAGCGCGCGTTGAAGCTTCTCTCTCACGCCTCTCGTGTGATCGTAGTGCGCGCTCAGACGAGCCAGCGTTGGGCCAAGCTGGCCGCTCAGCTCACCTGCCGCAATCAATTGGCAATCGACGCCGCTGAACCGGTGGCAGGCCCGCGCCATGGCGTGGGCTAGCGGATGCCCTTGCGCAACGTCGGATCCGATCGCCGACGCGAGTCGCTTGAGTCCTCGCGTATGGGCACCGCGAGCCAGCACGTCGAGTGCCGCCGTGAGCGGCACGCCGGCCGCCAGCAACGTGGCAAGACGACGGACAAGGTCGGTGGCGTCTGCCGATCGGACGCGTCCGGCAGGAACATGTCTGCGTCCGGGACGCAAGTGCGTAATGGTCAGACGCTGGCTGCGCAGCATCAGACGGGCGGCGGCTTCGCCGGGCGCGATGACCTCTCCGCGCCGGTGCTGCCCGTCGGCATCCAGCCCCCGCCATTGCCAACGGCGGGGCTGTGTCATGGACGTTATAGGTGTCACGGGAGTTATGGGCGTTATGCGAGTGATGGGCGCCATGGTTCACCTCTGTGCAAAGCAAGACGCAGCCGAGATCGCCACATTCGCGTTGAAAGCGAGCGCGGCGCATGCACCGATGCGAGCGGCGCGCAGTGCCAAATATGTCGCGTGGCGGTTTCAGGCGGGCGTTGTCGCATTGACATCGTCCTCGCTGACGGTGCCCGCCGCGACATGCCATAGCCCGGCTTCACGCAACGTCATCACGCCCTCGCGCTGGGCCTGCGCGGCGAGTTCGTGCGGGCTACGTCCCTGTGCGATGTTGATCGCCTGTGTCGTGCTGATCGGCATCACCTGAAACGCACCGATGCGCCCGGCAAAACCGGTGCCATGACAGCGCATGCAGCGATGTGAGGCGCGTTCAGCATCTTGCGATGCGTGGCTGGGTTCGCATCCTGCCGGACATCGGCGCCGGAGCAATCGCTGCGCACTGATGACCAGCAGCGTCGACGAAAGATTGAACGGTGCAACACCGAGGTCGAACAGGCGCGCGAGCGTGCTGGGGGCGTCGTTCGCATGGACGGTCGCGAAGACGAGGTGCCCGGTCTGTGCCGCCTGCACGGCAATCTCCGCAGTTTGCGCATCGCGGATTTCGCCGACCACGAGAACGTCCGGATCCTGGCGCAGAAAAGCGCGCAAGGCTGTCGCGAAGTCGAGCCCGGCGCGCTCGTTGAGATTGACCTGCGTGACGCCCGGCAAGCGGATTTCCACCGGATCTTCGATGGTGACGATGTTGCGCGACGTGTCGTTGAGCCGACGCAGGCAACTGTAGAGCGAGACGGTCTTGCCGCTGCCCGTCGGCCCGGTCAGCAGGATCATGCCGTGCGGCCGGGCAATCGCGCTTGCGAGCGCAAGGTACTGCTTCGGTGTGTACCCAAGACCCTCGAGCGAGAGCGGTACCTTCGCGCCATCGAGCAAGCGCACGACGAGCTTCTCACCATGGAGTGTCGGCAGTGCACTGACGCGGCACTCGACCGGCTCACCGGCTTCACGCCACACCATGCGTCCGTCCTGGGGCAGACGCTTTTGCGCAATATCGAGATTGGCCAGCACTTTGAGACGCGAGACGAGCATGTCGCGCCAGGGCATGGGGACGTCGCGGTGTTCCTGAAGATGACCATCGATGCGCAATCGAATGCGAAAGCGTTGTGCCATCGGTTCGAAATGCACATCGGACGCGCCTGCCCGAATGGCTTCGCTCAGCATCTGCTCGAGGAACTGCAACGGCGTAGCGGCTTCGCGAGAGGCACGCTGCCCGGCGGCGGTCGCGGCAATCTCGCGGCGATCGTCAGGTGACGCTGCCGCGGCGGCATGGGCGGCATGGGCGGCATGGGCGGGATGAAATGACATGACAGGGTTTTGCGAGGGCTGGGTGAAGCTTCAGTCTCGTCAAAACCCTGGAGCGGCTCAATCGGAATTGCCCGAAAAATGGGGCGATGTTACGGGCAGTGAACGTGCGCGATTCAATGGTGCGACGACGATCGTGTGCCCGGCTTGAACAGACGCACCATCTTGATGGCCTGATTGTCGATCTGCACGATTTCCATGCGAACGCCGCTGACTTCGAGGCTGACGGCCGCTTCCGGAATTTCACGCAGCACTTCGAGGATCAGGCCGTTCAGTGTCTTCGGGCCATCGGTTGGCAGTTGCAGATTCAATCGGCGGTTCAGGTCACGCAGGCCCACGCCGCCGCTGACCAGACAATCGTCGTTTGCCGTCCAGCCCGAGCGGCTGCCGCCCGTGCCCGGCACGCTCGTGGTGAACTCGCCGATGAGTTCTTCGATGATGTCCTCGGTGGTGACGAGTCCTTCGACTTCACCGTATTCGTTGACGACCAGCCCCACGCGTCGGTGATTTTCCTGGAAATACTGCAACTGGCGCAGCGCAGGCGTGTCGCTTGGGATGAAGTACGGGTCGACGATCAACGCACGCAAGGTGTCGACCGTGAGGGTGTCGGGGTGCCTCAGCGCCGCGAGCGTGCGACGTACCGGAAGAATGCCGACGACACGATCGATGTCACCGTCATAGACCGGCAGCTTGTTGTGATAGCAGGTCTCGAGTTGCGTGAGGATGGTGTCGAGCGGCGCCGAGATGTCGAGCGCCTCGATGCGCGCGCGCGGCACCATCACGTCGTCGACGGTGATGTTCTCGAGGTCGAGCAGATTGAGCAGCACGCTGCGCGGCTTGGTCGGCATGTAGTTGCCGGCCTCTAGCACGATGGTGCGCAGTTCTTCCGTGGTAAGGCGCGCTTCGTTGGCCGCGCGGCGCGTATCGATGTGCAGTATGCGCAGCATGCCGCGCACGAAACCGTTGAGCACCCAGACGAGCGGCGTGGCCACCGTCACGATCGGCTTGAGCACCGTGCTGGTCGGCAACGCGATGCGCTCGGGGTACGTCGCGCCGACAATCTTCGGGCCGATCTCGGCGAAGATGATGATGAGCAACGCGATGAGTGCGGTCGCGATCGACAGCGTGACGGCGTCGTTGCCAAAGTAGCGCACCGCAATCGATGTGGTGAGCACGGGAACGACGGTATTGATGACGTTATTGCCGACGAGAATCGTCGAGAGCAGCGCTTCGGTGCGCGAGAGCAGGCCCTGTGTCGCCTTGGCACCGTGGACGTTCATACGTACCAGATGCTTCAGGCGATGGCGGTTGAGCGCCATCATGCTCGTCTCGGAAATGGAAAAGAATCCCGAGCAGATGATCAGGAGGGCGACGGCGCAAATCTGCGCCCATAAAGGCAAGGCTTCCAAGCGATTGAGCGCGCGAATGGCGCGGGGGGTGGCAATGAGTTGCCACTATAGCAGAGGGGATCGGCGTGCCTGTCGTGCGGTTCGCCGTGCGTGACGCGCCCGCATCGAATGCGATGGACTACAAGATGTTCGTCATGCCCGATCGATGCGACATGATCGATGGGTGAAGGGTCGGAATCACGAATGCGACAGACATAAAAAAACCGCCGGACATGTCCGGCGGTTTTTTTGCTTTGCTTGAGAGCAAAGTTAATCCTGGTCGGGGTGAGAGGATTCGAACCTCCGGCCTCTACGTCCCGAACGTAGCGCTCTACCAGGCTAAGCTACACCCCGCTTCGATACTGCTGCTTCGCCGTTAAGTGCGTCGCGCTATCGAGTAAGAACATAATTCTAGCAGGCTATTTTTATAATGGGAAGAGGGAAGTGCAGAAATTGTTTGTGCCGCTGCATCGGCCTCTTCTTTTGCGCGTGCCAACGTGTAGTCGAGTGCGCCTGTACGCGTAATTGCCGCGAGAATCGGTTCGAACTTGTCGGTGCCGCCATTCTCGATCGCTTCACGCACGAGCGCGCGTTCTTCGTCCGTGCCATGTTGCAGCACATGAATGAGCGGCAGCGTCGGCTTGCCTTCGCGCAGATCGTCGCCCGCGTTCTTGCCCATCGCGTCGGTGTCGCCTGCGTAGTCGAGCCAATCGTCCATCAACTGGAATGCGGTGCCCAGACGGCCGCCGTATTCACGCACGGCCGCTTCGGTCTGCGCGTCGGCGTTGGCGAGCACGGCAGCGAGTTGCGTCGCGGCTTCGAACAGCGTGGCCGTCTTGTATTTGATGACCTGCAAATAGCGGGCTTCATCGACGTCCGGGTCGTGCATGTTCAGCAATTGCAGCACTTCGCCTTCGGCAATCACGTTGGTCGCGCGCGCGAGAATCTGCATCACGCGCATGTTGTCCACGCTCACCATCATTTCGAAGGAGCGCGAATACAGGAAGTCGCCCACCAGTACCGACGCCGCATTGCCGAACAGCGCATTGGCGGTCTGCTTGCCGCGGCGCAGGTCGGATTCGTCGACAACGTCGTCGTGAAGCAGCGTCGAGGTGTGAATGAATTCGATGACCGCCGCCAACTCGAAGCGATGCGGCGAGCTCACGCCCAGCGCGCCGGACACGAGGAGCAGCAATGCCGGACGCAGCCGTTTGCCGCCCGAATTGATGATGTACTCCGAGATCTGATTGATCAGGACCACCTCGGAGGCCAGCCGGTGGCGGATAAGCTGGTCGACGGCACGCATGTCGTCGGCGATGGCGGCCAGTACGTTCTGGGGAGAAGTCGAAGCAGTCAAGACAAGGCTCGGGTGAGGAAAAATTCGCCCCAAATTATATAGTGGGCGAGGGGACTTTCGGGGGCCAGGCCCGCGGAATGGCGGGATTCACGGAAGTCTTTGACTCAAAAGGGGAAAGTCTGTATAATCCCCGGTTTTCGTGCGCGTATTCGTTGCGCTAGGTCCGAAAATACTTCGGTATGACGGTCCGCAGCGGTGCGATTGACTGGTAAGTCGAGTCCTTTCGGGACCCTCGGTCTGCGCGGAAAATTCTCTTGTTTATGAGTGAGGTTCAACAATGTACGCGGTCATAAAAACCGGCGGCAAGCAATATAAGGTTGCTGCTGGCGAAAAACTTAAAGTAGAACAGATACCGGCTGACATTGGCGCTGAAATCACCATCGACCAGGTTCTCGCCGTTGGCGAGGGCGAATCGATTAAGTTCGGTGCGCCGTTGGTCAGTGGGGCTTCCGTCAAGGCTACCGTTATCGCCCAGGGTCGTCACCCCAAGGTGAAGATTTTCAAGATGCGCCGTCGCAAGCACTACCAAAAGCGTCAAGGCCATCGCCAAAACTACACCGAGCTGCGTATCGACAGCATCAACGGCTAATCGATCGAGCTAGGTAAGGAGTTAAGTCATGGCACACAAAAAAGCAGGCGGATCGTCCCGTAACGGCCGCGATTCTGAGTCGAAGCGCCTCGGCGTGAAGGTGTACGGCGGTCAGGCAATCCTGGCTGGCGGCATCATCGTTCGCCAACGCGGTACTCGTATGCATGCCGGCGAAAACGTCGGTATCGGTAAGGACCACACGCTGTTTGCACTGGCCGATGGCCACGTGCAATTCGCCATCAAGGGCGCAGCGAAGAAGCAAGTGGTTAGCGTGGTGCCGGCAGCGTAAGCTAAGCCTTTTGCCACCAAAAGGCTCCGCTCTCATGCGGAGCCTTTTTTGTTTGTCTCGCCTGTGTGCCGCGGATATCACGCGCCCGGGCCGGATCATTGAACAGTATTTGGATCGTCTGCGGACGGTCGATTGAGCGGAACGCACCCACATGAAATTCATTGACGCAGCGCGTATCGAGGTGATCGCCGGGAACGGCGGCAATGGCTCGGCATCGATGCGCCGGGAAAAGTTCGTGCCGTTCGGTGGACCTGACGGCGGCGACGGCGGTCGCGGCGGCAGTGTGTTTGCCGTGGCGGATCGCAACATCAACACCCTGATCGATTACCGTTACGCACGCAAGCATCTCGCGAAGAACGGCGAATCCGGTCGCGGCGCAGATTGCTACGGCAAGGGCGGCGAGGACATCTACCTGCGCATGCCCGTCGGCACCATCATCAAAGACATGGAAACCGGCGAGACCATCGCCGATCTGACCGAACATGGTCAGCAAGTCGTGCTCGCGCAAGGCGGTGCAGGTGGTCTGGGCAACCTCCATTTCAAGTCAAGCACGAACCGTGCGCCCCGTCAGAAGACGGATGGCAAGCCCGGTGAGCGCCGTATGCTCCAGCTCGAGCTCAAGGTGCTCGCGGACGTCGGTCTGCTCGGCATGCCGAATGCCGGCAAGTCGACGTTCATCGCATCGGTCTCGAATGCGCGTCCGAAGATCGCCGATTACCCGTTCACGACGTTGCACCCCAACCTCGGTGTCGTGCGCACCGCGCCGGGCAAGAGCTTCGTGATTGCGGATATTCCCGGCCTGATCGAAGGCGCGGCGGAAGGTGCGGGGCTGGGCCACCAGTTCCTGCGTCACTTGCAGCGCACCGGCTTGCTGCTCCATATCGTGGACATTGCACCGTTCGACGAGGGCGTCGATCCGGTCGCCGACGCGCAGGCGATCGTGCTCGAACTCCAGAAGTATGACGAGGAGCTGTTCCAGAAGCCTCGCTGGCTGGTGCTCAATAAGGTCGACATGGTGCCGGAAGCCGAGCGTGCCGAGCGCGTGGCCGACTTCCAGAAACGTTTCGGCTGGGATGGCCCGACCTTCGAGATCTCCGCGCTGACGGGCGAAGGCTGCGAGAAGCTGTGCCTGGCGGTGCAGGAATATCTCTACCAGCAACGCGGTGCCGTCGAGGAAGCCCTCGAAGATGCCGCACTGGATCCGCGTTTCCGTGCCGGCAGTGCTGCCCCGGCTCCCGCCGCGCCGGCCGCCGACGCCGAGCCACAAACACCCCCGGACGACACGCCAAAGGCGTAAACTCCACATCACTCAAACGCGGGTGCTGGCGCGGAAAATTGCGCCACCCTCAGCGATACGGTTGCTGTAGCCATGTGAGGGAAGTGCGCGCCAAACGCCACTTCCCGACGCCTCCGGGCGACTGCGGCGGCCCGTCTTCCCAATACAATCCGCAGGAGAATCCAGGTCCATGCGTTCGGTCATCGCCGATGCCAAGCGGCTCGTGGTGAAAGTGGGGTCCAGTCTCGTGACCAACGACGGTCGCGGTCTGGATGAGGTCGCCATTGCGCGATGGGCACAACAGATCGCCGCGCTGCGGCACGGTGGCGAGGGGCGCCCGCCAAAGCAGGTGGTGCTCGTCAGCTCGGGCGCCATTGCGGAAGGGATGCAGCGTCTGGGCTGGGCGCGCCGACCGAAGGCCATCGACGAACTGCAAGCGGCCGCTGCCGTGGGGCAGATGGGCCTCGCACAGGTCTACGAGACCCGCTTCGCCGAGCACGGCGTGCGCACCGCACAGATTCTCCTCACGCATGCCGATCTGGCCGACCGCGAACGCTATCTGAATGCGCGGACGACGTTGTTGACGTTGTTGCGTCTTGGCGTAGTGCCGATCATCAACGAGAACGACACGGTCGTGACCGACGAAATCAAGTTCGGCGATAACGACACGCTGGGCGCGCTCGTGACCAATTTGATCGACGGCGACGCGCTGGTCATCCTGACCGATCAATCGGGCCTGTACACGGCCGATCCGCGCAAGAACCCCGACGCCGAGTTCGTGCACGAGGCCGAGGCGGGCGACGAGCGTCTGGAAGCGATGGCAGGGGGCGCCGGGACCAACATCGGACGCGGCGGCATGCTGACCAAGATTCTGGCGGCCAAACGCGCCGCAACGAGCGGCGCACACACGGTGATCGCTTCCGGGCGCGAGGCCGATGTGCTGGTGCGTCTGGCGGGCGGCGAAGCCATCGGCACACAACTGGTCGCGCGCACGGCAGTGCTCACGGCCCGCAAGCAGTGGATGGCAGACCATTTGCAGGTGCGCGGGCGTGTCGTGATCGACGCGGGCGCGTGCAAGAAGCTGATGGAAGAGGGCAAGAGCCTCTTGCCCATCGGTGTGATCGACGTTGAAGGCTCGTTTGCGCGCGGTGAAGTGATTGCCTGCGTGGACGAGGCCGGTCATGAAATCGCGCGCGGTCTGTCGAACTACAGCGCATCGGAGGCGCGGCTTATTCGTCGTCACCCGAGCAGCGACATCGAGCAGGTGTTGGGGTTCGCGAACGAACCCGAGCTGATCCATCGCGACAATCTGATTCTGCGTTGAGCCGCAGGGCGGGCGAGTGCCCGCCTTACGTTGGCAGCCGAAGGTCAGTGCGTCAAATGCCAAAAACGCCGGCACGCAATGCGTGACCGGCGTTTGTCATTCAAGGACAGGTAACGGGCAACGCCCGCTTGCCGCTCTCAACGATATTCCGGATTGGTCGTCGGGAAGCGCAGCCCCTGGACGATGGCCTTGGCGTTGCCCAGTGGCGTCTTGTCCTGGCAGAGATAGTCGCGATAGAGAATGCCCTGATAGGCCGTCGCGCCATACGGGCGGATCGGGCGCCATTCGCTGTTGCGTGCCGGGGCCCACGTGCCATCCGGCCGGCCGGTGGCGTACAGGCGCGACTCGAACGACGAGCAATGGATACCTTCGAACGACACGTTGCGCGCGCCTTCCTTACTGCGGATCACGGCGACATAGCGCACTACGCCGTCTTCCGTGACCTGCACCGACTTTGCGTCGATGGCGTAGTCGAGCGTGGCGTTCGGCAGCGTGGGGAAGCTCACCAGATCGGCGTCTTGCGGTGCCGATGTCGGCATGGCGTAATCCGCTTCCTTCCATTTGCCCTTGGCGGCTTCCTGCTGGGCGAGGTATTCGTCGAAGTCCTGGACCGGTGTCGACGTGCTGCTACAGGCGGCAATCAGCGCCACAGCGGCCAGAGGAACCAGAGCGGCCAGGCGCGGGGTGCGGCGGGCAAAGAAAGAACGCATGAGATGTGGATGAGAAGTCGGTTGGACGGCGGATGAACGAAAGCGGGCAATCCGCGCGGCGTCCCTGAGGACGCCAGGTCAAAAAAAGGGCGCGGGCATGACGCCCGCGACCGATGATGGGACACGCTGGCCACGGCCCGGTTCAGTGCTCCCGGGGCGGCATGCCCGAACTGACCGAGCTTGCCGCTTCGCCAGCGCCGTCACCGCAGTCGTGACTGCCGCAGTCGTCGTCGTGCGCGTCCGAGCCGCCGGGCGGCATGTCGCCGATCCGGGCCCCGGCGCGCGGAAACCGCCGGCGGTCCTGCGGCGCGCGTGTCGCCGAGCGCCGCAGATAGCGCGATAGCTCATTCAGGGCGAGTTGGTAGACCTCGCGTTTGAACTCGATCACCGCGTCGAGCGGCACCCAGTATTCGTTCCAGCGCCAGGCATCGAACTCGGGATGATCGGTGGCACGCAGGCAGATGTCGCAATCGCGACCGACCATGCGCAGCAGGAACCAGATCTGCTTCTGGCCCCGGTAATGTCCGCGCACTTCGCGCTTGATGAATTTGTCCGGCACCTCATAACGCAGCCAGTCGCGTGTGCGACCGATGATTTTGACGTGTTCTGGCTTTAGCCCGGTTTCCTCGTGCAATTCTCGGAACATGGCCTGTTCGGGCGTTTCGCCGTACTTGATGCCGCCTTGCGGGAACTGCCAGGAGTGCTCGCCCAGCCGCTTGCCCCAGAACACTTCATTGCGTGCGTTTAAGAGGATGATGCCGACGTTCGGGCGAAAGCCTTCACGGTCAAGCATACAACCACCCTTGAATCCTTTAAAATTGCTTCGATTATAAACAGATAATCACCGGCGCGGCGGCCGGCGGCGGCTCGGGTGACCGGGGCGGCGCGCAAGGCCGGCGGGTGTCTCAGGGGCTGCGACGATGTTCAGGCGTGCCCCAGTCCCCCCGCTTCTGGCAACCGACCCGACCGCTATGCTCGCCGTTGACCCTCATTTTTCCGGAAATCTGCATGAAAGCCTCTCGTTTCTTCATCGGCACCCTCAAAGAAGCCCCTGCCGACGCCGAAATCGTCAGCCACAAGCTGATGATGCGCGCCGGCATGATTCGCCGTGTCGCTGGCGGTATCTACGATTACCTGCCGATCGGTCTGCGCTCGATCCGCAAGGTCGAAGCCATCGTCCGTGAAGAAATGAACCGCGCCGGTGCGCTCGAACTGCTCATGCCAGCCGTGCAACCGGCCGAACTGTGGCAGGAGTCGGGCCGCTGGGTGCAGTACGGCCCGGAGCTGCTGCGTCTGAAGGATCGCAACGACCGCGAATTCGTCGTCGGTCCGACGCACGAAGAAGTCGTGACGGACATCGCCCGCCGCGAAATCAAGAGCTACCGCCAACTGCCGGTGAACTTCTACCAGGTGCAGACGAAGTTCCGCGACGAGATCCGTCCGCGCTTCGGCGTGATGCGCGGCCGCGAATTCATCATGAAGGACGCCTACTCCTTCGATAAGGATCGTGCCGGCATGCAGGTGTCTTATCAGAAGATGTACGACGCCTACGTGCGCATCTTCACGCGTCTGGGTCTGGAATTCCGCGCCGTGGTGGCCGACAACGGCTCCATCGGCGGTTCGGGTTCGCATGAATTCCACGTGATTGCCGAGACTGGTGAAGACGCCATCGCCTATTGCCCGACGTCCGACTATGCGGCCAACGTTGAAATGGCCGAGGCGCTCGCGCCCCAGGGCGAGCGTGCCGCCCCTGCCGAGGCACTGACCAAGACCGCCACGCCGGGCAAGGCCAAGTGCGAAGCGGTTGCGCAACTGCTGTCGATCCCGCTCCAGCGCACGGTCAAGTCGATTGTGCTCGCCACGGACAGCGAAGACGCCGGCACCACTATCTGGCTGCTCCTGCTGCGCGGCGATCACGAGCTGAACGAGATCAAGGCAAGCAAGGTGCCGGGGCTTTCGGGCTTCCGTTTCGCGAGCGAAGCCGAGATCGTCGAATGGTTCGGCACGCCCCCGGGTTATCTGGGGCCGCTGGGCACGAAGAAGCCGGTCAAGCTCGTGGTCGATCGCACGGTCGCGAAAATGAGCGACTTCGTGGTCGGCGCGAACGAGGTCGACTTCCACATTACCGGCGTGAACTGGGGCCGCGATCTGCCCGAGCCGGAAGTGGTGGCCGATCTGCGCAACGTCGTGCCGGGCGACCTCTCGCCGGACGGCAAGGGTGAGATCGCCCTGTGCCGCGGTATTGAAGTGGGCCACGTGTTCCAACTGGGCACCAAGTATTCCGAGGCCATGGGCGCCACCTTCCTCGACGAGACCGGCAAGCCGGCCCCGATGGAAATGGGCTGCTACGGCATCGGCATCACGCGTATTCTCGGCGCTGCCATCGAACAGAATTTCGACGATCGCGGCATCATCTGGCCGGAATCGATCGCGCCGTTCGAAGTGGTGCTGTGCCCGATGGGCTACGACCGCAGCGACGCTGTGCGTGCCGCCACCGATAAGCTTTACGAAGAACTGCTGGCCGCCGGCGTCGACGTGATTTTCGACGACCGTGGCGAGCGTCCCGGTGTGATGTTCGCCGACTGGGAACTGATCGGTGTGCCGCATCGCGTGGTGATCGGCGACCGTGGCCTGAAGGAAGGCAAGATCGAGTATCAGGGCCGTCGCGACGAGCAAGCCCAGTTGCTCGACGTTGCCGCCGTGGCGGAAGTGGTGGCCGGCAAGGTGCGCGCCGGCAAGGCCGTCTGAGCGAGGGCGGTGCGGCGCGCCGGTGAACGTTTGCCGGTGAGGTGTCGCACGTCCACAGACACATAGGGCATTACCTGACGGCAGTCGCCTCGGCGGCTGCCGTTGTCATATCTGGAAGCGTTGCAGTATGGAATACACGTTTGCGTCAGCCACGGTGCTGTTGTTGCTCATCACCGACCCGTTCGGCAATATCCCGATCTTCGTGAATGCCCTGAAGAACGTGCCGGCCCATCGACGGGCGCGGGTGATCTTGCGCGAGGTGCTGATTGCGTTCGTGATCCTGCTGATCTTCATGCTGGCGGGCGACCGCTTCCTGCGCATGATGAGCCTCACCGACCTGTCGTTGCAGTTGGCCGGGGGCATCGTGCTGTTCCTGATCGCGCTGCGCATGATCTTTCCGCGTCCCGATCAGGGCTCGTTGCCCGATGCGGGCGAGCCGCTCATCGTGCCGTTGGCCATTCCGGCGCTTGCCGGCCCATCGGCGCTCGCGACCGTCATGCTGCTCGTGTCGCAGCAACCGGGACGCATGCTGGAGTGGATCATGGCGCTGTGCGTGACGATGGCCGTCTGCGCGGTGGTGCTGGTACTGGCCGATCGCATCGAGCGATGGGTCGGCTCGCGGGTCGTGGCGGCGTTCGAGCGGCTGATGGGGCTGATTCTGGTGGCCATCTCGGTCGAGATGATCCTCAAAGGCGTGAGGATCTTCGTGCACCAGTTCTGATCGCACGGCACGCACGCCAGCAATGAAAAAGGGGCCTCACAGGCCCCTTTCGCTTTCGTGCGCTGGTGTTGCGGGACGTTGTGCCGCAGCAGCCGCTCAGCGCGGCGTGGTCAGCGCGCGGATCGCTGGCAGGTTGCGCCAGTAGCCCTTGGCGTCCATGCCGCAGCCGAAGACGTAGCGGTCCGGCACCGTGAAGCCGCAGAAATCCGGGTGCGACGGCTTTTCCTTCGTCAGGAGCTTCTCGCACAGCACGGCGCTGTAGAACTTCGAGGCGCCCATCTCCAGAATGCGGTCGCGAATCGCCGCCATGGTGGCGCCTTCGTCGAGAATGTCGTCGAGCACCAGCACCACGCGATCGCGCACCGAGTCGCGCGGCGCCACGCGCCACTGCATCGCACCGCCGGTGGTGGTGTTGTTGTAGCGCGAGAGGTGGATGTAGTCGAACTCGAGCGGGAAGTCCAGACGCGGCAGCAGCATGCCGGTGAAGACGGCCGCGCCGCCCATGACCGACAGCACCATCGGGAATTCGTCGCCAATCGCGTCCTTGATGGACTTGGCCATCGTGTCGACGGACCGGTTCACCTTGTCGGCCGAGACGATTTCTTCGGAATTACGGAATACTTCGAGGGCTTCTTCGCGGTTCATATGGGGCGACCCTGTGGAACGTGTTGCGGGGGATGTCGCTAAGTGCGGCCCGGAGTATATACGGAAAGTCCGTCATGATGCCCGAGCCGCGACCGGTCAGCCTGGCTCAGCGCATGCCGGGCATCATGCCTTTCATGCTGCGCATCATCTTCATCATGCCACCGCCTTTGAGTTTCTTCATCATGGTGCGCATCTGGTCGTACTGGTTGAGCATGCGGTTGACCTCCTGCACCTGAACCCCGGCACCGGCAGCGATCCGGCGCTTGCGGCTCGCCTTGATGAGTTCGGGCTTGGCGCGCTCGGCCGGGGTCATCGAGTTGATGATGCCTTCCATGCGGCGCACCTGCTTCTCGGCCTGATCCATATTGGTCTGGCTGGCGGCGGCCTGGAATTGCGCGGGCAGCTTGTCCATGAGCGACGACAGGCCGCCCATCTTCTTCATCTGGCCGATCTGCGCCTTGAAGTCGTTCAGATCGAAGTCGCCGCCTTTCTTGACCTTCTCGGCGAGCTTTTGCGCGGCCTGCACGTCAACGCCGCGCTGGGCTTCCTCGACCAGCGCGAGAATGTCGCCCATGCCGAGAATCCGGTTCGCCATGCGATCCGGGTGGAAGACTTCGAGGCCATCGAGCTTTTCGCCCACCCCGACGAACTTGATCGGCTTGCCGGTAATGTGACGCACCGACAGCGCCGCGCCACCGCGCGAATCGCCGTCGAGCTTGGTGAGCACCACGCCGGAGAGCGGCAGCGCGTCGTTGAAGGCGCGCGCGGTGTTCACGGCGTCCTGACCGAGCATGGCGTCGACGACGAACAGCGTTTCAATCGGTTTGAGCTCGGCGTGCAGGGCGCTGATTTCCTGCATCATCACTTCGTCGATCCCCAGACGGCCGGCCGTGTCGACGAGCAGCACTTCATGGTGATGGCGACGGGCCCAGTCGACGGCCGCGCGGGCGATGTCCACCGGTTTCTGATCGGGTTGCGACGGGAAGAAGTCGGCGTCGACCTGCTGCGTCACCGTCTGCAACTGGGCGATGGCGGCGGGGCGGTAGACGTCGGTGGATACCGTGAGGACTTTCTTCTTCTGCGCGCGCAGCAGTTTGGCGAGCTTACCGACCGTCGTCGTCTTGCCCGCGCCCTGCAAACCGGCCATCAGGATGATGGCGGGCGGGGTGGTCGCGAGATTGAGTTCGGCGGCACGGCCCTCGTAATCGCCGCCCATGAGCGCGGTCAGTTCGCGCTGCACCACGCCAACGAGCGCCTGGCCCGGCGAAAGGCTGGAAATGACTTCCTCGCCGAGCGCCTTTTCCTTCACCTTGGCGATGAAATCGCGGACCACCGGCAGGGCGACGTCGGCCTCAAGCAGGGCGAGACGCACTTCACGCAGCATTTCCTGCGTGTTGGCCTCGGTCAGGCGAGCTTCGCCGCGCAGCGTCTTGACGACCTTGGCTAGGCGCGTAGTGAGATTGTCGAGCATGAAACGTATCCTGTAAGACTCGCAGTGGCCCCGGTGGCCCGGCCTGCCGGCCCGGCAGGGGCGGTGGCGGGTACGGCAGCGCGCCCGTCATGGGCTGGTGTAAACTTCAAATATGACTATTTTACTGTATGCGCTGACCGCCATCCTTTACGCCGGGTTGGCGGTTTGTTCGTGGCAAGGATACCGGCGTGATGCCGCGCTCGCTCTGGCGGGCGGGCAGGTCGCGCCTGCGCCGGTCACGGGCACGCCCTCGCGCTGGCCGATGCAGCTCTCGCTGTTCGCCGTGCTCTTGCTGCACGGGGTGTTGCTGCATCAGACAATCTTCCGCGCCGAGAGCATGCACTTCGGTTTCGCGTACATGCTCTCGGCCATGCTGTGGCTCTCGGTCGGGATTTACTGGATCGAAAGTTTCTTCTTCCCGCTAGAGAGCCTGCGGCTGATGGTCACACCCGTGGCCGCGGTTGCCTGTCTGTTGCCGATGATTTTTCCGGATGTTCGCATTCTCGGCTTTGCGGCGGATCCGATTTTCAAGGTGCACTTCATCATCGCCAACATGGCCTACGGGCTGTTCGCGCTGGCGGCGCTGCACGCGTTGCTGATGATCTACGCCGAGCGGCAACTGCATCCGTCGCGCAGAAACGACGCGACCGGCTGGCTGTCGCGCTGGCTCGAGACACTGCCGCCGCTGCTCACGATGGAAAAATTGCTGTTCCGGTTGATCGGTGCCGGGTTCGTGTTGCTGACCCTGACGCTGATTTCCGGGGTGATGTTCTCCGAGGCGCTGTTCGGGCGTGCGGTGCGCATCGATCACAAGACCGTGTTCGCGGTGGTGTCGTGGCTGATGTTCGGCGCGGTGCTGCTCGGCCGGCACTTCTATGGGTGGCGCGGCAAGGTCGCGCTGCGTTGGGTTCTGGCGTCGTTCGTGGCGCTTTTGCTGGCGTATGTCGGCTCTCGCTTCGTGCTTGAGGTGGTGCTGCATCGCATGACGGAGACTTGAAGCGCGATGCGCAATATCTTGCTGTTACTGGTGCTGCTGGTGGCGGGCACGTGGTGGATGCGACACAACGAGCGCAAGCGCAATATGGAGCGCGATCAGCGCAATGAGCGCGTGCGTCCGTCGCCGGGGAGCGACTCGCGCACGACGGCGCGTCAGGCGTTGCCGCCCGCCGAGCGCATGGTGCAATGCACCGAGTGCGATACCTATCTGCCCGAGAGCGAAGCTGTCGCCGGTTCTGGCGGTCGACACTTTTGCAGCACTGCGCACCGCGACGCCTATCTGACGCGCGAACACCGCGCCTGAGTCCCGCTGCGCGGCCAGACCGCGCAGCGATGCCGATGTCTCCCGTCGTCTCGGGCATTGCCCTCAGGCATGCTGCCTTGCGCATGTGGGTCGCATGCACTAAAACACAGTTACCGGCCCTGCACAAAAGAACCATAACAGCGGGGACGAGACGACAGGAGGGCGCAATATGCTAATGCGCAGACGGATGTATTTTCTTCTTCCCGATCTGGCCAGTGCCGGGCGCACGATGAGCGACTTGCTGCTCGCCCGAGTCGAGGAGCGTCACATCCACTTCATGGCACGTGACGAAATGGAACTGGAGGGACTGCACGAGGCTAACCTGCTACAGACTTCCGATATCGTGCACGGCGCAGAAGCCGGGCTCGTGATCGGCGGCTTCTGTGGTTTGGCAGTCGGTGCAGTCGCGGCGTTTTTCCCCATCGTGGGCACGCGTCCCCAGTGGGAATTGATGATCGTGACCGCCCCGCTCGGCGCGCTCTTCGGCGCCTGGGTGTCGAGCATGATCGGTGTGTCCGTGCCGAACTCGCGGCTCAAGGCGTTTCGTGAGCCCCTCGAGCGAGGCATGATTTTGCTGATGGTCGATGTGCGCGAGAGCCGCGTTGACGAGATTCGCGAAATGCTCAAGGAGCATCACCCTGAAGCGCATATGGAAGGGGTGGAAGCGGCAATTCCCGCATTCCCGTGATGGCCGGTGACAAGCGAGGCGACGAGCCAGTCAATCCGCAGGCAAACCAGCGAGGCAACCGGATCGAAAGCGAAAACAGGGTTGGCGAAGGAGATCAGTTTCACCGGCCGGCAACGGCCTATAGCGTCGCACCTGTGAGCGGCGCGGGGTGGTGCGCGTGTCGTATGACACGAGTGCGACGCCATCCCCGGGCGTGGTCACGCCCACGGAAGCCTCTCGGCCAGGTCAGGCGGGAGGCTTCTTCTTTGGGAATTGACGGTTCCTGTCGCGATGGCTGAAGTGCCCCTGACAATGCCCGACATCTCGATACGTCGTCTGCATCGTCGTCTGCATCCGGCATGCCGATCGCGCGCCCGGCGGCGTCACGCCAAGTGGGCTACAATGGCGCCCCTCGCTCTACGGGAGTTCGCCGTGCCCGTCATGCTTCAGTCATTTGTGTCCCCTAACGTTGCGCTCCGGTCGTGTGACTGCGTCGAGAGACGCGTGTGGCCTGCGTCGCGAGGTGAGGCATGAACGCGCGGGACAACCCGCCGCCGCTCACGCTCGATGCCGACGGATGGGTACGTGAAGCCGAACGTCTGCCGTCGCCCAATTTCGACATGCGGCCCGACGGCATGCCGACCGACCTGCTCGTGGTGCACAACATCTCGTTGCCGCCGGGGCAGTTCGGGGGCGATGAGATCGCGGCGTTCTTTCAGAATCGGCTCGATCACGATGCGCATCCGTTCTTCGACGAGATTCGCGGCGTACGTGTCTCGTCGCACTTTCTGGTGCGACGTGATGGTGCGTTGCAACAGTTCGTGTCGTGCAATGCGCGGGCGTGGCATGCCGGTGCATCGTCGTTCGAGGGACGTACACGTTGCAATGATTTTTCAATCGGCGTTGAGCTCGAGGGGACTGACGACCTCCCGTTCACGGCGGCGCAGTACGTAACTTTGGCGGCGCTCACGCGAGCGTTGCGTCAGCATTATCCGATTCAAGCTGTCACCGGACATGCCGATATAGCTCCGGGTCGGAAGACGGATCCGGGGCCGCATTTCGAGTGGCAGCGATTGCGCCGGATGGCCGATCTGGACGCCGCGGCGCTGCCGTTTCAGCCCGCCGATTAACCCCCATCCGGGGACAGGTTTTGCTTGACACGGCGATGCCACGGGCTTCCCCGGTGAACGAAATTTTTGGGTTTGCGGAGTGCGTCATCTCCACTATACTTAGTGCCAATTCCGGTGCCGACCACTACATCTAGTGGTTGATGTCAGGTTTGGCGCAGGATGCAATCACCATCAATACCGTGCTTGTCCCGCGGCGTTTTGTGGGGCGGCACAGCAGCAAAGCCGTGCAGCGGACACCTCGAACCCTTGGCCGTCCGTCGGTCGTGCGGTGTTCAGCACTTCGCTCCATCGGCGCCCCCAGGGCGCATTTTTACCGGCCGTAAAACTGGTAGAGACGCGCTAACAGCACCATCTCATTGGAACGGGAGTTTTTACATGCAGACTAACGAAAACCTCACCCGCCCGAACCCGACGCCCGCCGCAACCGCTGGCAGTGGCACGGGTGCGTCGGCGCCCCAGACGACGGGCGCATTCGAGCCGGCCACCAACGCCGACTTCAAAGTGATTCGACGCAACGGCGCGGTGGTGGGTTTCGAGCCGTCGAAGATCGCGATCGCCGTGACCAAGGCGTTCCTGGCCGTGAATGGCGGTCAAGGTGCGGCTTCGGCGCGCGTGCGCGAACTTGTGGAGCAATTGACGGAAAACGTCGTACGCGCATTGGTGCGTAGCCGTCCGAACGGCGGCACGTTCCACATCGAAGACATTCAGGATCAGGTCGAACTCGCGCTCATGCGCGAAGGCGAGCACAACGTGGCCCGCGCCTACGTGCTGTACCGCGAGAAGCGTGCGCAAGAGCGCGCTCACGCGGTCGAAGCCACGCAGGAAGCCGCTACGCCCGACACGCCGGTGCTGCGTGTCACCGATAACGGCGTGACGCGTGAGCTCGATATGTCCGTGCTGCGCGGTGTGGTTCAGGCGGCCTGCGAAAACCTCGGCGATGAAGTCGACGCCGAGCCGATCCTGACCGAGACCCTCAAGAACCTGTACGACGGCGTGCCGCTGTCGCAGGTCTACGACTCGGCGATCCTCGCTTCGCGTACCCTCATCGAGAAGGAACCGGCGTACAGCCAGGTCACGGCCCGTATTCTGATGCACACGATCCGCCGCGAAATTCTCGGCGAAGAAGTGCCGCAGGGCGAAATGGCGGCGCGCTACATCGAGTACTTCCCGCGTTTCATCAAGCAGGGTGTTGAGGCCGAACTGCTCGACGAGCAACTGCTCTCGTTCGATCTGGTCAAGCTGAGTGCCGCGCTCGACGCATCGCGCGACCTGCAATTCAACTACCTGGGCTTGCAGACGCTGTACGACCGCTACTTCCTGCACATCGACGGTCACCGCATCGAAATGCCGCAGGCGTTCTATATGCGTGTGGCGATGGGCCTGGCACTGAACGAAGTCGAGCGCGAAGCGCGCGCGATCGAGTTCTACCGGATCCTGTCGAGCTTCGACTTCATGAGCTCCACGCCGACGCTGTTCAACTCGGGCACGCGTCGCTCGCAGCTCTCGTCGTGCTACCTGACGACCGTCTCGGACGATCTGGAAGGGATCTACGAAGCGCTCAAGGAAAACGCACTGCTCTCGAAGTTCGCCGGCGGTCTGGGCAACGACTGGACGCAGGTTCGCGCTCTCGGCTCGCATATCAAGGGCACGAACGGCAAGAGCCAGGGCGTGGTGCCGTTCCTGAAGGTGGTCAACGACACGGCCGTGGCCGTGAACCAGGGCGGCAAGCGCAAGGGCGCGGTCTGCGCGTATCTGGAAACGTGGCACCTGGACATCGAAGAATTCCTGGAGCTGCGCAAGAACACCGGCGACGACCGTCGTCGTACGCACGACATGAACACGGCGAACTGGATTCCCGATCTGTTCATGAAGCGCGTGATGGAAGGCGCCGAATGGACGCTGTTCTCGCCGTCGACCTGCCCGGATCTGCACGACAAGTACGGCAAGGCCTTCGAACAGGCTTATACGGCTTACGAAGAGAAGGCCGCGCGCGGCGAGATCAAGCTGTTCAAGAAGGTGCCGGCGCAAGCGCTCTGGCGCAAGATGCTGGGCATGCTGTTCGAAACCGGCCATCCGTGGATCACGTTCAAGGACCCGTGCAACATCCGCTCGCCGCAGCAACACGTGGGCGTGGTGCACTCGTCGAACCTGTGCACGGAAATCACGCTCAACACGAGCGAGACCGAAATTGCCGTGTGTAACCTCGGCTCGGTGAACCTTGTGGCTCACCTGAAGCAAACGGCGAACGGCTACGAGCTGGATCACGAAAAGTTGCAGCGCACCATTCGTGTGGCGATGCGCATGCTCGACAACGTCATTGACATCAATTACTACGCGGTGGCGAAGGCGCGCAATTCGAACCTGCATCACCGTCCGGTGGGCATGGGCATCATGGGCTTCCAGGACTGCCTGCACCTGCTGCGTACGCCGTATGCGTCGGATGCGGCGGTCGAGTTCGCCGACCGTTCGATGGAAGCGGTGTGCTACTACGCTTACTGGGCGTCGACCGAACTGGCCAAGGAACGCGGTCAGTACTCGTCGTACAAGGGTTCGCTGTGGGATCGTGGCATCCTGCCGCAGGATTCGCTCAAGCTGCTGGCCGAAGAGCGTGGCGGTTACGTCGACGTCGACCTGTCGAGCACGCTCGAATGGGACAGCCTGCGCAAGCACATCGCCGAATACGGCATGCGCAACTCGAACTGCGTGGCGATCGCACCGACCGCGACGATCTCGAACATCATCGGCGTCTCGGCCTGTATCGAGCCGACGTTCCAGAACCTGTACGTGAAGTCGAACCTGTCGGGCGAATTCACGGTGGTCAACGAGTATCTGGTGCGTGACCTGAAGGCCCGCGGCCTGTGGGACGAAGTGATGGTCGCCGACCTGAAGTACTTCGACGGCTCGCTCGCCCGCATCGATCGCGTGCCGGCCGACCTGCGCGAGATCTACGCCACGGCGTTCGAAGTCGAGCCGAAGTGGCTGGTCGAGGCGGCCTCGCGTCGTCAGAAGTGGATCGATCAGGCCCAGTCGCTCAACATCTACATGGCGGGCGCTTCGGGCAAGAAGCTCGACGAGACGTACAAGCTGGCATGGACCCGTGCGCTGAAGACCACGTACTACCTGCGTACGATGGCCGCCACGCACGTCGAGAAGTCGACGGTGAGCCGCGGCGCGCTGAACGCGGTGCCGACGGGCGGCATGTCGGGTGGCCTCTCGGCCGAGCCGACCTCGCCGCTGGCGCAACCGATGCCGGAAGCCGAAGGCGCGGTCTGCACGATGCGTCCGGGCGACCCGGGCTTCGAAGAGTGCGAAGCTTGCCAGTAAGCTGAAGGTGCCGAGGTGCCGCAAACGGTACCCCGGCCTCTGCAAAAAACCCCGTCGCCCTTCACGGCCGGCGGGGTTTTTTCTTTGGCAGTTCGCGGTTCGCGGTTTGTCTGGCGCTCAGGTCAGATCGATGCGCATCGACAGGTCGAACGTCTGCCCGTGTGCCACCACGACGTGATCGTCGTCGAACTCGCCAACCCGGTGTGTCGACGGCTCGAGACACAGATACGGACGCCCGGCAGGCGAGTGCAGCACCAGCCAACTCGCGTTGTCGCTACGCACGGTGGCCGAGCGCAGGCCACCCGCATAGTCGATGCGCGCGGCAAATTGCCCGGACTCGGAGGGCACCTCGGCGAACCAGGTCGACCGTCCTCCCGTATCGAGTCCGCCGCCGACCGACACCACTTCCATCGCGCCGACATGCACGCGCTGCTCGCTCGGCCAGCGAATGTCTTCGGAGGGCGAACGCCAGATCGCTTCCGACTCGAACGTCAGACGAGCGCCTGCCGGCCAGCGGAAGTACGGGTGCAGCCCGAGTCCGGCCGGCATGTCTTCGGGGGAGAGGTTGGTGATCGACAACTGCATGTCCAGCCCCTGCTCGTCGAGCGACACCGAGAGATACGCCTGATAGTGCCAGGGCCACTCGGGTTGTGCCGGGCTGTCGAGTTGCAGCACGCAGCAGTGCGGGCTTTCGTCGACGACGTCCCACACGCGACGCAGTCCCCAGCCGTGCAGCGAACTCGATGCCGCCGGCGCCTCGCGAACGGCAATCGCGCGCTCGCGCCAGTGCAGCGTGTCGTCGCGCAACATATTGGTGTACGGCAGCATCGGAAACGCACCGGCTTTCGGCCATTGGTCCGATGAGAACGGCTCGTTGCCGAGCGGGACGAGGTAGTCGAAGAAGTCGTCGCGCGTGTCGCGGCGCGCGAGTCGTGCGAGCCGGCCACCGCAGCCGGGTTGTACCTCGGCCACGAGCGCGCCTTTCGAGAGGCGGATCGGTTTGCCGGGCGTGAGCACTACGGGTGTCGGGCCCGGCGAACCTGCCGCAGCCTGTGCGCCGTTGGCGCCTGGGGATGTCATCGTCGGTATCTCCTTGATCGGCGTCCGGAGGTGGCGCGCGCCGAAATCTGCCGTTCCGGTCCGCTGCGC
>Ga0181519_10000602_pt1 | contig 32892 bp, 31 predicted proteins | sample PEATcosm2014_Bin_26_FD_121102 | JGI IMG/M metagenome (GOLD analysis project Ga0181519, IMG submission 121102) | Peatland microbial communities from MTU Mesocosm Facility, Houghton, MI, USA - PEATcosm2014_Bin02_10_metaG | ecosystem: Environmental > Terrestrial > Soil > Wetlands > Peat | place...
CATATCGCCGTGGAAGAAGGGCTGCCCGTCGCCGTGTTCTCGATGGAAATGCCAGGCACGCAGTTGGCCATGCGTATGCTGGGTTCGGTGGGGCGTCTCGATCAGCATCGTCTGCGTACCGGCAAGCTGGTCGACGAAGACTGGCCCAAGCTCACGCACGCCATGCAGAAGATGAACGAGACGCAGCTTTTCGTCGATGAGACACCTGCGCTCAATCCGATGGAACTGCGCGCGCGGGCGCGTCGTCTGGCACGTCAGTGCGGCAAGCTTGGCCTGATCATCATCGATTACCTTCAGTTGATGAGCGGCTCGGGCGGCGGCGAAAACCGGGCGACCGAAATTTCCGAAATTTCGCGTTCGCTCAAGGGCCTTGCCAAAGAGCTGAACGTGCCGGTGATTGCACTCTCGCAGCTCAACCGAAGTCTTGAACAACGCCCGAACAAGCGTCCGGTCATGTCGGATTTGCGTGAATCGGGCGCTATCGAACAGGATGCCGACATCATTCTGTTCATCTATCGCGACGAAGTGTACAACCCCGATACGCCTGACAAGGGCACCGCCGAGATCATCATCGCGAAGCAGCGTAATGGTCCTATCGGCCATGTGCGTCTGGCGTTCATCGGTGCTTACACGAAGTTCGACAATCTGGCAGGTCCCCAATACTGACGCACTGATTTCCACCCATTAGTACGGGAGTGCGGTGACGCACGCCCGCAACAAGGTAGAATGTGACGTTTTTGTGTCGACCCGTCCCCTATTAATACCCGGAGTTTTCCAATAATGTTCGGTCGCTTCATGCCCACCGAGGGCAAGTTCTTTGAGCTGTTCAACCAGCATGCGGCGTGCATGGTTGCCGGCAGTCGCGAACTGTCTGCCATGCTCAACGACCTGCCCAATGCCGAGGCACGTACCGTTGCGGTGCAGAACAACGAGAAGAAAGCGGATCGCATCACGCACGAGACGATCGATCTGATGCACAAGACGTTCATCACGCCATTCGACCGCGATGAGATCCACAAGCTGATCAGCACGATGGATGACATCCTCGATCTGATGGAAGACGTGGCGACGGCCGTGTGGATGTACGACGTCAAGAGCGTGCCGAGCGAAGCCCGCACGCTGGGCGAGATCTGCGTGAAGTGCTGCGAGCGTGTGCAAAGCACCGTGGCACTGCTTAACGACATGGATCGTGCCCGCGACATTCTGAAACTCTGCGAAGAGATCGACGGCCTCGAATCGGAAGCCGATCGCCTGCTGCGCGCGTCGTTGTCGAAGTTGTTCCGCGAAGAAGCCGATGTGAAGGAACTGATCAAGCAAAAGGCCGTGTCCGAATTGCTCGAATCGGTGACTGACAAGTGCGAGGACGTTGCCAACATCATCGAAGGCATTGTGCTGGAAAACGCCTGAGCGGAGATTTTTGATGGCAACGCTGCACATCAGCCTTTGGCTGGTCGGACTATTGATCGCCCTGGCGCTCCTGTTCGACTTCATGAATGGCTTTCACGACGCCGCCAACTCGATCGCCACGGTGGTCTCGACGGGCGTGCTCAAGCCGCATCAGGCGGTGGCTTTCGCCGCCTTTTTCAACGTCATCGCACTGTTCGTCTTTCACCTGAAAGTCGCGGCGACGGTTGGCAAGGGCACGGTTCACCCCGATATCGTCGATCACTACGTGATTTTTGGCGCGCTCGTGGGCGCCATCGCGTGGAACATCATCACCTGGTACTACGGCATTCCGTCGAGTTCGTCGCACGCCCTGATCGGTGGTCTGGTCGGCGCCGCGGTGGCCAAGGCGGGCACGGGGTCGCTCGTCGCGAGCGGCCTGCTGCAAACCGTGGCGTTCATTTTCATTTCGCCGCTGCTCGGTTTCGTGCTCGGTTCGTTCTTCATGCTGCTGGTGTCGTGGCTGTTCTTTCGCACCCCCCCGGCGCGCGTGGATCGCTGGTTCCGTCGCCTGCAACTGGTTTCGGCCGGCATGTACAGTCTGGGGCACGGCGGTAACGACGCGCAGAAGACCATCGGTATCATCTGGATGCTGCTGATCGCTGCCGGCATGTGGCCGCAGGAAGCGGCGGAACCGCCGCTGTGGGTGATCGCGGGCTGCTATCTGGCGATCGGTCTGGGCACCATGTTCGGTGGCTGGCGTATCGTGCGCACGATGGGGCAGAAGATCACCAAGCTCAAGCCGGTCGGTGGCTTCTGTGCCGAGACGGGTGGGGCGTTCACCCTGTTCTTCGCCTCGTGGCTCGGCGTGCCGGTCTCGACCACGCACACCATCACCGGGGCCATCGTTGGCGTTGGCGCCACGCGTAAGCTCTCGGCGGTGCGTTGGGGCGTGGCTGGCAACATCGTCTGGGCATGGGTGCTGACGATCCCGGCCTCGGCGTTCATTGCCGCTATCGCCTGGTGGATTGGCAAGCAGATCCTGTGATGCGCTTTCGGCGGTCAGTCGTCATTCCGATGGCGGACTTGCCCTGACGCATGGAAAAAGCGGCTTCGGCCGCTTTTTTCGTTTTCCCCTCCATGCTATGGGACGGACGGCACATTGACGCGGCATATCGCCTTCATCGGGAAAATCAATTTCAATAGCTAATTGCGATTGATTACTATTTATTCATAGTGTTTTTCCCGACAGCATTGGAGACTAATATGAGCACACTGATTCATCACTCCCTGCGTAGCCGTCCGCTCGCCGCGCTCGTGGGCGCCGCCATCAATATCGGCGGTGCCGCGACGCTGCTCGCGCATCTGCGCTAAGTCTCACACGACAATCGTCCCCCACGGAGAGCGTATGCAGCGCGACACATTCGAGCAAGCCCTGGCCCGCGAAGGTTTCACGGCGTTGGTAACGGTAACGAGGGAGGCCGGCGATCTCGGCGAGCATACGCATCCCTTCGAGGCGAAGGCGCTGATTCTTTTGGGCGAGATTGCCATTCGCGTGGGCGACAACGAGCGTGTGTACCGCGAGGGCGATGTCTTTCATCTGGCGGCCAATGTAGCGCATGCCGAACGTTATGGCCCGGCGGGCGTGCAGTATCTCGTTGGCCGGAAGTAGTTACATCGCGCTGTTGGCGAAGCGGGCGATCGGATCGTCGTCCTGCGAGGGCGACGCGGTGACGTTTGCGGTGCTGCTCGACGGCGACACCTGCGGCGTCTCCATCGGAGACGGTGTTGCAGCCGTGAGCGGCCGGTTCGGTGCGGTGTTCATCGGTGCCACCGGCACGTTGGCCAGCGGCTCAGGTGCCGAGCGATTCACGTAGGTGGTGTTGCCTGCGGGCGCCTTGTTGGCAGCCACGCGTCGGACGCCATCGATGCGGCGCGCCCAATACGGGATATAAAGGCTCTCCAGACGCACCGTGCCGCCCGTGTTCGGTGCATGCACGAACTTCCCCTGACCGACATAGATGCCCACGTGCGAGTGGGCGCGTCCCGTTGTGTTGAAGAAAATGAGATCGCCCGAAGCAAGATCGTCGCGCTCGAGCGGCGTGCCGACACCGCTCATGTCGGCGGTTGTGCGTGGCAGATTCACCCCGGCGGCACGCGCGACCACGTAGCGCACGAGACCGCTGCAATCGAAACCGGAATCGGGGGTATTGCCGCCGTAGCGGTAGGGAATGCCCACGAGGCTCATCGCTTCGAGCGTGATTTCCTCCTGGCCCGCGCTGCGCTCCGGCCCCACGGTGCGGTTGCCATAGTTCGCAGTGCTGCCTTGCCGGACCGACGGGCCAGACGAGCAGGCCGCCACCAGCAACGTGAGCGTCAACGCGCCTGCGCATCGCCACAGCGAGTTCGGCAGTGCTGCCGGCTGCGTTACGAAGCGAGCAAGAACGCGAGGAGTGCGGAGAGGGCGCTGAATTCGCATGGGCCGAGTTTACGACGCCTGCTGTGCGAATGCATCGCAAAAGTGCCGGAATACGGGCGTTTTGTGGCGTTGACGTCACAAATGCGCCGATTCCCAAGCGATTTTGCTACAGGACGCCATGTTGCCTGCCCCGACGGCAAGAAAAAACGGCGCCCGAAGGCGCCGTCGTGGTGAGCGTTGAAGCGCGTCCTGACTCGCAAAACGTCAGAGAATTTCCCCGGCGTAGTCGGCCAGCCGCGAGCGTTCGCCGCGCGCGAGCGTGACGTGTCCGCTGTGCCCCCAGCCCTTGAAGCGATCCACCACGTAGGTGAGGCCCGAGCTGCCTTCGGTCAGGTACGGCGTATCGATCTGCGCGATGTTGCCCAGACAGATCAGCTTGGTCCCCGGGCCGGCGCGCGTGACGAGCGTCTTCATCTGCTTCGGCGTCAGGTTTTGCGCCTCGTCGATGATGACGAACTTGTTCACGAACGTGCGGCCGCGCATGAAGTTCATGCTCTTGACCTTGAGTCGCGAGCGAATCAGTTCCTGCGTGGCCGCGCGGCCCCACTCACCGGCGGAATCGTCTGTCTTTTGCAGCACTTCGAGGTTGTCGTCGAAGGCCCCCATCCACGGTTGCATCTTCTCTTCCTCGGTGCCCGGCAGGAAGCCGATATCCTCACCGACGGGCACGGTCGCGCGCGTGATGATGATTTCGTTGTAGCGCTTCTCGTCGAGCGTTTGCGCCAGCCCGGCGGCGAGCGCGAGCAGCGTCTTGCCGGTACCGGCCTGGCCGAGCAACGTGATGAAGTCGACTTCGGGATTCATCAGCAGGTTCAGCGCGAAGTTCTGCTCTCGGTTGCGTGCCGTGATGCCCCACACGTTGTTCTTGTGGTGCCCATAGTCACGCAGCGTTTGCAGCAGCGCCGTCTTGCCGTTGATCTCGCGAACCTGCGCGTAGAACGGGGCCTCACCGTTGTTCGTCTCCAGATAGACGAACTGGTTGATGAGGAAGCTCATGCACAGCGGCCCGGTGATGCGATAGAACGTGGTGCCGGTTCGGTTGTCCTGCCAGCTCTCCATACCCTTGCCGTGCTTCGTCCAGAAGTCCGGCGGCAGCGCCATCACCCCCGAGTAGAGCAGATCGCTGTCCTCGAGCACCTTGTCGTTGAAATAGTCTTCCGCAGGCAGGCCGAGCGCATGCGCCTTGACGCGCATGTTGATGTCCTTGGACACCAGCACGACCTGACGATCGCGGAATTTGTCCTGCAACGCTCGCACGACACCCAGAATCTGGTTGTCGGCCTTGCCTTGCGGCAACCCTTCGAGCGGCGGCACTTCGGGCAGGTCGGTCTGGAAGTAAAGGCGGCCTGCGGCGTCCTTGTTACCGAGTCGCGAGAGCGGAATGCCCTCGGCCATCGACTTCGTGCCGCTTTCCGCGACCAGCCCATCGAGGGTGCGGCTGACCTGACGCGCATTGCGCGCCACTTCCGACATGCCCTTCTTGTGATTGTCCAACTCTTCCAACGTCATCATGGGCAGATAGACGTCGTGTTCTTCGAAGCGGAACAGGCTGCTCGGGTCGTGCATGAGCACGTTCGTGTCGAGCACGAAGAGCTTGGCGGGTTCCTGATCCTTGTTGCGGGCACGCTTCGATGCACCGTTCGTCGCCGTCGATCTCACGGCCTTGAGAGACGGGTTTGCGCCGGTCGAGTCGGCGGCCGGAGGCGATTGTTGAGGCGAGCGTGCAGAAGGCGACGGCTGTGGTGCAGTCTGCGTCACCGGACCTGGCTTGGGGACGACCTTCAACTCGGCCGTACCCGCTGCACCGGACGTCTCGCCCAGTGCGTGTTGTTCAGATGAGGGGATCGGTTTCTTGGCCTCCGTGCGCGAAGGTTTGAGGCGAGTGGGGAATTGTTCCGGGGCAAGCAGCGTGCCCGGTTTGGTCGGCGCCGATGGCAATGGCATAGATTTCCCGTTCAAGAAAACACAACACTACTCGGCCAGGACAGACAGCGATACAACACGTCCCGGCAACAAAAAAGCCGCCTGCCCGGACGCACCGGAGAGGCGGCTTGGCTGAAGGCGCCGCCGTGGCGACGCCTGCAATAGTCTCGTTCAATGCGCTTGATCATTACGGCCGACTATAACGTCTCTTGCCGGACTTGTATAGCGCCGAATGCCCTCACTGGCAGTGGTTATCGGCCTGTTCGCAACACCTGTCCGGATAGCGCTCACACCGATTCACCGGCGATGCCCGGCGCGCATTTCTCCGGGGCATCGCACATGCTTGCCGGTGTTCAGAGCGCCTGTACGGCAGCCAGGACTTCAGCAACGTGATCGGGCACGCGCACGCCACGCCATTCCTTGCGCAACACACCCTTTTCGTCGATCAGGAACGTGCTGCGCTCGATGCCCAGATGTTCTTTGCCATACAGTTTTTTCAGCTTGATGACACCGAACAGTTTGCAGACCGCTTCGTCGCCGTCAGAGATGAGCGGGAAGGGCAGTTCGAGTTTTCGCTGGAAATTCTCATGCGAGCGCAGGCTGTCGCGCGACACGCCGATGATCTGTGCGCCGGCGGCCTGGAATTGCGCGTAGCTGTCGCGGAAATTCATGCCTTCCGTCGTGCAGCCGGGGGTGTTGTCCTTCGGGTAAAAGTAGATCACCACCTTCTGGCCGCGATGGGCCTTGAGCGAAAAATCGCCGCCGGTGGCCGGTGCGGTGAAATCGGGCACGGGGGTGTCGATGGCTACCGTCACTATGGTCTCCTTGGATGGCCTTGCGAGGCCGGAACGGGAAGTGGGTCGAAACGGGTCAGGCAGATGCCTGGCCCTCGAGAATCAGATCGCCTGAGCGGCCCGGAATTTCGCCCCACACGACCGGATGCGCCGGTAGCGAGGCGAGATCGAGCGTCTCGTAGTACTGGCCCATCGTCACCAGATCGTGTCCCTGGCGACGCCATCCGGCCAGCAATTGGCGGAACAACGGCGCCAGCTTCTGGCCTTCGAGTTCTGCGTGAAGCGTGAACACGTGATGTTGCGCCGGATCGCGGGTCAGGGCAAGCAGATGCTCGGCCACGCCGTTGATGTCGCGGCCGTCGATGCCGAGCAACTCATCTACCGTAGGCAGCGTCGTCGGCATCTGGACATGCTTCAGGCGGACACCGTCGACGATCGGGTAGTGCGGCGCGGTGCCTCGTCCATCCGACGCATATTTCATGCCCCAGGCGTCGATCTGGCGGAACGCGTCAGGGTTCATCTGCCAGCCGGCCGCGCCATGCGTGAGCGGCGGCGCACCGAATATCTGCGTGAAGCGCGCATGGGCCTGCGACATCTGACGCTGCGTCCAGGCGGCGTCGCGCGTGCGCACGTTGTCTTGCCAGTAGGTGTGGTCCCACGTGTGGATGCCCGTCTCGTGACCCGCCGTCTGCACGGTGCGCATGACGTCGGCCGCGCGCCGGCCGATGTCCGGGCCGGGGAGCAGGGTGCCGTACATGAGGGTCTTGAAGCCGTAGTGCTCGACCACCGACGTGCGCGAGACCTTCTTCAGAAAGCCGGGGCGGAAAACACGCTTGAGCGCCCAGCCGGTGTGGTCCGGCCCGAGGCTGAACAGGAACGTCGCCTGCGCGTCATGCTCGGCCAGTGCCGCGAGCAGATTGGGCACGCCTTCGCGCGTGCCGCGCAGGGTGTCGACGTCGATCTTCAGGACAATCTTGGCCATAGCCGCCCTTGAGTAGGGAATTCGGGGTATCGCGCTGTGCCCGCGCGATGCGTCGGGCGAGCGTCGATACCTTGAATATCAAATCAATTTGCCGAGTCAAAAACGCCCGATGCACCGAGGGCGCACCGGGCGTGTCGTGCGAAGGTCAGGCCTGACGTAGCGGGCCCCACCGAAGCACTTGCACGTGACTCTCGCGAGTCTCGTGAATCTGGTTATTCGCCCTCGACCAGGCGACGCGCTTCGGCGACGTGACCGCGATACGCTTCGAAAATCTTGCGCAGCGCGTCGTCCATCGAGGTCGTCGGCGCCCAGCCGAGTTCCTGCATGGTGTTCTCGATCTTCGGCACGCGGTTCTGCACGTCCTGATAGCCGTTGCCGTAGTAGGCGCCCGACGACGTTTCGACGAGCTGAACCTTCTTGGCCGTCTCGGCGTACTCGGGGAATTCTGCGGCCAGCTTGAGCATCATGTTGGCCAGCTCGCGCACCGAGAAGTTGTTCTTCGGGTTGCCGATGTTGTAGATCTTGCCGCTGGCAACGTTGTTCTTGTTGTCGATGATGCGGACCAGGGCGTCGATACCGTCGTCGATGTCGGTAAACGCGCGCTTTTGGCTACCGCCGTCGACCAGGCTGATGTTCTCGCCACGGGCGATGTGGCCGAGGAACTGCGTGACCACGCGCGACGAACCTTCCTTCGGCGTGTAGATCGAGTCGAGGCCGGCGCCAATCCAGTTGAACGGGCGGAACAGCGAGAAATTCAGGCCTTCCTGCATGCCGTAGCCCCAGATCACACGATCCATGAGCTGCTTCGAGCAGGCGTAGATCCAGCGCGGCTTGTTGATCGGACCGTAGATCAGCGGCGAGTTTTCCGGATCGAATTCGCCGTCGGTGCACATGCCGTAGACCTCGGAGGTCGACGGGAACACCAGGTGCTTGCCGTACTTCACGGCCGAACGCACGATCGGCAGGTTCGCCTCGAAGTCGAGTTCGAACACGCGCAGCGGCGACTTCACGTAGGTGGCCGGCGTGGCAATGGCGACCAGCGGCAGGATCACGTCACACTTGCGGATGTGATACTCGACCCATTCCTTGTTGATCGTGATGTCGCCTTCGAAGAAGTGCATGCGCTCGTGATTGATCAGATCGCCAAGGCGGTCCGTGAGCATGTCCATGCCATAAACTTCCCAGTCGGTCGTCTCCAGGATGCGCTTCGACAGATGGTGGCCGATGAACCCGTTGACACCGAGAATCAGGACTTTTTTCATATTACGGTCAGTGATTGAGCTGGGAAAACTGTTCCGGCGTGACAGGCTTGCCGTCCAGCATTAGTTCATGAATGACGACGGCATTTGCGTCGCCGCAAACGCCAAGGAGCGCATTATCCACTACTTGCAGTCCGCAGGGCAAACCGGCGGGCACCGGCAAGCGTGACAGACGGGCGCGCGTGACGACCCAGCGGCGCTCTGCCGCGTCGGTAAATGCCCCCGGATAGGGCGGTGCGACGGCGCGAATCAGGTTGTAGACGTCCTGCGCGGGCTTCGACCAGTCGATACGGCCATCTTCCGGCTTGCGTCCGCCGAAGTAGCTGCCTGCGGCCAGTTCGTTGGTGTGACGCGGCGCCGTGCCGGCCACCAGACCGGGCAGGCAACGCCAGAGCGTCTGCTCGGCCGCGACTGTCACTTTCTCGAAGACTTCGCCTGCCGTGTCATCCGGCAGGATCGGCACGGCCGTCTGGTCGATGATGGCGCCGGCGTCCGGCTTGGCGGCCATTTCGTGGAGTGTCGCCCCCGTTTCCGTTTCGCCCTTCAAAACGGCCCAGTTCACCGGTACGCGGCCGCGATACTTCGGCAGCAGCGAGCCGTGCATGTTGAAGGCGCCTCGCGGGGCGATCTCCAGCACGCTCACGGGAATCATGTGGCGGTAGTAGAACGAGAAGATGAAGTCCGGCGCGACCGCCCGGATTTGCTCGGCAAGCGCGGGATCGGCCGGATCGTCGGGGGTGACGACCGGGATGCCGTGCTCGGCGGCGACACTGGCGACACTGCCGAACCAGATGTTCTCGTTCGGGTTGTCCTGATGCGTGACCACGAGCGCGACCTCGACGCCGCGCGCGAGCAGCACCTGAAGGCAGCGCACGCCAACGTTGTGATATGCGAAAACGACGGCTTTGGCGCTCATGACGCGTGCGACCCCAATTCCGTTGCGCCGGTGGTCTGGCTGGCGCTCGCGGCGCCATCGAGGGTGTTGCTCGAACTACTGGACGGATGCGCTTCCAGCACGGCTTGCACGAGATAACGCGGGCGCTGGCGCACCTGCTGATAGATGCGGCCGATGTACTCGCCGAGCAGGCCCATGCCGAACAGGATCACGCCGAGCAGGCAGAACGTGACGGCGAACAACGTGAACACGCCCTGGACTTCCGAGCCGAAGAGGAAGCGGCGGGCCATCAGCACGATGAACAGCAAGCCCGAAGCGGCAGACAGCGTAATGCCCACGCCCGAGAGCCATTGCAGCGGCACGACCGAGAAGCCGGTGACGAGGTCGAAATTCAGACGAATCAGGCTGTAGAGCGAATACTTCGACTCGCCCGCAAAGCGTTCTTCGTGAGCGACGTCCACTTCCGTGGGGTTTTGCGCGAACGTGTAGGCCAGGGCCGGAATGAACGTGTTGATCTCGCGGCACTGATTGACCGTATCGACGATGTGGCGGCTGTAGCCGCGCAGCATGCAGCCCTGATCGGTCATGCGGATGCGCGTGATGCGCTCGCGCAGCCGGTTCATCGCGCGCGAAGCATGGCGGCGGAACCACGTGTCCTGACGGTTCATGCGCACCGTGCCGACGTAATCGTGTCCGGCGGCCAACTGCTCGACGAGCTTGCCGATTTCTTCCGGCGGATTCTGCAAATCGGCGTCGAGCGTGACGACCCACTCGCCGCGGGTGTGTTCGAAGCCGGCCAGAATGGCCATGTGCTGCCCATAGTTGCCGTTGAACAGCACGACACGCGTCACATCCGGACGCACGCGGTATTGCTCGGCGAGCAGCGCGGCCGAGCGGTCGCGGCTGCCGTCGTTGACGAACAGCACTTCGTAAGTCACGCCCAACTGATCGAGCGCCGGATATAGCCGGGCGAAGAGGGCGGCGAGTCCGGCCTCTTCGTTATAAACCCGGATGACGACGGAGAGTTGTGGACGATTCATTTTTGGTGATCAGCGCAAATGGCATTAACGGCTTCGCAGACGCGCGCAACGTCGGCATCGGTCATGGCCGGGAAGAGCGGCAGTGTCAGGAGCGCGCGGCCGAGACGTTCCGTATGCGGGAACTGGCCCTCATGGAAGCCGAGCGAACGGTACATTGTAAACAGGTGGATGGCCGGGTAGTGGACACCGGTTCCGATGCCCCGGGCTTTGAGTTTTTCCATGACGCCGGCGCGCTCGATGCTCAGGCGCTCGAGCGGCAACTCGACCTGGAACATATGCCAGTTCGAGTTCGTGAAGTCGGCGTGCGGCAGGCCCAGGCCGAGCGCCACGGCGGGGCCACCCGCGAGCGTGTCGAAGTACAGGCGGGCCAGTTCCGTACGACGGCGGTTGAACGCCGCCAGATGCGGCATCTGACCGAGGCCGACGCGAGCGGCAACGTCCGTGAGGTTGTACTTGCCGCCAAGCACGTCGACGTCCATGCCGTCGAAGCCCGTGCGCGTCACGCCTTGCAGCCGGTACTTCTCGGCCAGGCGCGCTTCGTCCTCATTGTTGAAAATGAGTGCGCCGCCTTCGATGGAGGTCAGGTTCTTGTTGGCATGGAAGCTCAGCGAGATCAGGTCGCCGAACGAGCCGATGCGCTTGCCGCCCCAGGTCGAGCCCATGGCTTGGGCGGCATCTTCGATCACGCGCAGTTTGTGACGACGGGCAATGTCGTACAGCCGGTCCATGTCGACCGGCAGTCCGGCGAGATAGACGGGGATGATGGCGCGGGTCTTGGGCGTGATCGCCTTCTCGAGCAGATCGAGGTCGATATTGCGCGTGGCCGGATCGACGTCGACGAACACCGGCGTCGCACCGACTTCCAGAATCACGTTGGACGTGGCGACCCAAGACAGCGGCGTGGTGATGACTTCGTCGCCGCTTTGCACGCCGGCGATACGAAGGCCGATCTCGAGCGTTGCGGTGCCCGAGTTGAAGACACGCACGGGGCGAGCACCGAAGTATTCGGAAAGGGCCTTCTCGAAAGCCTGCACTTGCGGGCCCGAGGTGATCCAGCCCGAGCGCAGCACCTCGGACACACCGGCAATGGTGGCGTCGTCGATGGTCGGCCGCGTGAAGGGCAGGAACGGTTGATTCGGTTGGGAGGTTGCTGAGTCGCTCATGATGTAAGACAAAGCCTCAGGTAAGCATTGGGGGATGCGTCAGCGCGTAATGCTGCGCGTGAGCCGATTCAAATCAACAGGCCGCAGCCTTAGCTGCGCGCAAGAATGTAGACACCGACCAAGATGATGCCGATCGCTACGAGACGCTGCATCGACAGCGTCTCGCCAAACAGGTACCACGCGGCGAACGCGTTCACGACGTAGCCGAGCGAGAGCATCGGATAGGCGATCGAGACTTCAACGCGCGAGAGCGCCAGAATCCAGACGACCACGCTGATTGCGTAGCAGACCAGCCCGCCCATGATCGGAATTTGCGTGGCGAGCTTGATGCCGATGGGCACGATATTGGCGCGCGTGAATTCGAGCGCGCCGATGGAGCCGGCACCGGCCTTGAGCAACAACTGGGCGCAGGCGTTGAGCAGCACGCCCGTGAGAATAAGGGAAAACGTAGCGAGATTCATGGAACGTTTGTGAACGTTTGTGAATAATTATGGACGTTGCAAATTGGCTGGCGTTTGGACGTGCCGAGCCCCAAGCCTTCTCTTGCTCACGCGCCTGGCTCAGGCGCGTGAGGAATCGGGGCGATGGAAACCGGTCAACCGAACGGCAAGCGCGCTATTTTACGTTGTCTTCCGGCTGCGGTTTCGAGATCACCACGCGGCGGGTGTCACGCGCGATGATCCGCATGGGCAAATGCTCGGCTTCGAGCTTGCCGAAGGTGTCCGGATCGACCAGTGCGAGGGCTTTGGGATCCGCCCGCCAGCGGGCGTAGAAATCGTCGAGCGTCGGCAGCCATTTCTGCGGCTCCTGCTTTACGCCGAATTCGAGTTCGTCCGGGTGCTGCACCATGATCATCGTGTGGCCGAGGTAATACGGCATGGTGTGATCGAGCACGTTCACGGAGTAGAACGGTACGTTCGGCCCGAGGCGTTGCATCTCGGCCTTGATGGCCGGCACGAGCAGCACGCCCGAGCTTTGGCGGCCGAAGACTTCATGCCCCGTGCCACCGATGGTCACGAACAGCAGCATGGCGCCGGCAAAGGTGAGCAGGGCGCGACGCGCGCTGTGCCGCGCCAGCCGCCACGCCACGAGTGTGCCGGCCAGACCGATGCCGAGTGCAAAGTACAACCAGATCTGGAAGGCCTTGTACAACTCGTTCGGGTTGCGCACGCTGCCCGCGCGTCCCACGAAGATGGCCACCATGACGAGCGCTGCGATCAGGAAAATCACGTAACCCGCCATGTGCAGGCGCACCGTTTCGCGGCGCAACTGCGCCAGATACAGGCCGAAGAGCAGGGCCATGGCCGGTGCGATGGGCAGCAGATACGAGATCAGCTTCGAGTGCGAGGCGCTGAAGAACAAGAAGATGAATAACGACCAGACCCAGAGCATCATGGCCGGGGCGAAACCGTTGGGCTGACGGGGCATGCGCAGCGTGGCGCGCACGGTGCCCGGCAGGAACGACAGCCAGGGCAGGAAGCCGACGATGAACACCGGCACGAAGTACCACGGCGCGCCATCCCGGTTATGCCCTTCCATCGCGAAGCGGCGGAAATGCTCGTTGATGAAGAAGAAATCGAAGAATTCGGGGTTGTGGATCTGCACGAGCACGAACCACGGGGACGCCAATGCGAAAAAGACGATCAGGCCGCTGCCCAGATACAGGCGGCGCCACAAGGCCCAGTCGCGCGCGACGAGCGTGTAGATCACGAGCACGGCGCCCGGCAGCACAATGCCGACCAGCCCCTTGCTCAGCACGGCGAGCGCCATGGCGGCCCAGCACAGCCACATCCAGCCGCGCACGGCGGCGCGCGCGAGCCCGGGCCGTTGGGCCAGCAGCAACGCGCACAGCGACAGCCCCATGAAGAACGACAGGCCCATGTCGAGCACATTGAAGTGCCCGAGCAGCGACCAGAGCGGCGCGCTGGCCAGCGCGGCGGCGGCGAACAGGCCCACGCGCGCGTTGAACACCCGGCGCCCGGTAAAGCCGACCATCAGCACGCCGGCGAAACCGGTGAGCGCCGTCCACAGCCGGGCCTGCCATTCGCCGAGGCCGAACATCGCGAACGTGAGCGCATTCATCCACGTTTGCAGCGGCGGCTTCTCGAAATACTTGTAGCCGTTGTAGCGCGGTGTGATCCAGTCGCCCGTCACCCACATTTCGCGTGCCATTTCCGCGTAACGGCCTTCGTCGCTCGCAATCAGATGCCGATAGTCGAGCAGGCCGAACCACACGAGCGCGAACGCCACGAGCAGCAGCCAGAAGGCCGCAGGAGACAACGGATAGGACGAGGGTAGGGCGTTGGTCGCGTTGGACGCGAAATGATTGGGCGAAGCGAGCGGTTCGGCAGCCGGCAGGCCGGAGGCGAGCGGGCGGCGGCTCACTCAGCCGCCTCGGTCTCGATGAGCAGGGCCAGTACGACGCGGCGTCCCTCGCTCATCAGGATGTTATAGGTGCGGCAGGCCGCCTGCGTGTCCATCGAGTCGACACCAATGCGGGTGCTGGTCAGCGAGCTGGTCAGTCGCGGGTGCGCGAAGCGCAGCCGATCGCCGCTGCCGAAGAGGACCACTTCGGGGTCGAGGGCGCGCAGCCTGTCGAAATGGGACGGGTCGAGCGCATCGAAGCGCGACACCGGCCAGGCCTGAATCTCGCCCTCGGGCGCAATGATGACACTTTGTTCGTGACGAATCTTGTTCACCTCGACGTAGCCGGGGCCGTAGCCGGTGACCGTGTTCAATGCTTGCGACGGGTCTTGATGCAGTTTCACTTTCGAAAGATTCCCTACCAGGGGTTACCCAATGGTTATCCAGTGGTCGACGAGCGTCGGCGGGGTGTGCAACGGCCGGGCATCTTGCCTTGCGTCGCGCAAACCGTCAATGATGCATTGCCGAACTCTGTCATAATTGGCTAAATTATAGCTTTTTGCCGTACGCAGCACGGCAAAACCGTTGCAGTGCGGCATTTGCCACGTCAAAACCGGAGGAGCGCGGTGTCATGTGCGCTTCGCGCAAGCCGCCGGATAGCCAGTTCGACGTGCGTCCCGCCTGCTGCCTGCCCGTCCAGACCCTGCGCAGCCCGCCAAGACCACAACCGCCGTGAAACCGATCCTCAAATCGCAGAAATTGCAGAATGTCTGCTACGACATTCGTGGGCCCGTGCTCGAACATGCCAAGCGCATGGAAGACGAAGGTCACCGCATCATCAAGCTGAACATCGGCAATCTGGCGCCGTTCGGCTTCGAGCCTCCGGACGAGATCGTGCAGGACATGATCCGCAATCTGCCGAATTCGGCCGGTTATTCGGATTCGCGGGGCGTGTTCGCGGCGCGTAAGGCGATCATGCACTACTGCCAGCAAAAGCGCATCAAAGACGTGCAGCTCGACGACATCTACCTCGGCAACGGGGCGTCCGAGCTGATTGTGATGGCCATGCAGGCACTCCTCAACGACGGCGACGAAGTCCTCGTGCCGGCCCCCGACTATCCGCTCTGGACGGCTGCGGTCAGCCTGTCGGGCGGCACGCCGGTGCATTACATCTGTGACGAGCAGGCCGACTGGCAGCCCGATCTGGCGGACATCCGCAAGAAGATCACGCCGAACACGCGCGCCATCGTCATCATCAATCCGAACAACCCGACCGGCGCGTTGTACTCGGACGAACTCCTCAAGGACATCGTCAGCCTCGCCCGCGAGCACAAGCTCATCATTTACGCCGACGAAATCTACGACAAGATCGTCTTCGACGGCGAGGAGCACACCTCGGTCGGCTCGCTCTCCGAAGACGTTCTCACCATTACGTTCAACGGCCTGTCCAAGAGCTATCGCGCGTGCGGTTACCGCGCGGGCTGGATGGTCGTGTCGGGCGACAAGCGTGCGGCGCGCGACTACATCGAGGGGCTGAACATTCTGGCCTCGATGCGTCTGTGCCCGAACGTGCCGGGCCAGTACGCCATCCAGACGGCGCTGGGCGGCTATCAGAGCATCAAGGATCTTATCGTGCCGGGCGGACGCCTGTACGACCAGCGCGAGATCGCCTACCGCATGCTCACCGACATTCCCGGTGTGACCTGCGTGAAGCCGAAGGCGGCGCTGTACCTGTTCCCGCGTCTCGATCCGGCGGTGTATCCCATCGCCAACGATCAGGAGTTCATCCTCCAGTTGTTGCTCGAAGAGAAGGTCCTGCTGGTGCAGGGCAGCGGCTTCAACTGGATGCATCCCGACCATTTCCGCGTAGTGTTCCTGCCCCACGAGGGCGACCTGGAAGACGCTATCAGCCGCATTGCCCGCTTCCTGGACGGTTATCGCCGTCGCCACGGCAAGTGATGCGCGCCAACCGATTTCGACTTTTGAGTAAAACTGCATGAAACCGATCAAATTGGGCCTGCTCGGCCTTGGCACGGTAGGCTTCGGTGCCTTTCAGGTACTGGCTCGCAACCAGGAAGAAATTCAACGTCGTGCCGGCCGGGGTATCGAGATTACGAAGGTCGCCGTGCGCAATGTCGAACGCGCCCGTGGACTCGTTGGCCACGCTGCCGTCGTAACGGGCGATCCGTTTGAAGTGGTCAACGACCCGGATATCGACGTCGTGGTCGAAACCATCGGCGGCTACGACCTCACGAAGGAACTGGTCCTCAAGGCGATCGAGAACGGCAAGCACGTGGTCACGGCCAACAAGGCGCTGCTGGCGGTCTATGGCAACGAGATCTTCGCCGCCGCGCGCAAGGCCAACGTGATGGTCGCGTTCGAAGCGGCCGTCGCCGGTGGTATTCCGATCATCAAGGCGTTGCGCGAAGGCCTGACCGCGAACCGCATTCAATGGATCGCCGGCATCATCAACGGCACCACGAACTTCATCCTTTCGGAGATGCGCGACAAGGGCATCGATTTCGACGTGGCACTCGCCGACGCGCAGCGTCTGGGCTACGCGGAAGCGGATCCGACGTTCGACATCGAAGGCGTGGACGCCGCGCACAAGCTCACGCTCATGAGCGCGATCGCGTTCGGCGTGCCCGTGCAGTTCGACCGCGCGTACATCGAAGGCATCACCAAGCTCTCGGCGCTCGACATCAAGTATGCGGAAGAGCTGGGCTATCGCATCAAGCTGCTGGGCATCACGCGTCACGTGGAGGCGGGCATCGAACTGCGCGTGCATCCGACGCTGATCCCCACCAAGCGCCTCATCGCCAACGTGGAAGGCGCCATGAACGCCGTGCTGGTGCAGGGTGACGCCGTGGGCGCCACGCTTTATTACGGCAAGGGGGCGGGCGCCGAGCCGACGGCCTCGGCCGTGGTGGCCGACATCGTCGACGTAACGCGCCTTCAGACGGCCGATCCGGAGCATCGCGTGCCGCATCTGGCGTTCCAGCACGACGCGCTGTCGAACACGCCGGTGTTGCCGATCGACGAAGTCACCACGAGCTACTACCTGCGTCTGCGCGTGGTCGATCGTGCCGGCGTGATGGCCGCGCTCACGCGCATTCTCGCCGATCTGGACATCTCCATCGACGCGCTGCTGCAAAAGGAATCGCGCGAAGGCGAGCACCAGACCGACATCATCATCCTGACGCACCAGACCCAGGAAAAGCACATCAACGCGGCCATTGCCAAGATCGAGGCCATGGAGACGGTGCTCTCGAAGGTCACGCGCATCCGTATGGAGGCGTTGAGCTGAGCGCTTTGGCGCCGGCTTCTGGCCACACGAACCGATACGACAGGACACGACCCACATGAAATACATCTCCACGCGCGGCGCGGGCCTGACCTCGGGCGAACCGCAATCGTTCTCCAGCATTCTGCTCGGCGGTCTCGCCCCGGACGGCGGCCTGTATCTGCCGACGGAATATCCGCAAGTCACGGCCGACGAGTTGCGCGCCTGGCGTCAATTGTCTTATGCCGAACTGGCCGCCAAGGTGCTGGCCAAGTTCGCGGGCGACATCCCGGCCGAAATTCTGGCTGACCTCACCAAGCGTACGTACACCGCCGAGGTGTATTGCAACGTGCGTCCGGGTGAGGACGCCACCGAGATCACGCCGCTGCTGCCGCTGGGTGTCGAGAAGGACACGCAGCTCTCGCTGCTGGCCCTCTCGAACGGCCCGACGCTCGCGTTCAAGGACATGGCCATGCAGTTGCTGGGCAACCTGTTCGAGTACGCTCTGGCGCAGCACGGCGACGCGCTCAACATTCTGGGGGCGACGTCCGGCGATACGGGTAGCGCGGCGGAGTACGCCATGCGCGGCAAGGAGGGCATTCGCGTGTTCATGCTCTCGCCTGCGGGCAAGATGAGCGCGTTCCAGACCGCGCAGATGTACAGCTTGCAGGACCCGAACATCTTCAACCTCGCGGTCGAGGGCGTGTTCGACGACGCGCAGGATATCGTCAAGGCCGTCTCGAACGATCACGCCTACAAGGCACGCTACAAGATCGGCACGGTCAACTCGATCAACTGGGCGCGTGTCGTGGCGCAGGTCGTGTATTACTTCAAGGGCTACTTCGCGGCCACGGGCGGCAAGTCGGGGCAGGACGGCGAGGTGTCGTTCACGGTGCCGTCGGGCAACTTCGGCAACGTCTGCGCGGGTCATATCGCGCGCATGATGGGCCTGCCGATCCGCAAGCTGGTCGTGGCGACCAACGAGAACGACGTGCTCGACGAGTTCTTCCGCACCGGCCGCTATCGCGTGCGCAAGTCCGCCGAAACGTTCCAGACGAGCAGCCCGAGCATGGACATCTCGAAGGCGTCGAATTTCGAGCGTTTCCTGTTCGATTTGCTCGGCCGCGATGCAACGGCGACTGCCGATCTGTTGTCGAAAGTCGAGCGCGAGGGTGGCTTCGATCTCTCGGGTACCGAGGCTTTCGATCGCGTGACGCAGTTCGGCTTCGTCTCGGGCCGCAGCACCCACGCGGACCGTCTGGCGACGATTCAGGACATCGCCAAGCGCTACGACGTGGTCATCGATACGCACACGGCTGACGGCGTGAAGGTCGCCCGCGAGGCGCTCGAGCCTGGCGTGCCGATGGTGGTGCTCGAGACGGCACAGCCGGCGAAGTTTGCCGAGACGATTCGCGAGGCGCTGCATCGTGAGCCGCCGCGCCCTGCCGGGTTCGAGCAGCTCGAGTCGCTGCCGCAACGCTTCGAGACCGTGCCGAACGACGTGGCACGCGTGAAGGCCTATATCGCAGAACACACCGGCCTGTAAGCCGGTGATTGCTCTGTTCTCTGACTTCCCGGGCCATTCGTCATGCTGAGTACACAAGAAGCCCTTGATGCCGTGCTGGCGGCCGCCCGCCCGCTCGGCCAGAGTGAAACGGTCGACACGCTCGCGGCCAACGGCCGCGTGCTGGCCGCCGACGTGATCGCCACGCTCGACGTGCCGCCCATGGACACGAGTGCCATGGACGGTTACGCCGTGCGGGTTGCCGACCTGCAAGGCGCCGAGACCGTGTTGCCGGTCTCGCAGCGCATTCCGGCGGGTCACGCCCCCGAACCGCTTGCCAGTGGCACGGTGGCACGTATCTTCACCGGGGCACCGGTGCCGCGAGGTGCCGATGCGGTCGTCATGCAGGAGCAGTGCGAGGTTCGCGACGACGGCTCGGTCGTGATTCGCCACACCCCGGCCGAAGGTGAATTCGTCAACCGGCAGGGGGCCGATATCCGCCGTGAGAGCGTGGTGCTCGCCGCGGGTACGCGGCTCGGGGCGCCGGCGCTGGGGCTGGCGGCGTCCGTCGGGGCTGCGAAGCTGCAAGTCGCACGTCGTCTGCGCGTGGCCGTGTTCTTTACCGGTGACGAGTTGACGATGCCCGGCGAGCCGTTGCGCGCGGGCAGTATCTACAACTCCAATCGCTTCGTGCTGCGCGGCCTGCTGGAGAATCTGGGCTGCGAGATGACCGATTACGGGATCGTGCCGGATAATCTGGCCGCCACGCGCGCGATTTTGCGCGACGCCGCGCGCGGCAACGACCTGATCATCACATCCGGCGGCGTGTCGGTGGGTGAGGAAGACCACGTCAAGCCCGCGGTGCAAGCCGAGGGTCGTCTTAATCTCTGGCAGATCGCCCTCAAGCCGGGCAAGCCGCTGGCGTACGGGCAGGTCAATCGCGCGAACGGTGAAACGGCACACTTCATCGGCCTGCCGGGCAACCCGGTGTCGAGCTTCGTGACGTTCCTGCTGTTCGTGCGTCCGTTCCTCCTGCGACTGCAAGGGGTGACGGACGTGACGCCGCGCCGCATCGCCATGCGAGCCGACTTCACCCAGACGAAGGCGGATCGTCGCAACGAGTTCGTGCGGGCCCGGATTAACGCGCAGGGCGGCCTAGATGCCTTCCCCAACCAGAGTTCGGCGGTACTGACGTCGACCGTCTGGGGCGACGGGCTCATCGACAACCCGCCGGGCCATCGCATCGAAGCCGGGCAGACGGTGGCGTTCCTGCCGTTTTCCGACCTCCTATATTGAGAGACAGGCGCGTCGCGCTCGCGGCGGGCCAGCCAGACTATGCAGATCGATCTTCGCTTTTTCGCCAGCGTCCGCGAGGCGCTCAACGTCGCTGAAGAGCGCGTGGAAGTCCCGGCCGGGATTGCCACGGTGGGAGACGTGCGTCAGTGGCTGTGCGGCCGCGGCCCGATCTGGGCCGAGACGCTCGGCGAGCAGCGTCCCCTGCGCATGGCGCTGAACCATACGATGGTGCCGGCCGCCACGCGCCTGACCGAGGGCTGCGAAGTCGCGTTCTTCCCGCCGGTCACGGGCGGTTGAGCCGCATCCCCTTGCTGGCGTAGCGACACACAGGACAGGAGACATCACCCCCATGCCGATTCGTGTACAGACGCAGGATTTCGACCTGTCGGAGGAGATTCGGCAACTGCGCGCGGGCGATCTGCGCGTGGGAGCGGTAGCGAGTTTTGTCGGCACGGTGCGCGATCTGAACGACGGCAAGGACGTCTCGCGCATGACGCTCGAGCACTATCCGGGCATGACGGAGAAGGCGCTGGAGGCGATTGTCGTGCAAGCCCGCGAGCGCTGGCGCGTGTTCGATGCCCTGGTGATCCACCGCTACGGCGACCTTGGGCCGGGCGATCAGATCGTGCTGGTGGCCGTCACGTCGGCCCATCGGGGGGATGCGTTTGCCGCGTGCGAGTTCATCATGGACTATCTGAAGACCGAGGCGCCGTTCTGGAAGAAGGAATCGACGCCACAGGGCGAGCGCTGGGTCGATGCGCGGGAGACCGATGCGGCTGCGCGAGAGCGTTGGACGGCCGGGGAAAAGCCCGGCACAAAGTCCGGCGCCAAGTCCGGCTCGTGAGCGTTGGTTCGATCGACTGAGTCGGTCGAAGCGATCGAAAATCGCCGAATTCTTCTTGTCGTCGTTTATTGAGCTTTAACGCTGGCGAATTTTCAATATCTTCGCCGGCCACATCATTCGTGAGGCCGCGCCGGTCTCACCCGTTTCACGCTGTCGAGCAGCGCCCGCTGCGCTGGGGGCAGCGTGTATTCCCATCCGAACAGATTCAGTTGCAGGCTCTCCGCGATGCGGATGGCCGGTTCCGCAAAGGCGAACGCCGCCTGCGGCTCAAAAAGCTTGTCCAGCGTGTCGACGAAAAGGGCGAGCCAGCGGCTGAAATGCTCGCCGCTCAGGTGCCCGAACGGCTGATGGGCCTGCGTCACATTGCCGCGGTATCGTTTGGCGCCGAGCACGATGCTGGACCAGAAAGCCACCATTTTTTCCAGATGCATGTCCCAGCGACCTTCGAGCGCTTGCCGGAAAATCGGCCCGAGCAGGTCGTCGTCGCGAATGCGCCCGTAGAACGTGTGCACGAGCAGACGCACGGCGTCTTCGTCGATCGTGGTGAGGCGTTCCGCGGGCCATTCGGCCGGCGTCTCGGAGGCGGTTTCAGCGGACATTTCGACAGGCAAACGGGATACGGACGGGATAAAAAAGGGAAAAGCGCGCAGGCCGTTATTCGTGTCTTGGCGCCAGTCTGACGCATGGTGTGGCGCGCGGAAAGTGGCTATTATGAGCCTCAAACCCGGGCATGTCCTGCGGTTGTTTCACGACCCCGAGGTCTCCCGCCGCAAGCCCTGATGCCGGCCTTTTTCCGGCATCGCGCGAAATGTCAATGCTCGCGCTTTAATGCCCCTTGAAACCACAGGGGATTGTCCGCACATCCGATCCAGAGAGATTTCTTACCGGAGCACTAGATGCGACAAGACAAATTCACCACGCAGTTCCTGGAAGCGCTGGCTGATGCCCAAAGCATGGCAGTCGGTCGCGACCAGCAATACATCGAGCCGCTGCACCTCCTCGCCGCGCTGATCGCACAACCCGAGGGCGCCGCGCGCTCGTTGCTGCAACGCGCAGGTGTGCAGGTCCAGCCGCTGGCGCATGACATCGAGACGGCCATCGCGAAGCTGCCGCAGGTGCAGGGCACCGACGGCAACGTGCAGGTCAGCCGCGAACTCGCGGGCCTGCTCAATCAGGCCGACAAGGAAGCGCAGAAGCATGGCGACAGCTATATCGCCAGCGAAATGTTCCTGCTGGCGCTCGCCGACGACAAAGGCGATACGGGCAAGCTCGCCCGCGCTCGTGGGCTCACGCGCAAGGCGCTGGAAGCGGCTATCGAAGGCGTGCGCGGCGGCCAGTCCGTCAATAGTCAGGACGCCGAAGGTCAACGCGAAGCCCTCAAGAAGTACACGCTCGATCTGACCGAACGCGCAGCCCTTGGCAAGCTCGACCCGGTGATCGGCCGCGACGACGAAATTCGTCGCACCATCCAGATTCTGCAACGCCGCACGAAGAACAACCCGGTGCTCATCGGTGAGCCGGGGGTGGGCAAGACCGCCATCGTGGAGGGTCTTGCGCAGCGCATCGTCAACGGCGAAGTGCCCGAGTCGCTCAAGAACAAGCGCGTGCTCGCACTCGACATGGCGGGCCTGCTCGCGGGCGCGAAGTTCCGCGGCGAGTTCGAAGAGCGTCTGAAGAGCGTGCTCAGCGACATCGCCAAGGACGAAGGCCGCACGATTCTGTTCATCGACGAGATTCACACGATGGTCGGCGCAGGCAAGGCCGAAGGCGCGATGGACGCCGGCAACATGCTCAAGCCCGCGCTCGCGCGTGGCGAACTGCATTGCATCGGCGCGACCACGCTCGACGAATACCGCAAGTACATCGAGAAGGACGCCGCGCTCGAGCGCCGTTTCCAGAAGGTACTCGTCGAAGAGCCGAGCGTTGAAGCGACCATCGCGATTCTGCGCGGCTTGCAAGAGAAGTACGAGCTGCACCATGGCGTGGAGATCACCGACCCGGCGATCGTCGCGGCGGCTGAACTCAGCCAGCGCTACATCACCGATCGCTTCCTGCCGGACAAGGCCATCGACCTGATCGATGAGGCGGCGTCGAAGATCAAGATGGAAATCGACTCGAAGCCGGAAGTGATGGACAAGCTCGACCGTCGTCTGATCCAGTTGAAGATCGAGCGTGAGGCCGTCAAGAAGGAAACCGACGAAGCGTCGCAGAAGCGTCTGGCGTTGATCGAGGAAGAGATCTCGCGTCTGGAGCGCGAGTATGCGGACCTAGAAGAAATCTGGACGGCCGAGAAGGCCGCCGTGCAGGGCAGTGCAAAGGTCAAGGAAGAGATCGACCGCGTGCGCGCCGAGATCACGAAGCTACAGCGCGAAGGCAAGCTCGACAAGGTGGCCGAACTGCAATACGGCAAGCTGCCGCAGCTCGAAGCGCAGTTAAAGGATGCCGATGCCGCGGAAGCGGCGGGCCAGCAGGCGCATCCGCGTTTGTTGCGCACGCAGGTGGGCACCGAGGAGATTGCGGAAGTGGTCTCGCGGGCCACGGGCATTCCGGTCTCGAAGATGATGCAGGGCGAGCGCGAAAAGCTGCTCAACATGGAAGCCAAGCTGCATGAGCGCGTGGTGGGGCAGGACGAGGCGATTACCGCCGTGGCCGATGCCATCCGCCGTTCGCGCGCGGGGCTGGCGGACCCGAACCGTCCGTACGGCTCGTTCCTGTTCCTCGGGCCGACCGGGGTGGGCAAGACCGAGCTTTGCAAGGCCCTGGCGATGTTCCTGTTCGACTCGGAGGATCACCTCATCCGTATCGACATGAGCGAGTTCATGGAGAAGCACAGCGTGGCGCGTCTGATCGGTGCGCCCCCGGGCTACGTCGGCTACGAAGAGGGGGGCTACCTGACGGAAGCCGTGCGTCGCAAGCCGTACAGCGTGATCCTGCTCGACGAAGTCGAAAAGGCGCACCCGGATGTGTTCAACGTGCTGCTGCAAGTGCTTGACGACGGTCGCATGACCGACGGGCAGGGCCGTACCGTGGACTTCAAGAACACGGTGATCGTGATGACGTCGAACCTCGGGTCGTCGATGATTCAGTCGATGGTCGGCGAGCCGCAGGAACGGATCAAGGACGCCGTGTGGACGGAGATCAAGGATCACTTCCGTCCGGAGTTCCTGAACCGGATCGACGAAGTCGTGGTGTTCCACGGGCTCGACCAGAAGCATATCGAGTCGATTGCCACGATCCAGATCGAGATCCTGCGTCAGCGTCTGGCGAAGCTCGACATGACACTCGAGGTCAGCAAGGCGGCGCTCATGCATGTGGCGCGTGAAGGCTTCGATCCGGTGTTTGGCGCACGGCCGCTCAAGCGCGCGATCCAGCAGCAGATCGAGAATCCGGTCGCCAAGCTGGTGCTCGCGGGCAAGTTCGGGCCGAAGGACACCATCCCGGTCGACTGGCGCAACGGACGCTTCACCTTCGAGGGCGACACCGCTCAGCAAGTGAGCCAAGAGACCGAAACCCAGGCCGAATAAGCCTTGGCGCGACAAGCCTGAACCATCCCCGCGTTCCGAGAGGAGCGCGGGGATTTTTTTGTCTTATTTTTTACGCGCGGCGTCCCGCATCGTCATGTCACAATCGTTGGCGAAAATGCGCGACCGCAGCGCGTCACCTTGCCATGCTCGCGGGCCTGATGCCCGCCGCCCGCTGTTCACGCCGCTCGGCCACCGTTGACGGCACGCTGGCGCCATTCGTCGCAAGACGGCTGCGCGCGTCGAGGCAAGTTTTTATCGTGGCGCCATGATCCGAACACAGTGAGGACGTCATGGCGACGATCGTGGGAATGCATCTGGCCGCTGCGGTAGCGGCGGTACTGTTGGGCATCGGTATTTTGTTCCTGCGGCGCGGTACGCCGCGGCATCGGTGGCTCGGCCGATTGTGGGTGACGGCGATGGCCGTGACGGCGGCATCGAGCTTCGGGATCCGTGAACTCGGTGCGGGCCGTCTGTCGTGGCTGCACGCGCTCTCGGCCTACGTGCTGGTCGGTCTGGTACTGGCGGTGCTGGCGATCCGGCGCGGCGACGTGAGCGCCCATCGGCGGCAGATGCTACGCCTGTACGCCGGGCTGGTGATTGCCGGGGTGGCGGCCGTTGCCGTGCCGGGGCGGGTGCTCAACAATGCGTTCGCGCAGATGTGGCACCATGAGGCAACCTTGGCCGCCGTAGCATCGGGCGGCAGGGGCGGTGAAGGCCAAGGCGGTGAGGGCGGTGAGGGCGCGCCGCGCGCACAGAACGACAAGATTGGCGGGAATGGCAAGAATCGCGATAAGCAAGCAGCGGCACTAAAACAAACGCAAAGGGCGGCGAAGGCCGGGCCAGACTCGCTCGCCATGACAGGCGGTGCAGGCGCATGAAACTCACGTCGATGATGAGACAACTGCAATCCGTTGAGGCCGCACACGCGGGCCCCGTCAAAGTGACGCGCGGCCTGTGGCAGACGTTTCTTCGCGAACTCGCCGGTGTGGTGTTCTTCAACACCGCCATCGCGCTGCTGCTCGTGTTCACCGGCTTTGGCGGCACGTTCTTGCAGAACTTCGTTTTCAGTCAGTGCATCGGTATTTCCATCACCTTGTTCGTCGACGGCGGGCGCCGCGTCATCTGGGGGGACGGTACGCCGTCGATGGTGCCGTTCCTGCTGCTCGTCGTCATCGGTTGTGTGGCCGGGCTCGTCGTGGGCATGGCCTGCGGCACGGCGCTGCTGGGGGTGCCGATATCGAATTGGCGGATGTTGAATGGACGCTCGCTGCCCATCGTGCTGGTCGTGGCGCTGATTGCCACCGGTATCGGCACGTATCACGGCTGGTCGCGCGCGCGGCTCTCGCAACTGCGCGAGGCCACGGCGCAGCAGGCGCTGCGTGAGGCGGCGGCAGACAAGCAACTCGTGCGAGCGCAATTGCAGACACTGCAAGCGCAACTGGAGCCGCATTTTCTGTTCAACGTGCTCGCCAATCTCGACTCGCTGATCGCCCGAGATCCGGCGCGAGCCAGGATCTTGCTCGGACATCTCAACCGGTTTTTGCGCGCGTCGCTTGCGGCGACACGCGCCGAAGTCACGACACTCGCCGACGAATTCGCGCTGCTCGAAGCCCTGATGGCGATCCAGCAGGTGCGCTTCGGCGAGCGGCTGCGCTACACGTTCGAGCTACCCGAGGATTGCCGCGCGTTGCCGGTGCCGCCCATGCTCGTGCAACCGCTCGTCGAGAATGCGGTCAAGCATGGCGTCGAGCCGCTTGCCGGCGGCGCTTCGGTGCACGTCAGCGCCCGGCGCGAGCGTTCGGCGTCTGGCGCGTGGCAGGTGGTGCTGCGCGTAGCGGACGACGGTGCGGGCTTTCGCGCCGCAGTGGGCGCCGACGGGGACGACCGCGCGGGGGGTGTCGGCCTGACGAATATTCGAGAGCGCCTGCGGGTGCTATTTGGCGACGCCGCGCGCCTTACGCTCACCGAGGGCGTGCCGCGGGGTGTCGTCGCAACGTTGCGTCTGCCCGCGGAGTCTTCCGGGCCGCCAGCGGTGCCAACGGCCTAAATTTCCAGTTGCTTTCCAGTTGCCAGAGAGTGGAGTGCATGACATCCCCCGTCGCCCTGATTGCCGAAGACGAACCTTTGCTCGCCGACGCGCTGCGCACCATGCTCGCGCAGACGTGGCCCGCGCTGCATGTGCTGCCCGTGGCCCCGGACGGGACGTCGGCGATTGCCGCCATTGCGCAGGCGCAGCCGGATGTCGTGTTTCTCGACATCGCCATGCCCGGTGCGACCGGACTGGATGTCGCGCGCGCGTGCGCACGGCTTGCCCGGCCCCCGCAGATCGTCTTCGTGACGGCGTTCGACCGGTTCGCGCTCGATGCCTTCGACGCGGCTGCCGTCGACTATCTGCTCAAGCCGGTGGAGCCTGAGCGTCTGGCCCGGACGGTGGCGCGGGTGCGCGAGCGTCTGGCCGCACCGGACGGCAGCACGCTCTCGCGATTGCTGGCGACGTTGCGCACGCATCTGGAGGAGGGGGCGTCGCCAGAGCGGCAAGAGGAACAGCAAGAAAGGCAGCAAGAAGGACAGCAAATCGACGCCTCCGCGCATACTCCCTCTTCGCGCGTCGCGCCGGCCACGCAAGCCCGGGAGTATTTGCGCTTTGTCCGGGCATCGGTGCGCGACGAGATTCGTATCGTCCCGGTCGAGGACGTGTGTTTTTTTGAGGCGTCCGACAAGTACGTTGTCGTGGCGACCACCGACGGCGATCTGCTGATCCGCACGAGCCTGCGCGAGTTGATGCCGCAACTCGATCCGACCCGCTTCTGGCAGGTACATCGCAGCACGGTGGTCAATGTTGCCGAAGTCGTGAGCGCGCAGCACACGCCGCTGGGCCGCCTCACGCTCAAGCTCAAGCGTCGCAAGGACCGTGTGGCGGTCAGTCGTCAGTACGCGCACCTGTTCCGGCAGATGTAGCCTCGGGAACGGTGGCGAAGAACTCGCTGGGTGTGCGTCCGAAGGCGCGTTTGAACATCGCAGAAAACGCGCTCTGACTCCGATAGCCCAATTCGCGTGCAATGCGGGCGAGCGGATATCCCTTCGACGCGAGCGGAATCGCCTGCGCCAGCACGACCTGCTGACGCCACTGCACGAAGCTCATGTTGAGTTCCTGCCGGAACAGACGGCCGATGGTGCGCGGGCTCGCGCCGGCGTAGCGGGCCCATTGATCGAGTGTCCAGGCGCGCGCCGGATCGGCCAGCATGGCGTTGCACAGCGTGAGCAGCCGCTTGTCGCGCGGTAGCGGCACCTCCAGCGGCAGCGGCGACGCACGCCGCAATTCGTCGAGAATCAGGCCGCCGAGCAGTTGCTCGCGACGGGCGTCGAGCGTGTCTTCGGGCACGTCGATGGCCGCTATCAACTCGCGCAGCAGCGCCGACACCTCCACCACACGGCAATGATCCAGACCAGCCGGGATGACCTCGGGGTGGACGTAAAGCGTGCGCAAGTACGAGGGTTCATTGACCTGTAGGCTATGCACGACATTCGGCGGAATCCAGATGGCACGCGAGGGCGGTACGATCCACGCCGCATCGGCAACCGCGATCTGGATCACGCCGCGTGGCGTGTAGGCGACCTGTGCCCACGCGTGCTCATGATCGGGCACGCGGATACCGTCGCCCAGCGGCCGCGCGCGCAGCCGCACCGGATGCTCGCGCGTCGGCATGAATGCCGTCGGCAGGGGGTAAGGCTCGGAGGCCACCTGTCCGGCGGTGCCGGCGTCGGGACTCGGCGGCTCGGTATCCATCAGGCCGGACGGCTCGGGCGTGAGGTTGGGCATGGCGTAAGCGCGACAATTCGGGTTTCATAAGTGTAAATCAGCCGCGCATGGCCGTTGGCGTCTATGTGCGAGAGCGGGCCACCGGGCCGTCCACGGGGCACATGCCACAGGTTTCCGGGGAGCAAAGGCGCTATGATCGGTGGCGGTACGCGACGGGCGTAGTCCTTGGGTGCCAGCCGACTGGCGGTCCGCCGCATTTCCCTTCGTTCCCTGACGTTCCCTTGGCCCAACATTGGCCATTTCCGATCTGGATGTTCGCGATGACAACGGCAAACCGCGATCTGTATGATGCGCATGACTCGTCCGACGAGGCGATCCACGTCTTCGTCTATGGCACGCTGCGTGCGGGAGAAATCAACGACATGATGCGTGCGGCCGCACGGCACGGTATCGCGGCGCCGGTATACGTCGGCACCGCGTCGATGGGCGGGCAGCTCTATGATTTCGGACACTATCCGGGCATGGTGCTCGATGCGACGGGCCAACGAGTGACCGGCGACATCTACCGGATTCCGGCGGCACTGATCCCCGTGCTCGACGAGATCGAAGCGGTTTATCCGGGCGAGGCCGGGTTGTTCGTTCGAGAGACGCATGACGTCGCATGCAACGGCAAGACGTACCCATGCATCGTCTACCCGGTGAGCCCCGCAGCGGTCAGCCAGTTGCCGCAGATTCTGGGGGGAGACTGGGTGGCCTACCGCCGCGAGCGCGACGCCAACGCTGCGTGACCCTGAGCGCTTGGCGTCGTTGGTGTTGAGGTATCCGACCCGCGCGCGCTATCTGCCGAGGGCGAGTTGCCGCAGCCTCGACATCGGGAAGCCGAATGGATTCAGGGAGGTGCCCACGTCGTAATGGTCGATGCCATCCGAACGCTTGAGCACACGCGCCAGACCGACCGTCAACGGCAACACCAGCCATTGCAGTGCGCACTTGAAGACGAACTCGAGCCCCGCCATTCGCGCCATCGCGTCGACATCCAGCACATAGGCGAACGCCACCGCAACAAACACGACCGAGTCGAGCATCGCCGCAAGTGCGCTGCCCGCCATGAGGCGCAGGCTCGCCAGCCGGCCGTGCATGGCCACTTTCATGCGGGCGAGCGTGGCAGCGTTCGCGAACTCACCGACGACGCAGGCCGACACCGACGCGAGGAACATGTGGGCAATGGCCTCGAACCAGTGGCGTTGCACCTCGTCCGTGAAACCGGTCTGCGCAGCCCATGCGGCGTCGGTCGGCAGGCGTGACATCAGCCACAGAAACCCGATCATCACCAGATTGGTCGCGAGACCGCTCCAAATCACGATGCGGCTGATGCGATAGCCGTAGACCTCCGTGAGTACCGATGAAAACAGATACGCGAACGGAAAGCTGATCAGCGCGGCGGAGAACGTCAGCCGGAACGGTTCACCCCCGGTCGACCAGGGCAGCGTGACTTCACACACGCGAGCGCCGAGCGCGTTGGAGATCAGCAGGAAGCTCACGAAGGCGATCGCGAGCACGATCACCGCCGGGGTGATGCGTGTGGCCTGACGCGAAGGGTTGGCGGGAGACGGGGGCGGTGTGGAGGCGGCGAGATCAGTCATGGCGGTCATGGCAGTCATTGGCGGACGGTGCGGATGTTGGTGATGGCAATCGCATGCGTGGAGCGCACGGGGTTGATGTCGATGCCGTGGCGTCGGGTAAAGCGTGCGCCGACCGCCAGCCGCGTTGGGGCGCATCGTGCGAGCACGTCGGCGAAGAGGCTTTCGACACACTGTTCGATGAACATCGCGCTATCGCGATACGACAGCACGTAGGCCAGCAGCGAATGCCGACAGATGGGGTCGCCCGTGTACTCAAACCATACCGTGCCGTAATCGACGCCACCGGTCAGTGGGCATCGCACGCTCAACAGGTCGGAGGTCAGGCATTCACGGACGGGCGATGCAGGCGACGTGTCGGTGTGACGGGCATGACGAAGCAGACTCGCCTGTACGCCGCCGCGCACGACGCTCACGGGCGCCAGGTCGAGACTCTGCGCTTCGGGCCCGCACGCGGCGGTCGTGCGCACGGCTTGCCTCACGGGTGTGGTGCGCACGAGAACATATGCTTGCAGGTGACGGGACAGTTCGCCCGCCACGTGAGCTTCAAGCGAATCGGTGGATTCAAAGCGCTGCTCGCGCAACGTGAGGAAATAGCGATGCGCGTCCGACATCTCCAGCGTGTACGGGGAGTCGCACGGAATGATGAGTTCCAGCACAGCGATCTGCGGCCGCTCGTGCATGTCGAGCCACGCGACTTCATAGTGATTCCAGAGGTCGTAGCCTCGCGGTGTCAAAACTGGCGATGCATCAGATGACGCACCAGACGACACATCAGGCGAGAGCGTTCGATGCGGCAAGCGCACGCGGCGAAGCGGACGGATGCTGTTGGCGTGGCTCGTTGGCGACGCCGCTGGCGGATGGCATCCGGCGAGCGCGGATGAGGCGGGTGAATCGGCGTACGAATCGGTGTACGGTTTGGAGAGCGAATCAGGGAGCGGGTCAGGAAGCGAATTAGGAAGCGAATCGGAGATCGAAGCGGAGATCGAGTCGGAGATCGAATCGGAGATCGAAGCGCGATGCGTCATGGGTTGTGAAATGTCCGATGGGTCGGTCGATCACCATATCGCGCGATGTCTCATTTGTTCAATGCGTCGATTCTGAAAACGAGGTGTGGGGCGTCCGGAATATCGCGCCATGGGGTTTGACGATGGGCTGAATCGTGCTTGTGCCGTCATGTCCGATTATGACCAGCATGCCGGGTGTCGATATGGGACGATTCGTGTATTCCCATGCTGATGGCGGCCACGCGTGCCGCCCCTCCGACCATGCGCTCGTCCGACATCGCTCGTTTATTGACGCTCTCCGCCATCTGGGGCGCGAGCTTTCTTTTCATGCGCATCATCGTTCCGTCGCTTGGGCCACTGCCCACGGCGTTCCTGCGCGTGACGCTCGGTGCCATCGGTCTGGCCGTCATCCTTCTGGTGTTGCGCGTGCGATGGGAGTTCAAGGGGCTGCTCGGCGCTTCGATGGTGCTCGGCGTGATCAATTCGGGCATTCCGTTCGTGATGTACTGTCTCGCCGCACGTGTGCTGCCGGCTGGTTACTCCGCCATCTTCAACGCGACCACGCCGCTCATGGGCGTGATCATCGGCGCGCTGTTCTTTCGGGAGCGTCTGACCGGCGCCAAGGGGCTGGGCGTGTTGCTCGGCCTGGCCGGTGTCGCCGTACTGACGCGAACCGGACCGGTCTCGATGTCGGCGCCGGTGCTCATGGGGGCGTTGGCGTGTCTCGTCGCCACGTCCTGCTACGGTCTGGCGGGCTATCTCACCAGGCGCTGGATCACCGAGCGCGGCGGTCTCGACGCCAAGCTCGTGGCGTTCGGCAGTCAACTGGGCGCCGCCCTCGTGCTGCTGCCCTTCTTCGGTTACGTGTCGGCGACGTCCGGCGTTCCCGGCCCGGCCACTGGCGGTGTGTGGGCGGCGATGCTCGCGCTCGGCTTCCTGTGCAGTGCGGTGGCCTATATGTTGTTCTTCCGTCTGATCGCGGATCTCGGCCCGCTGCGCTCGCTCACCGTCACGTTTCTCATTCCGCCGTTCGGCGTGCTGTGGGGCGCCTTGTTCCTGAACGAAGCCGTCACGATGGCTCACTTCTTCGGTGGCTGTTTCATCGCGCTCGCCGTGTGGCTCGTGTGCAAGCCGCCGAAGGTCGTGCCGGCCACCCGTCGCGCGGTGTCATGACCGCCGCCGGGTGAATTCGCCCGGTCACAGGCAAGCTCGATCGAAGCCGGTAACTGTCGTTACCGGCTTTTTTCATGATGTGGAATGCCTTTGCGGTGCGTAAAAATTTGCGCTGCTTGGCACAACGATGTGATTTCAGGAAGGAAAACATCGTTTCACATCAAGAAATTATTTTGTTATGTATATGATTTATATGAATTAAAAATATTCGATAAGGCACTGATTCGTTCTGTTGCATCGCATGAGAAATCCCTAAACTCTTATACAAGACCTGCCGATTTGGATACGCCGAAAGCGGTCAACCGCAATCCGGGCGACGACGCGGCAGCAAAGCATCACCCCTCTTTTATTTGTATCGAGAAACCAGGAGAGATCATCATGACGACCCGCCAAGAGCAAGTGAAGCAACTCGAGCAGGACTGGGCGAACAACCCGCGCTGGAAGGGCATCAAGCGAGGCTACTCGGCCGAAGACGTGGTGCGTCTGCGCGGTTCGATCCAGCCGGAGCAAACGCTGGCCCGTCGCGGTGCGGAGCGCCTGTGGAGCATGATCAACGAAGAGCCGTTCGTGAACGCGCTC
>Ga0181519_10000604_pt1 | contig 32820 bp, 23 predicted proteins | sample PEATcosm2014_Bin_26_FD_121102 | JGI IMG/M metagenome (GOLD analysis project Ga0181519, IMG submission 121102) | Peatland microbial communities from MTU Mesocosm Facility, Houghton, MI, USA - PEATcosm2014_Bin02_10_metaG | ecosystem: Environmental > Terrestrial > Soil > Wetlands > Peat | place...
CATCGTAGTCGTTGCGATTCTTGATGGCGTGAAGCTGTTCTGTCGCTCTCATCATTTCTCCCCTGCTGTGGCTTGCGCTGCAAATTCCTGATTCTCCAGGGCCTGCACTTCTGCAAGACGGCGCAGGTGGCGTGGAGCGCCGCTGAAGCGAGCCGCGAGAAATGTGCGAACCAGCTCCCAGGCCAGCGCTGGGCCGATTACTTTCCCTCCCAGACAGAAAACATTCATGTCGTCATCTTCGACGCCCTGGTGGGCGGAGAAAACATCATGGATAAGCCCTGCGCGAACACCGGCAACTTTGTTCGCAACGATGGAGGCACCCACGCCGCTGCCGCAGAGCGCGATTCCGCGCTCTACCTTTCCAGCAGCTACAGCTCTCGCCAATGGGATGATGGATTCGGGATAGTCATCGGCGGGGTTTAACTGCTGAGCGCCAAAATCCACGACCTCATATCCTGAGCCACGCAACAGCTCCGCCACTTGCTTCTTCAATTCATACCCGCCGTGGTCGGAGGCAATTCCAACGCGCGTCATGATTTCTCCATAGGCCGGCGAAGCATGCGAATCATTCGTAGTGAGTCGTTGGGCTCAGTGCTCTCCCTCACATCCGGGGTGCGGGCGCTGGCACGTTAGTTGCAGCCTGTCCTTGGCGATGGCACAGCTGTCACTGCAATATTCTTTGCCGGTCGTCGGCACAGAGGTGCAATCGGGGTTTGCACATTTAGCCGTCGCATCCACAGAGGCTCCTTTTATCGAGCGGTAACAAGATGGAGCGCAGGCAGCCTGCAGATCGCATCTGCCCCGCTGCGAGAGCATCACATCCTGTAGGAGCGATGATCTGTTCCTTTTTGCTCACTGCGCGCAGATTCATTCAGGAGAGATCGATTCGAGAGTCACGTTCATTTCGACCCCGAGTATCTGTCAACGTTAGACCTTCGCTCCCGGCGGGGGATATTCATCCATAGTGTGCAATAACGCACAGTTTCCGCGGGGCTCGACTGTCAGAGTTACTGGCGAAGCCTTAGCAACGGCTGGAAGAGCAGGGCACGCTCTGAGGAGAAGCAGGAATGTCAGCAAACAATTCAGTTGTCGCAATCTATCAGTCCCACACAGGCGCGGAAGATGCTGTGAAGGAACTTCAGCGCGGCGGAATCGACATGCATAAGCTGTCGATCGTCGGCAAGGGCAACCATACAGATGAGCAGGTAGTGGGTTATTACAACGCCGGCGACCGCATGAAGTACTGGGGCAAACTGGGCGCGTTCTGGGGAGGCTTCTGGGCGCTTCTGTTCGGCTCTGCGGTCTTTGTGGTTCCTGGTCTCGGTCCTATCCTGGCGGCTGGGCCAGTGGTGGCATGGATTGTGGCAGGGCTGGAAGGAGCGGTGGAAGTAGGAGCTCTCGGTGCGTTGGGAGCTGGCCTTTACAGCATCGGAATTCCGAAGGACAGCGTCGTGAAGTATGAAGCCGCTCTCAAGACAGACCAGTTCCTGCTGATTGTTCATGGAACGGCCGCAGAGGTGGGACAGGCGAGGGACATTATCAAAACCACTCATCCCGTCCAGTTCTCACTGCACTCAGGCGAAGGAGCCATCGCCGCTTAGGGTACCAGCAGGTTGATGGGCAAGGCTTGATCGAGGAGCCTTGCCCAGTACCGTACGCGGATTATCGAGTTCTCTTCCTCAAGTCTGCCCGGTGTCGAATTCAAGGGACAATTCATGAGCGACCTATCCCCGAGTCATCCGGCCTATAGATTTCTACCCAAGGAAATCGAGGGCTTCGATTCTCTCGCCGAGCTGGCCCTGGATCTGCGCTGGTCGTGGAACCATGCCACCGACGGAGTTTGGCGCACGCTCGATCCTGTGCTATGGGAGCTCACTCACAACCCTTGGGTTGTCCTCCAGACGGTTGCGCGCGATCAGATTGAACGAGTGCTCGCCGATCCGGCATTCCGCAAGAACGTTGATGATCTGTTGCAAGCCAAGCGTCATGAGGCGGAGACGCCAGCATGGTTTCAGCTAAAGCACCCGGAATCCCCCTTGAGCTCCGTCGCGTATTTCAGCATGGAATTCATGTTGAGTGAGGCTCTCCCTATTTACTCGGGCGGGCTCGGCAACGTTGCCGGTGACCAACTCAAGGCCGCCAGCGATCTGGGCGTGCCGGTAACCGCTGTGGGGCTGCTCTACCAGCAGGGATAGTTTCGCCAGGTGATTGACCGAAATGGCGAGCAACAGGCCCTCTACCCATATAACGATCCCGGACAGTTGCCGATCACACCATTGCGTCAACCCAATGGCGAGTGGCTACGGTTGGAGATCGCATTGCCCGGATACTCGGTCTGGCTGCGCGCCTGGCAGGTCCAGGTCGGCAGGGTGAAGCTCTACCTGCTCGACAGCAATGACGCCGCAAACTTTCCCGCTCATCGGGGAATAACCAGCGAATTGTATGGCGGAGGTCCGGAGCTGCGCCTCACGCAGGAGCTGCTGCTGGGGATCGGCGGTTGGCGACTTCTCCGAGCACTCGGGATTCAACCAGACGTCTGTCACCTCAATGAAGGACACGCGGCCTTTGCTGTTCTGGAACGTGCCCGCACCTTCATGGAAGAGACGGGGCAGCCTTTCGAGATTGCACTGGCGGCGACACGGGCGGGAAACCTGTTTACCACCCATACGGCTGTGGCCGCGGGTTTTGACCGCTTTGCTCCCGCACTGATTGAACAGTACCTCGGGCGCTATGCCAAGCAAAAGCTGGGAATTGAACTTCACGATTTACTGGCTCTCGGCCGCCAGAACCCGGGCGACCCGTCGGAGAGCTTCAACATGGCGTACCTGGCAATTCGCGGCAGTGGCGCAGTGAATGGAGTGAGCCGGCTGCACGGTAAGGTCAGCCGCAATCTCTTTCTTCCTCTGTTTCCGCGGTGGCCGGAGGACGAGGTTCCAGTCGGACACGTCACCAACGGAGTCTACATGCCCACCTGGGACTCGGCACCGGCCGACGATCTTTGGACGGAGAGTTGTGGAAAGCAGCGTTGGCTGGGAACGACAGAGACCCTGGAGTCAGACATTCACCGTGTCTCCGACGCCAAGCTCTGGCAATTTCGAATGCAAGCCAGCAAGGATCTTGTGGAGTACACTCGCGGACGGTTATCCAGGCAACTGGCTGCCTCGGGCGCGTTGACCGAGGCGGTGGAGAGGGCGAAAGATCTCTTCGATTCCAACGCATTGACGCTCGGCTTTGCGCGACGCTTCGCGACCTATAAAAGACCAGATCTGCTTTTACACGACTCACAGCGGCTGCTTCGTCTGTTGACGAACTCGCAGCGTCCGGTTCAGCTCATCATCGCCGGAAAAGCACATCCCGAGGACAAGGCGGGGCAGGCCTTGATCCATGAGTGGATCAAGTTCATTCGCCAACCGGAAGCCCGGCCCCACGTCGCCTTCCTGAGCGACTACGACATGCTGTTGACCGAGCACCTGGTTCAGGGAGTTGACGTCTGGATCAACACGCCGCGGCGCCCCTGGGAAGCGTGCGGAACCAGTGGCATGAAGGTGCTTGTCAATGGAGGCATCAACCTTTCCGAGTTGGATGGCTGGTGGGCGGAAGCATACACGCCAGAGGTGGGGTGGGCATTGGGAGACGGCAAGGAGCATGGCGACGACCCCGCATGGGACGCTGCCGAAGCCGAAGCTTTGTATGGGCTCATGGAAAGAGAGGTCGTTCCAGCGTTCTACGCTCGCGACAAGAATGGAATCCCCACTGCATGGGTCAAGCGGATGCGGGAAAGCATGGCTCGCCTGACACCCGCATTTTCAGCCGATCGTGCCGTGCGGGATTATACCGAACAACACTACCTGCCTGCCGCAGCGGCTTACCGCGGGCGCACGAGCAATAAAGGAGCCGCCGGCAAGCAAATCGTCGATTGGCAGCGCGCGTTGGAACGGGACTGGGAGCGCGTGCACTTTGGAGCGATGACGGCGGAGACGAATGACGGGCAGCTCGTCTTCGAGGTTCACGTATCTCTCAGCGATCTTTCCCCGGACGCGGTCCGCGTTGAACTGTTTGCCGACGGAGCCGCGGGTGAGGCTACCACCCATGAGATGACGCTCATCCGGAAACCTGCTGACACAGTCACCGGCTATGTCTATGGCGCACGTGTCCCGGCTACCCGCCCAGTCGCCGATTACACGGCGCGATTGATACCACACTGCAAAGGCGTAGCGATTCCGCTGGAAGTCTCGAAGATTCTCTGGCAACGGTGACATCCATGAAACGCTCATGCGGGATTACGACGCTGTTTCTGGATGTTGGCGATGTTCTGCTCAATGATGGGTGGGACCACCATGCCCGCAGGCGGGCGGCAAAATACTTCACGCTGCCGTGGGCTGAGATGGAGAAGCGCCACCGACTAACCTTCGAGACCCATGAAGAAGGAAAACTCACCTTTGAAGAATATCTGGATCGAGTGGTCTTTTATGAGAAGCGGCCGTTCACCCAAGCTCAGTTTCGGCGCTTCATCTTCGCACAATCGAAAGCCTGCCCGGAAATGATCGGACTCGTCTCTCAGCTCAAAGAGCGGTACGGGCTCAAGATTGCCGTGGTCAGCAACGAATCGCGCGAGGTGAACGCGTATCGGATTCGCAAGTTTAAGCTGGACGGCTTCGTGGACTCTTTCGTTTCTTCTTGCTTTGTGCACATTCGCAAGCCCGATGCCGACATCTTTCGACTCGCCCTGGACATCGCCCAGGCACGAGCCAGGCAGGTCATCTACATCGAAAACACGCTGATGTTTGTTCAGATCGCGGAGGGACTGGGGATTCGAAGCATCCTCCATACGGATTACGCGTCCACTTGCGCCAAGCTAGCCTCGTTCGGGTTGCGGAATGACTAAGGACTGTTCTATGAAACCCGCTAATCCACGCATTCTGACTATCAATGGTGGTTCATCGAGCATTAAGTTCGCGCTCTTCGAGGCAGGTGAATCCATGCAACGGGTTCTGGAGGGAGCTCTTGAGCGGATTGGACTTCCCGAGGCCGGCCTCCGGGTGAAAGGCACGGATGAGGCAGACAATTTTGTGCGCCCAGTGTCGGCGTCGAATCACACGGAGGCGGTAAGCATCCTGATGGATTGGGTCGAGCAACGCATCGGACGAACTGCACTGTCCGCGGTTGGGCATCGCGTCTTGCAGGGCGGAGCGAACTATTGGAAGCCGCAGCGAATCACGGCAGAGATGGTTCGAGAGCTGCACCAGCTCAGTCCATTCGATCCTGACCATCTGCCTGAGGAGATTCTGCTGACCGAGGCGTTTCATCGCCGGTTCCCCGATCTGCCTCAGATAGCGTGTTTCGACACGGCTTTTCACCATGATCTGCCGCGCGTGGCGCAAGTCCTGCCAATTCCGCGCCGCTATGAAGCAGCGGGGGTAAGGCGGTACGGGTTCCACGGGCTGTCTTACGAGTTTCTGATGGGAGAACTGGTCCGCCTGGCCGGAACGGAAGCGGCACAGGGCCGCGTCATCCTCGCGCATCTCGGCAATGGCGCCAGCTTGGCGGCGGTACTTCATGGAAAGTCCATAGACACGAGCATGAGTTTTACTCCTACCGCCGGAATACCTATGAGCACACGATCAGGCGATCTCGATCCCGGACTGGTCTGGTATCTATCACGAGCCGAGAAGATGAGCGCAAAGCAGTTCAACGAGATGGCCAACCTCCACTCCGGACTCCTCGGGGTTTCAGAGATCAGTTCCGACATGCGCGACTTACTCGAATACGAAACGCACGATGTACGGGCGGCAGAAGCAGTGTCTCTCTTCTGCTACCAGGTGAAGAAGTGGGTTGGCGCGTTTGCTGCGGCACTGGGCGGACTAGATACCCTGGTCTTCGCCGGCGGCATTGGAGAGAACGCGCCTCCGGTCCGCGCCCGAATTTGTGAAGGGCTGAAATTTCTTGGAATCGATATTGAAGAAAAGCGAAATGCCGCGAATGAAGGCGTGATTTCCTCGGCGGCCAGCCGGGTAGCTGTCCGCATGATCCGCACCGATGAAGAACTCATGATCGCCAAAACAGTTTGCCAGGTTCTCGGGCTTGGCTGCACAAAGGGGAATTGAACGTATGAGGACGAACACTCTCACTCCGGAACTGCTCCACAAGACGCCTGAAGCAGCGAACAAAAAAGAGTCAATTGCGAATACCAAAACACTCAGTCCAGAGCTTCTCCACAAGATGAATGCCTACTGGCGAGCCGCCAACTATTTGTCAGTGGGACAGATCTATCTCTACGACAATCCGCTGCTCAAGGAGCTGTTGAAGCTGTCGCATGTGAAGCCAATCGTGGTCGGACACTGGGGCACGACACCGGGCCAGAACTTCATTTACGTGCACTTGAACAGGGTGATCAAGAAATACGACCTAGATATGTTCTACATCGCCGGTCCCGGTCACGGCGGCCCGGCGCTGGTGGGCAATGTATATCTCGAGGGGAGCTACAGTGAGATTTATCCGAACGTCAGCCAGGACGAAGCCGGACTGAAAGAGCTCTTCAAACAGTTCTCCTTCCCCGGGGGGGTCTCCAGCCACGTTGCGCCCACTACTCCGGGCTCGATTCACGAGGGCGGCGAGCTCGGCTACTCTCTCAGCCACGCCTTTGGCGCCGCATTCGACAATCCCGATCTGATCGTCGCTTGCATCGTCGGCGATGGTGAGGCAGAAACGGCTTCGTTGGCGACCGCGTGGCACTCCAACAAGTTCCTCAATCCGATCACCGATGGAGCCGTGCTGCCGATCCTGCACCTGAATGGCTACAAGATCAGCAATCCGACTGTCCTGGCCCGGATAGAGCCTGAAGAACTGGAGCAGTTCCTGCGGGGCTGCGGCTGGACGCCTTACTTCGTTGAAGGGGATGAACCGGAGAAGATGCATGAACTGATGGCCACCACTTTGGAAAAAGCCATCGAGGAAATCCGGCAATTCCAAAGCAACGCACGAGGCAAGAACGACCCTGCTCGGCCGCGCTGGCCGATGATTGTCCTCCGGTCACCCAAGGGCTGGACGGGACCAAGAGTCGTCGACGGCCTTCAAATCGAGGGCACGTTCCGAGCGCACCAGGTGCCTCTCCTTGTGGATTCAGAGCATCCCGATCATGTGAAGCAGCTTGAAAGCTGGATGAAGAGCTACAAGCCCGAAGAACTCTTTGATGAGGATGGACGACTCCTGCCGGAATTGGCCGAACTGGCGCCGAAGGGCGACCGCCGGATGGGCGCCAATCCTCACGCCAACGGCGGCATTCTGCTGCGCGACCTGCGCATGCCGGACTTTCACACCCACGCTCTGCATGTGCCGCAACCCGGCTCGGTGAGCGGTCAGGATACGCTCGTGCTCGGTTCTTTCTTGCGTGACGTGGCCAAACTGAATCAGGAGCAGCGCAACTTCCGCATCTTCGGTCCCGATGAGACTGTGTCGAATCTGCTGGGCGCGGTTTTCGAGGTCACCAATCGCCAGTGGGAGGCCCGTGAAGTAAAGAACGATGAATTTCTTGCGCCCGCCGGCCGGGTGCTGGACTCGATGCTCAGCGAGAACCAGTGCGAGGGCTGGTTGGAAGGATATCTTCTGACCGGTCGGCACGGACTCTTCAACAGTTATGAAGCCTTCATTCGAATCGTCGATTCGATGTTCAGCCAGCACGCCAAGTGGCTGAAGGTATGCCGAGAGTTGCCATGGCGACGGCAGATCTCGTCGCTGAACTATCTGCTTGCCTCTCATGTCTGGCAACAGGATCACAACGGATTTACCCACCAGGACCCTGGCTTCCTCGACCACGTCATCAACAAGAAGGCTGATATCGTGCGCGTCTACCTTCCGCCCGACGCCAACTGCCTGTTGTCGGTTTTCGATCACTGCCTGCGCAGCCGCAATTACGTCAACGTGGTAGTTGCGGGCAAACACGCCCTTCCACAATGGCTGACCATGGATGCGGCGGTCGTCCACTGCACGGAGGGAATCGGCATCTGGCAATGGGCCAGCAACGACCAAGATTCCGAGCCGGATGTGGTGATGGCCTGCTGCGGCGACACTCCAACGCTGGAGATACTGGCTGCTGTTTCCATCCTTCGCCAGAATCTTCCCGATCTCAAAATCCGGGTGATCAATGTTGTCGATCTCATGAAGCTGCAGCCCAGCACGGAACATCCACACGGGCTGACCGAGAAGGATTACGACTCGCTCTTCACGAAAGACAAGCACATCATCTTTGGCTTTCACGGATACCCCTGGCTTATCCACCGGCTGACCTATAGCCGGACCAACCGCAATCTGCACGTGCGGGGATACAAGGAAGAGGGCACGATCACGACACCCTTTGACATCAGGGTGCAGAACGATTTGGATCGCTTCCACCTGGTGCAGGATGTCGTCGATCGCTTGCCGCATCTGGGCTCCAAGGGCGCCTACCTGAAACAGCAGATGCGGGACAAGCTCATCGAGCACAAGCAGTACATCGACAAACACGGCGAAGACATGCCGGAGATCCTGAACTGGAAGTGGAGTCAGAGCAGAACGCAAAAAGGACACTGAATCGAATCCAAGGAGTTCAAGATGCCCATTCAATTGAATGAAGAAGGCGGCGGGAAGATACTCATCCTTCACATCAGCGGAAAGCTGGTAAAGGCAGATTACGAGCACTTTGTGAATGAGTTCGAGCGACTCATCCGCCAATACGGAAAATTGCGCGTTCTGTTCGACATGGCCGACCTCCAGGGCTGGGACGCAGGGGCGGCATGGGAGGACATAAAGTTTGACATAAAACACTTCGGCGATATCGAACGGCTCGCGATGGTCGGCGATAAGAAGTGGCAGCACGGCATGGCAATCTTCTTCAAGCCCTTTACGAAGGCGACGAGTCGGTACTTCGATCTTTCCGAGGCCGCTGAGGCGCAGAAGTGGTTGAGAGAATCGTAGCGGCCTGCTGCCGCAACCGGCCCATCGAGCACAAGCAGTACATCGACAAACACGGCGAAGACATGCCGGAGATCCTGAACTGGAAATGGAACGACACCAAATGAATACGCCATTGCTTATCAATATCGCGCGCATGATGGTCGCCAGCGACAAGGGACTACTGGCGATGGATGAAAGCAGCCCAACCTGCAATAAACGATTTGCCCAGTGGGGGATTCCCCAGGATGAGGAGAGCCGGCGCGCTTATCGAGAGTTGATAGTGACCACTCCAGGTCTCGGGGAGTCGATCAGTGGCGCGATCCTCTACGACGAGACAATTCGGCAGAAGAAGAGGGACGGCACCCTCATCGTCCAATCCCTCATCGATGCAGGAATCATTCCTGGCATTAAAGTGGACACCGGTGCAAAGGTGCTGGCGGGTCGTGCGGGAGAAAGAGTAACCGAGGGATTGGACGGACTGCGCGACCGCTTGGCTGAATATTTTCGAATGGGCGCTCGTTTTGCCAAGTGGCGCGCAGTGATTGCGGTGGGCGATGGTATTCCCAGCCAGGGTTGCATTGATGCTAACGCGAACGCGTTGGCCCGCTATGCCGCGTTGTGCCAGGAAGCCGGACTGGTTCCAGTGGTCGAACCAGAGGTGCTCATGGACGGAGCACATACCATAGAGCGCTGCTGCGAGGTAACGGAGAAAGTCCTGCGCTCGGTTTTCAACCAGCTTTACTCCCAACGCGTAATGCTGGAGGGATTGATCCTGAAGCCCAACATGGTGCTTCCGGGATTGGCTTGTCCCAGGCAGGAAACGGTGGACGAAGTGGCTGACGCTACGGTTAAGTGCCTGTTGCGAGCCGTCCCCGCGGCTGTTCCGGGAATTGCATTCTTGTCGGGAGGTCAATCCGGCGAACTGGCCTCGGCCCGTTTGAATGCCATGAACGTCAGATTCAAGTCGCGACTGCCTTGGGCGCTGGCGTTTTCATTTGGCCGCGCTCTCCAGCAACCGGCTTTGGAGATTTGGCATGGTGAGCAGGCCAACGTGCCGGCTGCACAGCAAGCACTTCACCACCGAGCGCAATGCAACCGGGCTGCGCGCCGTGGTGAATACAATGCCGCACTCGAGAGGGATGGTCGCGAGAGCGTCTCAGATCAAGGTTCGTCTCTGAAACACGCTTTGAGCCCCAAGTAATGCCGAACACAGGAATCGTTGTCGGTTGCCGAAAGATGTAAATGACCTGCGGCACAGCGATGCGAGAAGGAACGCGAGATGAAGCCCAATGAAGCCAAGCTCAAGACTCCCGAAGCCAAGCCGGGAGCGAAGCCCGATTCCAAGGACGATCTGAAGTCCCTGCCTCTGCCGGAAGTGGAGAAACGATTGGAGTCGTCTGCCAAGGGCCTCAGCCAAGCCGAGGCGCAGAAGCGGCTGGCGCAGTATGGTCCGAATGAGATCAAAGAAAAGAAAGACAATCCAATTCTGAAGTTTCTCACCTATTTTTGGGGCCCCATCCCATGGATGATTGAAGGCGCAGTCATTCTTTCGGGAATCGTGCGTCACTGGTTGGATTTCTTCATCATCCTGTTTCTGCTCTTCTCAAACGCTTTGGTGGCATTTTGGGAGGAACATCAGGCGGGCAACGAGATTGCCGCATTGCGAGCCAAGCTGGCGACCAAGGCCCGCGCCTTGCGGGATGGAAAGTGGGCGACCCCGCAGGTATCTGAATTGGTTCCTGGGGACGTCATCCGTCTCCGACTCGGAGACATTGTGCCGGCGGATGCGCGCCTTATGGCGGGCGATCCAGTGCAAGTAGATCAATCCGCGCTGACCGGAGAATCTCTGCCTGTCACAGCGAAAGCTGGCGAGGCGGTGTTTTCTGGTTCGATTATCAAGCGGGGCGAAGCCGACGCGCTGGTATACGCCACCGGCAGCAACACCTTCTTCGGCAAGACTGCGGAGTTGGTGCAGGGCGCTCATACCGCGAGTCATTTCCAGCGAGCTGTGCTCAAAATTGGCGATTACCTGATCATCCTGGCGGTGACGCTGGTGGCGGTGATTGTTATCTTCGCCCTCTTCCGTCACGATCCGGTTCTCGACACTCTGGAATTTGCGTTGGTGCTTCTGGTAGCTGCGATTCCTGTGGCGATGCCCACCGTGCTGTCAGTCACCATGGCGGTTGGCGCGCGGTTGCTGGCAGCGAAACAGGCGATCGTCACCAAGTTGTCGGCGATTGAGGAACTGGCTGGCGTGGATGTCCTGTGCTCGGACAAAACCGGCACCCTGACTCAGAACAAGCTAACCCTCGGCGATCCTTTCACCGTAAACAACGTTTCCGCAGATCAGCTGATCCTGTGGGCTGCACTGGCTTCGCGAGCGGAAGATAAGGACACCATTGACCTGGCCGTCATCGGCGGGGTGAAGGATCAGAAAGCACTGCAGTCTTATCAAGTGCTTCATTTTCAGCCATTCGACCCGGTGCACAAGCGCACGGAGGCCACCGTAAAAGCAGCGGATGGAAAGCAGTTCTTTGTGGCCAAGGGCGCGCCACAGGTCATTCTGCAGATTGCACAGAACATCGCGGAGGTGAAGCCCGCGGTTGAGAAAGCAGTCAATGACTTTGCGGGACGCGGATTCCGTTCCCTGGGCGTGGCCCGGGCAGACCAAGACGGCCAGTGGCAGTTCGCCGGCGTGCTGCCAATGTTCGATCCACCACGTGAGCAGGCTAAGGCAACCATCGCGAGCGCCCAGCAGATGGGCGTGAAAGTTAAAATGGTAACCGGCGATCAGTTGGCGATTGCGCAGGAAACCTCCCGTCAACTAGGCCTCGGAGCGAACATCCTTGACGCCACAGGATTGCACGATTCGAAGAATCAACAGTCGGCACAGTCCATCGAAGACGCGGATGGTTTCGCGCAGGTATTCCCCGAAGACAAATACAACATTGTTGACGTACTACAGAAGCGTGGCCACATTGTGGGCATGACCGGCGACGGAGTAAACGACGCTCCCGCGCTCAAGAAAGCGGACTGCGGTATCGCAGTGTCCGGCGCAACGGACGCGGCTCGTGCGGCAGCGTCCATCGTGCTGCTGGCATCCGGCCTCTCGGTGATTATCGACGCGGTCAAGGAGAGCCGCCGCATCTTCCAGCGGATGAACAGCTATGCCATCTACCGCATCGCTGAAACCCTGCGCGTACTCTTCTTCATGACGCTGGCGATCCTGGTATTTAACTTCTACCCGGTTACAGCTGTGATGATTGTGATGCTCGCCGTGCTCAACGACGGGGCAATCCTGTCCATTGCCTATGACAATGTTCATTACAAGGACAAGCCCGAAGCCTGGAACATGCGGATGGTGCTGGGCGTCTCCACCGTGCTGGGCGTCATCGGGGTCGTGGCCGCATTCGGGCTGTTCTATCTTGGCGAGCGCGTCTTTCATCTTGACCATGCGCGCATCCAGACACTGATGTACCTGAAGCTCTCCGTGGCTGGACATTTGACGATTTTCCTGACGCGCACGCGCGGCCCGTTCTGGTCGATCCGCCCAGCAAGGATTCTGTGGGTTGCCGTGCTCGGCACGCAAATCGTTGCGACCCTGATTGCGGTGTATGGCTTGTTTATGTCGCCACTCGGCTGGCGCTGGGCAGGATTTGTTTGGCTTTATGCGCTTGCTTGGTTCCTGGTGAATGATCGCGTGAAATTGCTGGCCTATCGGGTCTTTGAAGCTACTAAGGCAGTCCCGCAGTTAGCTGGGAAACAACAGCCTGATCTTACCCCTCAGATCGCTGCTCGCGCCTATGAGCTTTATCAGGAGCGAGTCCACGGTGAAAGCCAGCAGGATCAGGACTGGCTTGAGGCGGAGCGAGAGACCCGGAAGGATCAACCGCCCCCCGGGAAAGCATCGTGAGTGCGATTACTACTATCCAGCAAATTGGCAGACCGCGCAGTTCGTTACACCGCGAGAAAGAGAAACAGAATGAAAATTAATTCGAAGGATTTCCGTGTGCCGCCCGGAAAGCGGGTTGAACTCAGCGAATGGCCGACGGTTGTAAAGCCGATTTGCAAATCGAAGGAGCAGTATCAAGAGCTTCTGGAAAAACACGTCGAGGAGTTGAGCTCACTGCAACAACTTCACTACGCATCTCACCGCTATGCGCTGCTGCTGATCTTTCAAGGGATGGATTCTGCCGGCAAGGATGGCGCCACCTGCGACGCGCTCCAGACGGCTCAGGAGTTCGACAAGTCTGCGAGGATTACTCGTGACTACGAGGAGCGCCTCTACGCCCACTACGGCCGTGCTCCGTATTGGCTGCAGCACGGGCATGGGGAACCCGTCTTGCGTTCGTCCTGGTCGAGAGCATTGGACAAAACGATCGGGCAATTCGGGCGGTCGGCAGAAGTGTCCTGCTTTCCGTATCTAACTGCATCTTTCTCTCACCAGATATGGTCAAAACGACTCAGCCTTTGAAACTTGACGGTGAGATTCTAGAGTCGACAGCCTTTCAAAGGAGATGGCAAACATGTCGAATTAGCGCCACACACCGGAGTCCCTGGACTCAATCAGTCCCGTGGAGATTAAGAAGCTGGAAGATCAAAAGATGTTGGACCGAGTCGCGAACGAGGCTGCGGAACAAGCTGGAAAAACCGAGCGACTGTACGACCAGAGCCACGATATATCCACGAAGTAGAAGTGAACCTGGTCGCTTCGGATGGAGACCGCCTATTCATCTCAGCGCCAAAGCTGTAGTATTCATTGCGACGTCTTGATGCTGCATTGCATATTCGGCGAATCGTTTTACACGGGCACACAATGACGTTTTCCCTCGACACAATGGACTTGGCACGGAGCCTCGTTGCTTATGAAGCCGCTGCTGGCCACACTTGCGAACTGACCGAACCTGTGGCCGTTCGTGTGTGCGAGAAGCTGCGCGGGCCTCTTTGTGCTCTGGCGGGAGTGGCCGGGTATCGCTCGCTACTCGCCCGTGCTCTGACGCTAGCGAGGACGGAAGCTCCCAGTCTTGGCACTTCGCTGGTCACGGCAGATGGACATCTGGACGGCTTTGGGGAGTCTGCCTCGCAAAGTGACCAGCGCCATGCCTCCGCGGGGGGTGTCTTTTTCACCGCTCAGTTGCTCGGTCTGCTTCTTTCTTTGCTCGGCGCAGCTGTGACCCTGCAGGTGGTGCAGGATGTGTTTCCTAACCTTACGGTCACCACAGAATCGGGCACAACCACACCGTTTGAGGACATTCTGAACGAAGTTGGCCAGCTCAACAAAGTCAGCGACCGGCTTGACTCGTTGGCGAACCAGAACCCTTCCGTCGAAGAGGCTCTTCTGAGCGTCTCCGCAAATGTCCGCAATACGGCTACTGCCCTGGAAGTTCTCGCTCTCGTGAAAACGAGGGCTGCCGAGCCGCAGAAGAAAGCACCGAAGCAACGACGGGAACGCTATTTGATGTGACTTCTGCGAACTCGCCGCTCTGGGTTACCATTGGGATTCTATGTAGCACGCCACATTTGACATCGCATGTCCCACGGAATTGGAGCAATGGTTTCACAACAAACGCGAGATTTGGCTCGGCGACTTCTTGCTGAAGAAGCCGCCCTTGACGGGACCTCCCTAACAGCGGGGTCTACAGTCTCTCGCGTCTACGAGAAGCTGCGCCGAAACCTATGTGCGCTCGCGGGAGTCGCCGGCTTTCGCTCACTCGCCTCTCGAGCGCTGACCTTGGCCAAAGCGGAAGCTCCCAGTCTTAACGCGACACAGGTCACGGAAGACGGTTCGTTACAAGTACCCAGCGAAGCTTCGGACGGGGATGAGCTCACGGCCGGAGAGAGTGGAATCATTTTGCTCGCCCAGCTAATCGGACTGCTTCATGCGTTTATAGGCAAGACTTTAACGTCGCGGTTGCTGCAGGATGCCTGGCCGAATGCGGTCTTCGAGGATTGCAATTCTGAGGATGGAGAGAAGCATGAGCGCGCGAGATAAAGTGACGATTCACAAGTTGCATACCGGTGTGCCCGGGCTCGATGAAATCGTGGGTGGCGGACTCCCTGAATTCTCCTTCAATATTATCGCGGGCGCTCCAGGCAGCGGAAAGACCACGCTGGCCCACCAGTTCGTATTCGCCAACGCAACTCCTGAACGTCCCGCGCTCTACTTCACCGTCCTGGGTGAATCCGCCATCAAGATGCTGCGATACCAACAGCAGTACACGTTCTTCGACCCGGCCAAATTGCCCAACTCGATCCGTTTCATTAACTTGAGCCAGGTGGTACTAGAGAAGGACTTAGGAGCGGTTTTACAGGAGATTATCGAAGAAGTGGAGAAAGCCAATCCTGCGGTCGTGGTGGTGGACTCCTTTCGCACGATGGTGCGGATACCGCACGGCAGCCCTGGCGAGATGGACTTGCAGGCCTTCATTCAGCAGTTGGCATTGTTTCTTGCGAGCTGGCAAGCGACGACCTTCCTGATCGGTGAATATGCCGAAGATGAGTTGCGTGACAATCCCATATTTACCGTCGCTGACGGGCTCTTCTGGCTGAGCCAAATTGCAGAACGAAATTCCGTTGTGCGGAAGTTGCAGATCGTAAAGCTGCGAGGGCAAGCTTCTGTTCCAGGCCTGCATACCTTTCGCATCACCGATGCCGGGCTGCAAGCCTTCTCGCGTACCTTTGGGCTGAGCGGACACAAAAGCAAGCCACCCAGCCAGCGGCGCCTTTCCATCGGCATTCCAGAGCTGGACAAGATGATGGGCGGCGGCATACCTGAGGGCGATAGCGTCCTGGTAACGGGAGCTTCGGGAACGGGGAAATCGGTCCTGGCGACTCAGTTCATAGCCGAGGGCATACGCCAAGGGGAGCCGGGCATTGTGGCGGTGTTTGAAGAACGGCCGCAAGCATACACGGATCGAGCGGGCAGTTTCGGTCTGGACTTGGAGGCGCCACAGAAGGACGGAACGCTCCTGATCCTCTACCTTCGTCCACTGGACCTCTCAGTAGATGAAACCATGAACGAGATTCTCGACGCGGTCAAGAAGATCGGCGCTAAGCGCCTGGTGATCGATTCGCTGGCGGGATTTGAAATGGCGCTGTCGCCCGGATTCCGTGAAGATTTTCGCGAATCTCTCTACCGGATGATCTTCGCGTTGACCGGAATCGGAGTGACGATCCTGAGTACCGTGGAGGTGGACGAATCCTTCACTGAATTCCCATTCAGTACCTACTCGATTTCTTTTCTCACCGACGACATTATCCGGCTGCGGTACGTATCGATCGAGGGTCGGCTTCGCAAGATCCTGGTAATTATCAAAATGCGTGGCGGCAATCACAGCCAGGACATCCGCGAATATGAAATCACCTCCAAGGGAATGGTCATCGCCGGCGAGCGTCTCAAGAACTATCAACGTCTGATTACGGGAATTCCAGAGCGGTTGAACCGATCGAACGAAAAGGAAGCAGAACTCCCACGGAAATCTAAGGCCAAGAGCAAGACCTGAGGCATTTAAGGATTCCCAGCCCGGAACCGGACGCCACACCGCCGCAGCAGCCAATCTGCCGATGCTTTGCGATCTGATGTTCGGTGGCTCACCGCTTCCAATGATCGCCGTATCGGGAGCCCAGATGCAGATATAACTTGCGATCTTTCAACTTCAGCGTGGGAGCGCCGCAGTCCAATGAAGCGCTAAAGTAATGTCTCCACACAACGAGTCCGGAACAAAAGGGAAGCCAAACAGCCGCGGCCTGCCGCTTTAGCGACAGGCCACAGCGCGACTCAACTTCCACGATACTACTTTTTCTTGGATTTGCTCTTCCCTGCCGGATGAGTTGCGGTCTTGCCGGTCTACTCAGTGTTGAGTAGCGCCAGTGAATTTGTTGCGTTAAACGGGTATGCTGTGCGTGCAAGTTGTTGAATGTAAATAGGTTTGTGACACTTTTAGGGCGTGGGTCCTGGGTTCGAGTCCCAGCGCGCTCACCAAGATTCTAAAAGACTTACGCCGAATCAAGCAGGATCAATTCAGAGGCACTCAAGACGCCACCAGGGCTGGGATGAAGATTCCGGCCTTTTCCATTTGGGGAGTGGGAGGCATTTCGTCTTCAAATTCTTCGGCATCGACCCTGGTCAACACATACTGCACAGTTTTTGAGGGCCTTCCCGAGGATAGGCAGGGGCAGGCCAGGCGGCAGAGTTGGCCGAGGTGAGCTAGTTTGACCAGATTCCTTTGCCGGGGGTTGTTAGGATCTGACTGCTAACACCCAGCAGCACCGGAGGTATAAAGCATGTTGAAGAAAATGGTACTTGCAGCATTCGGCCTGGTTCTTGCAGTTGGCCTGGCACTGCCGCCCCAGGCAGAGGCACAGGTCGGCGTCGGCGTCCAGATCGGCACGCCGGTAGTTACGTTTACGAGCGGCTACCATGAAGGCTACTACTACGAGAACGGCTACCGCTACCAACGCGACGCTCGCGGATACCGTCACTACGACCACGCCTTTGGCGAACATCGCGACTGGAAACACGACCGCGCGCACCGCGACGGCAACCATCATGACGAGCATCACCCAGACGGCGACCATCGCGACTGGAGAAGGTAACAACGCTCTGAGCCACAACCAACGCGACAGGAAGTAACGACTCTGTTTTCGCCTGCCCTCTCGATTGACTGAAACTGCTCAGAGCGCAGCCGGTCAGTCGAGGGGCAGAGCTGTCTGCCTAGCCCTCGACCTCAACTCCACAAGCTGTGTTTTGCGGACCTCTCCCGGAGGCTCCGCCGGGGCGGTGTTCCTCGTCAACGGAGCAGCCGCTCGTAAATCTCATAGCACTCGTACTCCGAGACCTTGCCCATCCAGAACTGCGCGCCGCAGAATTCGCGCTTCCTCAGGAAGTGCCGCTTTGCGAGCTGCGCCCGGGCAAACTCGGATTTTGCAAGTTTGAGAGCGGACTGGCCACCGGAGGGAACCACGATGATGGCGTTAGCAGGCGGCGTCTCGTAGAGGATTCGATTGGATTCAGCAGCCCTTCGATTTGACCAGGTCCAGTAGGCGGCAGGCCAGTCGGCGAAGATATTGCGGTCGAAATATGCCTGCACGCCGGTTCCGTAGAAATTGACGCAGTAGAGCGGCCGGGTTCCCACGTAAGGGCGGAGGAACTCCGCCGTAGCGCTTGCGCCGGAGTATGCTCCCTGCACTTCATCCCGCACGGTTGCCGCCGTTGAAGGCAACTGGACAATCAGGAGGACAGCCAGCGAGGCTGTCAGAATCCGCGTTGGGGATTCAAATTGCGGCTGATTCTGGAGAGGCCATGCGGCCCACACTGAAACCATGAATGCAGTGAGAGCCATCCCGTAATGCCACGGCCTGGACCAGACCAGCCCCATGGCAAGCACGGTGAAGATGAACGGAAGCGCACAAGCCAACTGCCTTACTGCTACGAACCACAGTAAGACAAGAATGAACAGAATCACGCCGCCACCGATTCCAAAGAAGGTGATGTTTCCGGTCACCAACTGATAAGCGACGACCAGGGTCGCGATCGACGGAAGTATGAACGTGCGCCTCTTTGCGGCAATTACCCAGATGGAGAAGACGATTAAAAGGCTCAGCCCCCAAGTCATGTTGAGTCCGAGCGCGATACCCAGCTTGGGAAGTCCGCCGAGAGCCTTTACGATGCTGCCGGAAGCGGTTTCTTTCTGAAGCTGAATCGCCGCCTTGAAACTGCAATCTGGAAGCGGCGTGGCAAGCAACCTGGCGAGCGCCGCAGAGGCCAGCACAAAAGCCGCGGCTACGCAGGTCTCAATCAGTTGGGCTTGCGAAGGACGCTGCTTGCGAAAGTCCCTGATAGATTCCGAGGCAAACGCGGCGGCGATTCCCCCGGCGATCATGAACCCGTGCATGTTGGTTTGCGCAAGCAACGCCACGACCAAGCCAAAGGGAATCACGCGCATTGGCTTTGCTCGCCAGAGCGCAATAGCGGCAAAGGCGAGGAGGGTTGACAGGGCGTAACTTCTTGCGACAACGGCATACTGATACTGGTAGTAAAAGGTGAATGGAAGCAATAAGCGGACAGGCGCGGGGAGTGGACTCCAGCGCAGCCAGATATACATTCCAGAGGCCACGAGGAGAAGCGAGACGACCCCCAAGGCGGCGTAGGGCAGATGCAGGCGGATCAACACCCAGAGCAGAATGTGCCAGAGCGGAGGACTGCCCTCGTAACCCATCTGATGGAGGACTCCGCCGATGCCCAGGTCGCGCGCGATGAGCCAGGCCTGGGCCTCATCCGCCCAAGGCTCATGGAAGCAGACAGCAACGGCCGCAATCGCGGAAAACGTGAGCAATACAAGACACTCCGCCAAAGGCAGTCCGGCGAAGCGGCGGCTCAGGGGCCTCACGTTCAGTTGGCACTCCTTCCCATTCCGATGACACGAAGCGCGCACGATAACCAGTGTGAAGGCACGCAGCGCGTAGAAGCGAAGCTAGCATAGATATGTGATGAACCGTGAGGGCTTTAGCCCGACGATGGTGCGGCTGCTGGTTCTCGGCAAGCAGAGCCGCCGTCAGATAATCGTCCCCGCGGAGATTTCTCCCGCCCGTACCGCGCTGTTCCGCGATCACTGCATCGAAAGAAGTTACGGCATGAGCATTTTTGACCAGACCGGCGATTGCCGCTTGCTCTAGGTTTAGGACGTCTGGAACATCTCTCGACACGCAAGCCATCCAGAGTTGCGGGCCGCAGTGTTACGAGGTTCTCCGCATACGGCCACTTGCGCGCCGAGCCCTTGCACTACGGAAGCAGGAACCCGACCAGAAGAAGGAGACTCCGATTGACGGCTGAGGCAAGTGACTATTCAGGCATGGACGTAGATCATCAGCTCCCAGCGCACGAACCAGATCACTCCCGGCGCAAGACGCTGAAAATCGTTTTGTGGATACTCCTGCTGCTCGTTCTCGCGCTTGCGTTCTTTCTGTGGTGGCGGCATCACGAAGCCGCGATCAAGGTTGTGCCCGCACCTGTGAAGATCACGGTTACGACCGTGACGGCGCAAAAAGGCGACATCGGCGTGTACTTTGAAGCAATCGGCACGGTGACGCCCGTCTATACCACGTCCATCTCAAGCCAGGTAAGCGGCGTGCTCTCCGCGGTGCATTACAAGGAAGGCCAACAGGTAAAGAAGGGCGATTCATTGCTGGACATCGACTCGCGAACGTACCGGGCTACTCTGTTGCAGGCACAAGGGGCGCTTGAGCGGGACGAGAACGTGCTGGCACAGGCACGGATGGACCTTGAACGCTACCGCACGGCGTGGTCGCGCAACGCGATTGCAAAACAAGTTCTGGACGACCAGGAAAAGCTTGTGCTGCAGGATGAGGGCACGGTGAAGAACGACCAGGGCGCGGTTCAATTCGACCAGATACAGGTTGAATACTGCCACATCACGGCTCCGATTGCCGGACGGCTGGGCTTGCGGCTGGTGGATCCGGGCAATGTTGTGCAGGCGTCAGCCTCCTCGACACTGGCGGTGATCACGCAAATGCAACCGATCACGGTTATTTTCACGATTCCGGAAGACGATCTCGGACAGGTTGACGCCCGGCTCCATGCCAAGGCCAAGCTGAGCGTTGACGTATTCGACCGCACTGCACAGAAGAAGATCGCAAGCGGCACGCTGTTGACGATCGACAACCAGATTGACACGACAACAGGCACGGTAAAGGGGCGAGCGCAGTTTGATAACAAGGATGGCGCGCTGTTTCCGAATCAATTTGTAAACACCCGCCTGCTGGTGAACACACTGCAAGGAGTGACGCTGATCGCGGCTTCCGCGATACAGCAGAACGGCCAGGCCTCTTTTGTGTACGTGGTTGAAAACAACATTGCGCACATGCGAAGCATAAAGACGGGGGTTACGGACGGCGGAGTAACACAGGTAGAAGGCATCAACCCGGGAGATGTTATCGCCAACAGCAGCTTTGATAAGTTGCAGGACAACGCGGCGGTTGTCATTGCGAACAGGCCTGCCACAGCCGGCACGAGCGTGAGCAAGAAGCCATGAGTCCGTCCCGTCCGTTCATTTTGAGGCCGGTTGCAACCGCATTGCTAATGGCGGCAATTCTGCTCGTCGGCATTGTGAGCTATCTGCAATTGCCGGTCTCGGCACTGCCGGAAGTTGATTATCCAACGATCCAGGTGCTTACTTTTTATCCAGGGGCAAGCCCGGACGTAGTGGCGACGACGGTGACAGCGCCACTGGAGCGCCAGTGCGGCGAACTCCAGGGCTTGAGCCAGATGACCTCGACGAGTTCCGGCGGGACATCTGTGATCGTGTTGCAATTCAACCTCACGCTTAATATTGACGTCGCGGAACAGGAAGTACAGTCGGCGATCAACGCGTCGCAGAGTTTTCTTCCATCCAACCTGCCGTCTCCCCCGACGTACAGCAAAACGAATCCGGCCGACGCCCCGGTACTTACGCTGGCAATCACTTCTAGTTCGATGCCGCTCTCGCAGGTTGAGGACCTGGTTGATACGCGCCTTGCTCCGAAGATTTCGCAACTGAGCGGAGTCGGGTTGGTGACGATCAGCGGCGGACAGAAACCGGCCGTCCGCATTCAGGCGAATCCGCGAGCGCTGTCTTCCTACGGCATCAACATGGAGGACCTGCGAACTGCGCTGACACAGGCCAGCGTCAATGCGGCCAAAGGAAACTTCGACGGGCCGCAGCTCAATTACCAGATTGACGCCAACGACCAACTGGTAACAAGCAACGATTACCGCAACGTGGTAGTGGCCTACCGGAACGGCGCGCCAGTGATGCTGACCAGTGTGGCCAAAGTTGTGGATGGAGTAGAAAACAACAACCAGGCTGCATGGATGAACTTGACTCCCGCGGTGATCGTAAACGTGCAGCGCCAGCCGGGAGCCAACACCATCAACGTCGTCAAAGGGATCAAGAAGCTGATGCCGCAACTGGAAGCGAATCTTCCGAGCGGCATCCAGGTGACAACGCTGACCGATTTGACGACTCCGATTGAAGCCTCCGTGGCCGACGTTGAGTTTGAATTGCTGCTGACGGTGGCGCTGGTTGTGATGGTGATTTTCCTGTTTCTGCGGAATCTCTACGCGACGATCATCCCGAGCGTAGCCGTTCCGCTCTCGCTGATCGGCACCTTTGCAGCGATGTATTTACTTGGCTACAGCCTGGACAACCTGTCACTGATGGCGCTGACGATCTCGACCGGCTTCGTAGTTGACGACGCCATTGTGATGATTGAGAACATTGCGCGTTACATTGAAGCGGGCGAACCGCCGATGGAGGCGGCGCTGAAAGGCGCGGAACAGATTGGCTTTACGATTCTCTCACTGACCGTTTCGCTGATCGCCGTGCTGATTCCGCTGCTCTTCATGGGCGACGTTGTTGGACGCCTCTTCCGCGAATTTGCGGTAACGCTTGCGGTCACGATCATCGTCTCGGCAGTGGTCTCGCTGACGCTGACACCGATGATGAGCGCACGAATCCTGAAGCGCATTCCGAAGGAAAAGCAGGGGCGCGTCTATCGGGCGTCCGAGCGCGTTTTCGAGGGGATGATCGCATTCTATGGCCGTACGCTGAAGTTTGTTCTCCGCTTTCAGACGATCACGCTGCTGGTGGCAGTGGCGACACTGCTGCTGACGGTTTACCTGTACATGATCATTCCGAAGGGATTTTTTCCCGTGCAGGATACTGGCGTGATCCAGGGAATCTCGCAGGCCGCGCCAGCGATTGGCTCGCTGGCGATGGCCGAGAAACAGCAGGAGCTTTCCAAGGTTGTGCTGAAAGACCCGGCGGTGGAAAGCCTCTCGTCATTCATTGGCGCGGACGGAACGAATACAACGATCAGCAGCGGGAGGATGTCCATCAACCTGAAGCCGCTGAATCAGCGCAGCGAGAATGCATCCGAGGTGATACGCCGGCTCAAGACAAGCCTTGCACAGGTGCAAGGGATCGAGTTGTTCATGCAACCGGTGCAAAACATCACCGTGGATGACCGCGTAAGCCGCACCCAGTACCAATACACGCTGGAAGATCCGGATGCGAACGAACTGGACCTGTGGACCAATCGCTTTATCGCGAAGTTGAAACAGTTAAAGACACTTGAAGACGTGGCGAGCGATCAGCAGATGGGAGGGCTCGCAGTGTACCTGGCGATCGACCGGGTCACGGCTTCGCGCCTTGGCATTTCGCCGACAACGATCGATAACACTCTGTACGACGCGTTTGGCCAGCGGCAGATCAACACCATGTACACGCAACTCAACCAGTACCACGTGGTACTGGAGAGCGAACCTGAGTTCCAGTTGGATCCGAACAAGTTGAATCAACTCTACATTCAGCCGAGCACGTCCGGCGGCACGGCCAGCGCGGGAGCTTCTTCGTCAGGATCGACGGCGGCAGGGTCGAATGCGCTGACCACAACGGCGCTGTACACTGCATCAGCAAATACTCTTAGCCCGCCGACGAACGCGCTTGCTACGGGTGGCTCCGCGACACAAGGCGGCGCGGCCTCTGCCGGCACCACGAGTTCGGCCATGAGCAGCGCAGTTCCGCTGAGCGCCTTCTCTCACTTTGAGAAGACCACGGAGGCGCTGTCGATCAGCCATCAAGGGCAGTTCCCTGCCATCACCGTCTCGTTTAATCTGGCCCCCAACGTTGCCCTTGGCGATGCGATTGCGGAGATTGAGCAGGTGCAGAAAGAGATGCACATGCCTGCGAGCTTGCAGGCCGGCTTCGAGGGGACCGCCGCATCATTCCAGAACTCGCTGTCCAATGTGCCGTGGCTGATTCTTGCCGCGCTGGTGACGGTTTACATCGTGCTCGGCGTGTTATATGAGAGTTTCGTCCATCCGATTACGATTCTGTCTACCCTGCCGTCAGCGGGAGTTGGCGCGTTTCTTGCGCTGCTGCTGTTTCGCCAGGACCTGAGCGTGGTGGCGATCATCGGCATTGTTTTGCTGATCGGCATTGTTAAGAAAAACGGCATCATGATGGTGGACTTCGCCCTGGAGGGAGAGAGAAAGCACGGAAAAAACGCGACGGACGCGATCTACGATGCGTGCCTGCTTCGCTTCCGCCCGATTATGATGACCACGATGGCCGCGCTGCTGGGCGGTTTGCCGCTGGCCCTGGGAACGGGCTTCGGGAGTGAGTTGCGGAGACCGCTGGGCATTGCAATGGTAGGCGGGTTGCTGTTTAGCCAGGTTCTTACGCTTTACACAACTCCCGTCATCTATATTTTCTTTGATAACCTCGGACGGCGCTTTGCGCACGCGCCGGAGCGTCCTGAGACCGGGAGCGCGCCGGAGCCAGCAGGGCTGGCATGAACACCTCTGCGCCGTTTATCCACCGTCCCGTGGCGACGACGCTGCTAACGGTTGCGATTGCGATTGCAGGCGCGATTGCGTTCAAGGTGTTGCCGGTTTCCCCGCTACCACAAGTGGACTTCCCTACCATCTCAGTTGGTGCGGGCCTGCCTGGGGCGAGCGCTGAAATCATGGCCTCCTCGGTGGCCACTCCGTTGGAGAGGCAGTTCGGACACATCGCCGGGGTAACCGAGATGACTTCCTCCAGCACCCTCGGAAGCACATCGATTACTATCCAGTTCGACCTTGGCCGTGACATTGACGGCGCGGCGCGTGACGTGGAGGCAGCCATCAATGCAGCGCGCACGTATCTGCCCGCGAACCTGCCTTCCAATCCAACTTACCGGAAGGTGAACCCAGCGGATTCGCCGATCATGATCATGGGCCTTACGTCAGACAAGTATGGGCCTGAGAAGCTATACGATGTGGCCTCCACGGTCATCCAGCAGAAACTGTCGCAGATTCAAGGCGTGGGACAGGTGGTTACGGGAGGCGGCGCATTACCCTCGGTTCGAGTGGATGCGAACCCGACACAACTGGCGAGCTATGGACTCTCGCTTGCGAACTTGCAGTCGATTCTTAGCCAGCAGAACGCCGACCTGGCAAAGGGCCAGATCACCGACGGCATTGTGACCGCCGACATTCTGGCCAATGACCAGATATCCCATGCCGCAGACTATAAACCGCTTGTAGTGGGCTACAGCAAAGGCGCAGCGGTCCGCCTCTCCGATGTTGCGCAGGTTACGGATTCGGTGCAGAACATCCGTGCGGCCGGTTACCTGAATGGCAAGCGCGCCGTCGTGGTCATCATCTTCCGTCAGCCAGGCGCAAACATAATCGAGACCGTCGACCGCATCCGCGCGCAGTTAGCGTCGATCAAGGCGACGATTCCACTGGGCATAGAGACCTCGATTGTGCTGGACCGCACCACGACCATCCGCGCGTCGGTGAGTGACGTTGAGAAAACACTGATCGTCTCAATCGTTCTCGTGATCGTGGTTGTGTTTCTCTTCCTGCGCAATGCCCGCGCCACGCTCATTCCCGCAGTGGCTGTCCCGGTTTCTCTGATTGGCACATTCGCCGTGATGGAGTTGCTGGGCTACAGCCTAGACAATCTTTCGCTGATGGCGCTGACCATCTCCACCGGATTTGTGGTGGATGATGCAATCGTTGTGATGGAGAACATCTCACGCCATCTGGAGAACGGAGTAGCGCCGTTTGCCGCGGCACTGAAGGGCGCGCAGGAAATCGGATTCACAGTGTTTACCATCAGCATTTCACTGATTGCAGTGTTTATCCCGCTACTCCTGATGGGCGGAATTGTAGGCCGTCTGTTCCGCGAGTTCGCCATAGTCCTGTCAACGACGATCGTCGTATCCATGATTGTTTCACTGACGACGACGCCGATGATGTGCGCCTACCTTCTGAAGAACGAGCGCACGGAAAAACACGGGCGCCTTTACATGGCCAGCGAAGGTTTCTTTGACTGGGTACTGTCACAGTACCGCAGCAGCCTGACCTGGGTGTTGAAGCATCCGACGCCCACGCTGATCGTGTTGCTGCTTACGATTGCGCTCAACGTCGTGCTTGTGGTCAAGATTCCGAAGGGATTCTTTCCTCAGCAGGACACGGGAGCGATGTCCGGTGGAGTGCAAGGATCGCAGGATTCTTCGTTCGCGACGATGAACTATTCGATTCAGCGAATTGCAGACGTGATCGGCCACGACTCTGCGGTTGCCAACGTAATCGCCTCCACCGGGGGCAACAGCGCAACGAATACCGGCTCGATCTTCGTCGCCCTCAAGCCGCTTGCGGAGCGCAATGTCAGCGCCGCTCAAATCATTAGCCGCCTGCGCCCGCAATTGAACCGCCTACCGGTTGCCTCCGCCTTTCTCCAGGCTTCACAAGACTTGCGCATCGGCGGGCGCTCCAGCAATGCCTTGTACCAGTACACCATCCAATCCGACAACGTACAGGATTTAACAAAGTGGGGCCCCGTGCTGCTGAAGGCGATGAAGCACCTGCCCGAGTTGCAGGACGTAAACTCAGACCAACAGAATGGCGGGCTTGAAGAACTGCTGACCTATGACCGCGTAACGGCCGCAAAGCTGGGCTTTACCGCCAAGTCCCTGGACACGGCTTTATACGGCGCCTTTGGGCAATCAGAGGTGTCGATCATCTACACCCAGTTGAATCAGTATTACGTGGTGCTGGAGGTTGCCCCGCAGTATTGGCAGAGTCCCGAGGGGCTGAAGGACATCTATCTGCACAGTTCCGCGGGAGGCAACATTCCGCTTCTGGCCGTCGCCGGAGGACATACGAGCACAACTCCACTCAGCATTAACCATACCGGCCTGTTTCCTTCCGTGACAGTTTCGTTCAACCTGGCGCCGAATGTATCTCTGAGCGACGCCACTTTGCGAATCGGCCAGATGCAGAAGCAGCTCGGCGCACCTTCCACACTCCAAGGTTTCTTCGCGGGGACACTGCTGGCGTATCAGCAATCGCTCGCCACCGAGCCCGTGCTGGTTCTGACGGCACTGCTTGCGGTGTACATTGTGCTTGGCATTTTGTATGAGAGCCTGGTCCATCCCCTCACGATTATTTCCACACTGCCTTCGGCCAGCGTTGGAGCCATGCTCGCGCTGCTGCTGTTTCAGCAAGATCTCAACATCATCTCCATCATCGGCATCGTGCTGTTGATTGGAATCGTAAAGAAGAACGCCATCATGATGATTGACTTTGCCCTTGAGGCGCAGCGCGTGGAAGGCAAGAGCACATCCGACGCGATCTTCGAAGCATGCATGTTGCGGTTCCGGCCAATCCTGATGACAACGATGGCTGCCTTGCTCGGCGCATTGCCACTGGCACTGGGGACAGGCACAGGATATGAACTCCGTCGCCCGCTCGGCATCACTATTGTGGGCGGGCTGCTTTTGAGCCAGTTGCTCACACTGTACACAACACCCGTCGTTTACCTGGCATTCGACCGGCTTCGGTTGCGCATGCAGGGTAAAGCGAGTGACTTTGTCCCCCAAGGAGCTGGGCCAACTCCCAGCGCCGCAGACTAACCCTGGGTCCACTGGAAGAGCGCTTGACTATGACTATTCGCCGTCTGAAACGCACAATCTGCTTTGCCCTTCCGCTCTGCCTGTTGGCGGGCTGTGTGGTTGGCCCGAAATACCACGCACCGATTGCGGAGACTCCCGCGGCATACAAGGAAATCCCTGTTGGCAGCGCTCAGGCAGAGCAGGGCTGGAAAGTGGCGCAGCCAAAGGATGCCGCTCTCCATGGCAAGTGGTGGGAGATATTTAACGACCCGCAGTTGAATGCGCTGGAAGAGAAGGTGAATGTTTCAAACCAAACGATTGCCGCTGCCGCCTCGAACTTTCTAGCGGCGCGCGCGCTGGTGAAGGAAGCTCGCTCACAACTGTTCCCTACCGTGACGGCAAACCCCGCGCTTACCGTACAGAAATCGTCGGCGAATCTGGCGGCGGGAAAATCCGCCGGGTCCAGTTCTTCCACCTCCGGCTCCTCCACCGGAGTAACTTCGGACTACACTCTTCCCTTCGACGCCACATGGCAACCTGATTTGTTTGGACGAATACGCAACACGGTGAGGTCGGCAGCGTATGGCGCGCAAGCCAACGCGGCCGACCTGGAGAATACGCGCCTCACTATTCAAGCCGAAGTAGCCTCGGAGTACTTTCAACTTCGCGGGCAAGATGCGCTGAAGAAGATATTGGACTCCACTGTGCTTGCCTTGCGGCAATCACTGGACTTGACGAAAACTCTCTATGAGACGGGAATGGGAACCGACGAAGCCGTGTCGCAGGCCGAGACTGTGCTGGAATCCACGCTTGCACAAGATGCAGGCCTTGGCATTCAACGTGCACAGTTTGAACATGCCATTGCAATGCTGACCGGTCAACCGGCATCGACATTTTCGATTGCTGTCGCGCCGCTCGACACAATCCCGCCAAAGATCCCTTCCGGCTTGCCCTCTGAGCTTCTTGAGCGCCGCCCCGATATTGCTGCAGCGGAACGCCTGGTTGCCCAGGCGAATGCCCAGATCGGCATTGCGCGCGCCGCTTACTTTCCGACGGTGACCTTGAGCGCAGCCGCCGGATTGGAGAGCACAACGATTGGAAATTGGTTCACGTGGCCCAGCCGCTTTTTCTCGGCAGGCCCTGCAGCCGCCGAGGTTCTATTTGACGCTGGGCTGCGCCGGGCTACGAATGCGCAATTCAAAGCTCAATATGACGGCACCGTTGCCAACTATCGTCAGTCGGTGCTTACAGCTTTCCAACAAGTGGAAGACAACCTCGCATCGCTGCGGATACTGTCAGAGGAGATCACGCACCAAGTAGCCGCCGTCAAAGCGGCAGAACAAAGCCTTGAGCTGGCCACCAGTCGCTATGACCTTGGACTGGACCCATACCTTAACCTACTCACTGCGCAGACTTCATTGCTGGCAAACCAGGAAACTGAAGTCAGCATACGAACTCAACAGATGACAGCCAGCGTTGCCCTGATTGAAGCATTGGGTGGAGGGTGGCACGCGTCTCAACTTCCGTCATCTACCCAACTTGTAGCGACTCAGCCGTGAGGGTGAAGTTCGACTTGGTTGGTGGGGTCTAAAGCGATGTCCCCTATCGCCAGATCTGGCGGCCGGCGATAGAGGATAAGTTACTTTTCTGAGCATCCGTGAACCGCGGAGATAGACGCTCTGTTATGTTTCATCCACGGCACAGTAGCAGATGCACCGTCTGAGTTAGACCAGATGGGTTGCATAATACACGCCAATGATGACGAAGCAAGCAGCCGTCTTGATGCACGTCACGGCAAAGATATCCTTGTATGACTGCTTATGTGTAAGTCCACAGACGGCGAGTAACGTGATCACGGCGCCGTTGTGAGGAAGCGTGTCCATGCCTCCACTTGCCATGGAGGCTACACGGTGCAGAACTTCCATCGGGATGTGAGCTGCATTGGCAGCAGCAATGAACTGGTCCGACATAGCGGCCAGCGCGATGCTCATGCCACCCGATGCAGACCCTGTGACGCCTGCCAAGACATTGACGCTGACAGCCTCTTTAATAAGCGGGTTGGGAACATGCGCCAAGGCATTACGAATGACCAGGAAACCCGGCAGTGCGGCGATCACAGTGCCGAACCCGTACTCGGAAGCCGTATTCAGCGATGCCAGCAATGCGCCACCGATTGCGACCTTGGTGGCGTCCGCGAATCTTGCGTGTACTTTCTGCCAACTGAAAATCACGACCGTCAGGATCCCGAGCACGAGCGCAATCTCAACCGCCCAAACTCCAACCATCTTTGCAACGGGAACGACAATTGGCTTCGCGGAATCGGTAAGCTGAATGTACATTGTGTCGCCGTACATTCTTGGTATCAGGCGAGTAAAAACGAGGTTCATCACGCCGACGACACACAACGGTAGAATCGCGATCCACGGATTGGTTAACTCTGTCAGCGCGATTGGCTCGGGCTCGTTGATGTGTCCAATTCCGTAACCTTCGCCTGCCTTCGCACACTGTCTGCGGCGCCAATCCAAAAATGTCATGCCGACCACGAGGATAAAAATGGATCCGATTATGCCAAGCCAGGGAGCCGCATACGCATTCGTTTTAAAGAAGGTAGTTGGAATGATGTTCTGAATCTGTGGCGTGCCGGGAAGCGAATCCATGGTGAACGTAAAAGCGCCCATGGCAATCGTGACGGGAATCAGGTGCTTCGGAATATTTACCTCGCGAAACAGCTCAACCGCGAAGGGATACACCGCGAACACCACAACAAATAGAGATACGCCGCCGTAGGTAAGCAAAGCGCACACGATCACAATCGATAACATGGCGCGCGAAGGGCCAAGCAACTTTACAACCGAGTGAACGATGGACTTGGCGAAGCCCGAGATCTCGATGAGCTTGCCGAAGATAGCTCCCAGCATAAACACCGGGAAGTAGTTCTTGATGAATACGACCATGTTCTCCATGAACATGTTGCTGTAAACAGGAAGAACCAAGTGAGGATGAGTACAGAGGACAGCCAATAGACACGCTATTGGAGCAAACAGAATGACGCTGAAACCCTTATATGCAACAAACATCAGAAAGAAAAGTGCTGCGATACAGACGATGAAACTCATAACCGTACTCCCTAAGAAGCTCCTCTATTTGGCCAGAACTGCCTGCATGCCATTCAACGCCCTGACCGCATTGATCTATGACTGAGTGGCTTGTGGATGCCAAGAAGGTGGACTCGGGTATCCGCTCGCTTGGGCGATACGCATCCCGATGTCCATCGCCTGGCACCGCTACTTCTGCCTGCGAACTTACTTAATGTGTGTAAGCCAACCGGGCAGCTTTACTTCCGCGTATCCGTCCATGACGACGTCGCCGGTCTGCTTCTTGATGACAACGCCGATTTTCGCAACTGACTTCGGCATAAGATCCGTGATGGTTGCGACCAGCGTGACCGTGTCTCCGATGAAAACGGGAGCGCGGAAGTTCACGAGCTGCGTAAGGTACACGGTTCCCACGCCGGGCATATCCATGCCGAGGACTTTGGAGATGATTCCGAACAGAATGCCGCCATGGGCGATGCGCTGTCCGAACTTGGTCTTCTTGGCGAAGGCATCGTCCAGGTGAATGGGATTGTGATCGCCGGTCAGGTCTGCGAAGCCGTGAACGAGCTTGTCGTCAATGAGCTGTGTGTAGGTGCATGTTTGGCCTACTACAAAGGTGGGAACTGCCGGAACGGTGGTTGTTGACATTGCTCTTCTCCTCTTGTCACGGCGAGAAATCACCGCAACGGTAAAAGTCGTTTTAGCTACAACGGAACGTAACCCCGAATGTGGCTCGCGGATAATTCCAGCTCGTGACGCCCTTGTCCGTACACATCACGCGGCAGGTTCCGCATTCCAGACATCCTGCGTATTCGAAGTTCACCTGGTTATCCTTGAGCCGGTAGCAACGCGCAGGACATACGACGAGACAAACCTGAGCGGAGCACGTTGCACAGATGGTCTTATCAACCACGATATGGGGATGGCCTTCATCGACGCTGAACTTGTCCAAGGCAAGGAGTTCTTCAGGGCCTAGCTTCTTAATGCTCATAAGCTGCGATACGCTTTCCAGCCATCGGACGCCAGTTGACCAAAGGTTGCGTTCTTCCTCAGCACTCCCAGCAATCCTTTCAACATTGGCTTCGGAGTTTTTCCGTCCACGGTGAAAAGGAACTGCATGGCTTCATTGGCGAGCTTTGGATACGTATTGAATATGCGTGAGATTTCGAAAATCTTATGGAAGTTCTGGTATGCCCGCTGATTTGCCACGAGCAATAGTTCTTCTAGCTGCTTTCTATACAACTCGCCCGCTTCGGATGGATTCGTGGATTTCAGGATGGCCTGAGCTGCGGCCAAGCCACTCACAATCGCCAGATCCATGCCACGGATGATCAGGCCGGTGTTGATGCCGAACTGGGCCGCGTCGCCAACAACCAGAAACCCTTCCCGATGTAATCGCTTCGGAATGCCACTATAGCCAAGTTCCGGGACCAGATGAGCACCGTACTCAACACTGGTGCCGCCTTCGATCAACGGCTGTATCGCCGGGTGCATCTTGAAGTCCTGAAAGATGTCCTGCACCTGACGTTTTTGCTTCGCGGCCTGAACAAGGTTGAAGACGATACCGATCGAGATGCTTCCCTTGTTGGTATACAGGAATGCTCCGCCGGAAATGCCATCGGTACAGCCAATGGCTACACGGGCGGCGCCCTCATCGTCTTTCACTCCGAAGCGCGCGCTGATGAGATTATCCGGCAGTTCAATCGTTTCCTTCACACCCAGACCGACCGCATGTGCTGTCACATCCGGGAAGAGTCCGGCTTTTTGTCCCAGCAGGGAGTTGACACCGTCAGCGGCAACTACAATGTCCGCCCGCATCTCGTCGTCACCCGAGCGGATTCCGACAATTTTTCCATTTTCTTCAATCAACCCGTCAACAAGAACTCCGCTGGCGACGGTTGCGCCGTGCGTTTCAACCTCGCCGGCGAACCACTCGTCCAACTCGGCGCGCACGACGGAGTAGGACTGTGGAACTTCCTCGCCGAATCCCGGATTGAAATAGTCGACCGTGGTGGCACCGCGTTCGTTCAAGAGCATGACCTGCTCCCGGACGATTTTGCGTTGGAGCGGCGCCCGCTTGTACATATCGGGCTCCAGCAGTTCAAGAGCGTAGGTGTAGAGCCTTCCGCCGGAGACGTTCTTATTTCCTGCAGCATTGCCGCGCTCCAGCAGGAGAACGTTCTTACCTTGTTTCGCTAATGTGTAGGCGCATGCCGAGCCGGCTGGCCCGGCACCCACCACGATTGCGTCAAACTTATCTTCTTCTGCCATGGTGTGTCCGCTACTTTCCCAGTGCAGCCGTCAACAGCGGCAAAACTTCGTAAAGGTCGCCCACGATGCCGTAGTCGGCGGC
>Ga0181519_10000606_pt1 | contig 32726 bp, 25 predicted proteins | sample PEATcosm2014_Bin_26_FD_121102 | JGI IMG/M metagenome (GOLD analysis project Ga0181519, IMG submission 121102) | Peatland microbial communities from MTU Mesocosm Facility, Houghton, MI, USA - PEATcosm2014_Bin02_10_metaG | ecosystem: Environmental > Terrestrial > Soil > Wetlands > Peat | place...
CTCGGTGGCGGCGAACCATGCGGCGCCCGGCTATAGTGGCCGCAGGCAGGAAGAGGCGCCGGGCGATGCCGACCGAGTGGCTGCGAGTGATGCTTGAGGAGGTAGCGCGCAAGCGCGCCGAGGTGGAGCACGGGCGGGCCGAGGCCGCACGCCGTGCGCCGCCGTCAGCACCGGCCCCGCCGCAGGGCAGGGACACCGCCCGCGGCGTGCCGCGCAGAACATAATAGTCCCCGTCCCGGCAGGCGCGGACGCACTCGGGTCGCTCTGGCCTGCTGTGCTACTCTCGCGGCCAAGAACAGGGGATACCCGGGTTGCGCGAGAGACTTACACCCGGCTTTGACGTCGCCGAGGACGTGGGCGCGGGCCAGACGATTGCCCGGGTCGCCACGACCACCGTCGCCTTCGTCGGCCGTGCGCTGCGCGGACCGATCAACCGGCCGGTGACCATTGCGAGCTTCGCCGACTTCCAGGCCGTGTTCGGTGGCCTGTGGCAGCCGAGCACGCTCTCCTACGCCGTCGAGCAGTTCTTCGAAAATGGCGGGCGCACGGCGCGGATCGTCAGGGTCGCGAACGGCGGCCGGCCGGCGACGCTGACGCTGCCGGCGACGCGCATGACGTCGCTGACGCTCGAGGCGCAGTGCCCGGGCACGCGCGAGTTCCTGCGCGCCGCGGTCGACTACGACAACCTCGCACCGCAGGACGGCGACAAATTCAACCTGGTGATCCAGCGCGTGCGCGCGCCGGGGTCGGAGCACGTCGAGGACCAGGAGATCTACCCGCGGCTGTCGGTGGATCCGAACTCGCCGCGCCACGTGGCCGCGATACTCGCCGATTCCGGACTCGTGCGGCTGCGCGGACCGGTGCCGCTCGAGCGCCCGGTGCCGACGCACCGCGGCGATGCGCGTACCCTCGCTGCCTACGTGAGCTCGAACCCCGATGGCGACGACGGCGGGCCGCTCACCGACTACGACATCATCGGTTCGGCGACCGAGTGCACGGGGCTGTTCGCGCTGCGCGAGTCCGAGCCCTTCAACTTCCTGGTACTGCCGCCACTCAGTCGCGACCATGCGGTGGGGCCGAGCGCGCTGTTGGTCGCGGCGCGCTTCTGCCGCCAGCGGCGGGCGATGCTGTTCGTCGATCCGCCGTCCGGCTGGGATACGCCGGCGCTCGCGCTCGAGGGCATGCGCCGCTTCGCTTTTGCCGGCGACAACGCCCTCATGTACTACCCGTGGATCCAGACCTACGACCGTCTGCGCGGGCGCTTCGAGAGCTTCGCGCCGTCGGCGGCAGCGGCCGGCATGCTCGCGCGGCTCGATGCCGCCAGGCCATTCTGGACCGCGACCGACGCCGAGGAGGGTGCCCTGCGCCCGGGACTGCGGCCGGCCGTGCCGGTCGGCGATGACTGGCGCATGCGCCTCGCGGGCGCGGGCATCAACACGTTGCAGGCGGTGCGCGCGCGCCGTCCGGCCGGACAGCGCACGCTCGCCGCTGCGCGCGCGACGACGCCCGACTGGCGCTTCCTGTCGATGCGGCGGCTTGCGCTGTTCGTCGTCGACAGCGTCGAGCGCGGTACCCGCTGGGTGCTGTTCGAGCAGCCGGGCGCGGCGCTGTGGTGGCGGGTCGAGCGCCAGGTGTCGGAGTTCCTCGCGAGCCTCGAGCAGGAACAGGCCTTCCCGGCGCGCGCGCCGGAACCGAGCTGGTTTGCGATCTGCGACCAGCGAGTGAATCCGCCGCGCCAGCTCGGCGAGCTCAACCTGCTGTTCGGCTTCGCGGCGCTGCGCGACGGCGACTGGCACTGCTGGCTGGTGACGCACGGTGCGTCGGGCAGCCGCACGCAGCCCGTCAGCCTCAACCGGCTGCAGTCGGCCGGCGGCAAGCCGCCGCTCGACCCGGACTTCGACGTCGCCACCGTGCTCTGGAACCAGCTCGGCCGCTAGTCCGGCGGGGCGCCGTAGCCGCCGCCGCCGGGCGTCTCGATCTCGATCGCGTCCCCCGTGCCGACCGCTACCGCATCGGTGGCACCGAGCAGCTGCGTGCTGCCGTCGGCGCGATATACCGTGGTGCGCCCGCAGGCACCATCAGCGCCGCCGGCCAGGCCGCGCGGTGCGACGCGCCGGTGATTGGCGAGGATCGCGGCGGCCAGCGGCCGGCGGAACTCGACGCGCCGGATCAGTCCGTCGCCGCCGTGCCAGCGGCCGCGCCCGCCGGAGCCGCGCCGGTAGCGGAACTCGCGGAGCAGCACCGGCAGGCGTGCCTCGAACACCTCGGCGTCGGTGAGGCGCGAATTGGTCATGTGCGTCTGCACGCCGCTCGCGCCGTCGAAGCCGGCGCCGGCGCCGGCCCCGCCGGCGATCGTCTCGTAGTACTGGCAGTCGGCGTCGCCGAAGGTGAAGTTGTTCATCGTGCCCTGCGAGCCGGCGAGCACGCCGAGCGCGCCGTACAGCAGATCGACGATCGCCTGCGAGGTTTCGACGTTGCCGGCCACCACCGCCGCGGGCGGTGCCGGGTCGAGCAGCGAGCCGGCGGGGATCACGAGCTCGAGCGGCGCGAGGCAGCCCTCGTTCAGCGGGATGTCGCCGTCGACGAGCGTGCGGAAGACGTACAGCACCGCCGCGGTGCACACGGCACGCGGCGCGTTGAAATTGCTCGCTGACTGCGCCGAGGTGCCGGTGAAGTCGACGCGCGCGGCACCCCGTTCGGCATCCACCTCGAGCGTCACGACCAGCCGCTCGCCACCGTCGAGCTCGGTGGCGTGCCGCACCGGGCCGCGGCCGGCGATCGCGAGCCCGCGCAGCGCGCTGCGCACCCGTGCCTCGGCGTTGCGCTGCACGTGCGCCATGTAGGCGCTGACGACGGCGGCGCCGTGCGCGGCGACGAGGCGTCCGAGCTCGGCCGCGCCGCGCGCGTTCGCGGCCAGCTGCGCGGCGAGGTCGGCCAGGTTGCGCGGAATGTTGCGCGCCGGCCAGCGACCGGCGGCGAGGCTGGCCGTCACGAACGCGGCGTCGAAGCGTCCCTCACTCACGATGCGCTCACCGGTGAACAGCGCGCCCTCCTCGTCGATGGTCCGGCTGAACGGCGGCATCGACCCCGGCGTCGTGCCGCCGACGTCCGCGTGGTGGGCACGCGAGGCGACCCAGTACTGCGCCGCAGTGCCGGCCTCGAGGTGCACCGGGCTCACCACCGTGAGGTCGGGGAGATGCGTGCCGCCGGCGTAGGGCGAGTTGACGAGGTAGGCGTCGCCCGGGCGGATCGCGGCGCCATGGCGCTCGCGCACGGCCCGCACGCTCGCGCCCATCGAGCCGAGGTGCACCGGCATGTGCGGCGCGTTCGCGACCAGCCGCCCGTCGGCGTCGAACACCGCGCACGAATAGTCGAGGCGCTCGCGGATGTTGACGGAGCTCGCGGTCTGCCGCAGCACGAGTCCCATCTGCTCGGCGACGTGCATGAAGAGGCCACCGAAGATCTCGATGAACACCGGGTCCGGGCGCGCGGCGTCGATCCGCGGCATCGTGACGCTGCCGTCATGGTGCAGCACGAGGCCACCCCCGGCGACGAGTTCCGCGCGCCAGCCCGGTTCGACCACGGTCGTTGCGGTCGCCTCGGCGATGATCGCGGGCCCGGTGACGCGGCTGCCCGCGGCGAGCGTGTCGCGATCGATGAGCGGCACGCGCTGCCAGCGGCCGGCGAACCACGAGTCGACCTCGACGGCGTGCGGACGGCTGCCGGCAGGCGGCAGTTCGACCGCCGGCAGGGCGGCGGCCGCCGCGCCCTCGAGCTCGACGCTGACCGCGGCGATCACGAGCGTCGCGCCGTCCGGCGGGCGATAGCCGAAGCGGCGGGCGTGCTCTGCACGGAACGCCGCCGACATCGCCGCTGGCGTGCCGAACTCGACCGCGAGCGCGACCTCGGAATCCTGCACCCTGAGCTCGGCGCGGGACACGCGGCGCGTCTCGGCGGCGCCGCCGAGCGCCGGCCGCGCGGCAGCCGCGAGTGCGGCGGCGAGAGCGTCGGCGGCGGCGAGACCGCCGGCATCGAGCACGCAGCCGAGCGTGCCGCGCCGCAGCGTGCGCGGTGCGGCGAGCCCGATGCCGACCGCCGACAGCACGCCGGCCAGCCGGTCGATGAAGATCGAGCGCATGCCGAGCGCCTGGGCGACGCGGCAGGCGTGCTGGCCGCCGGCGCCGCCGAAGCAGGCGAGCGTGAATTGCGACGGGTCGTGTCCCGCGCCGAGGCACACGTGCTTGATCGCGTTCGCCATGGTGTCGACGGCCACTGCGAGGAACCCTTCGGCGACCTCCTCGGCGCTGCGTTCGCCGCCACCGCCGGCCGCCATCTCGGCGGCGAGCGCGCCGAAGCGCGCGCGTACCGCCTCGACCTCGAGCGGCGCATCGCCGTCGCGGCCGAACACCCGCGGCAGCCGTTCCGGCCGCAGGCGACCGAGCAGCACGTGGATGTCGGTGACAGCGAGCGGGCCGCCGCGCCCGTAGGCGACGGGACCGGGCACGGCGCCGGCCGAGGCCGGGCCGACCGCGCAGCGCCCGTCCTCGAACCTGAGCACCGAGCCGCCGCCGGCGGCGACGGTGTGGATGTCGAGTGCCGGCACCTGCAGGCGCACCCCCGCGACGCTGAGCTCGGTGCGCCGCGCATAGTGGCCGTCGTACAGCGATACGTCGGTCGAGGTGCCGCCCATGTCGAAGCCGACGAGGCGCGTGAAGCCCGCGCCGCGCGCGGTCTCGACCATGCCCACCAGCCCGCCGGCAGGTCCCGACAGCACCGCGTTCGGCCCGCGGAACGCCGCCGCGGGCGCGAGCCCGCCGTGGCTCTGCATCAGTTCGAGGGCGACGCCGGGGCCGAGCGCGGTGAGCTCGCTGGCGAGTTCGGCGACGTAGCCGCCGACGCCTGGCGCGAGGTAGGCGTCGGCGACCGTCGTATGGCCACGTGCCACCAGGCCCTCGAGTGCGGCGACCTCGTGCGAGACCGCGACCGACGTGAATCCCGCCGCGCGCGCGAGCTCGGCGGCCGCGCGCTCGTGTGCCGGGTAGCGCCAGCCGTGCAGCAGCACGATCGCGACGCTCTCGATGCCCTCGCGGCGCAGTGCCGCGAGCCCGGCGGCGAGCAGGCCGGCGTCGAGCGGCTCGAGCACGGTTCCCTCGGCCGAGATGCGTTCGCGCGCCTCGAGCACGCGTGCATACAGTGGTGGCGGCAGGCGGATGTCGCGCCGGAACAGCTCGGGCCGTTCCTGGGTGCCGATCGCGAGCGCATCGGCGAGGCCGCGCGTGATGACGAGCGCGGTCGCGGCGCCGCTGCGCTCGAGCAGCGCATTGGTAGCGACCGTCGTGCCCACGCGCACGCGCTCGATCAAGTCAGCCGCGCTGCCGTGCCGGGCGAGCAGCGCACGGATGCCGGGCAGCGTCGCGTCGCGATAGCGGCCGGGAGCCACCGACAGGAGCTTCGTCGCGACCAGCTGCCCCGCGGGCGTGCGCGCGACGATGTCGGTGAACGTCCCGCCGCGGTCGATCCAGAACTGCCAGCCGCCGGTCATTGCCGGCGCGGGAAGCCGAGCCGCGCACGCGCGTCCTCATCGAGCGCCGCGATGCGCTCGCGCGCGTGCAGGTAGCCGGCGTCGATGGCCCGCTGGAAGGCCTTCCAGTGCAGCAGGTCGACCGAGGCGAGCGGCGGCTGCAGCAGGAGGTCGGTCATCTGCCGCCCCGCCGCGGTGGCGGCCTCGGTATTGACCATGCCGGCGCGGATCAGGATCTGCAGGATCGTCGGCCGCTTCTTGTGGCGGCGGAACCAGCCGAGCATCTTCCACAGCGGTGGCAGGTCGACGTCGTCGATGTCGGAGGTGAAGGTCGTGTCGCTGCCGACGTCGACCCCGATTACCGTGCCGCGGTTCTGCGCCCGCATCACGTCGACCGGCAGGTTGTTGATGGCGCCGCCGTCGACGTGTACGTCGCCCTGGTTGAACACCGGCGGCAGCACGCCCGGGATCGCCACCGATGCCCGCAGCCAGCGCCACAGCGCGCCGTCGCGGTGCACGTGGCCCTTGCCGGTCGTCAGGTTGGCCGACACCGCGTAGAACGGCAGCGGCAGGTCTTCGATCGCGACCTCGCCGAATTCCGCCCGCAGCAGCCGGCTGACCTTGCGCCCGGCGACCAGCGACACCACCGGCAGCGTGTAGTCGCTGAGCGGGTTGGTGGCGACGAAGCAGCGATGGAAGCGTTCGAGCATCTGCTCGTAGCTCCAGCCGGCAGCCACCCCGGCGCCCATGATCGCGCCCATGCTGGTACCGCCGACGAGGTCGATCGGCAGGCCGGCCTCGCGCAGCGCGCGCACGACGCCGATGTGCGCAAAGCCGCGGGCGCCGCCGCCGGACAGCACGAGCCCGATGGCCTTGCCGGTCAGCAGCCGCGCGACGCGCGCGACGTCGTCCGCACTGCGGACGTGATGGTGGGCAATGCCGGGAACGATCGCGGTCCAGCGCTTGGCGGCGCCCTCGAGCACGCGCTCGTCGTGCAGCAACACGAGTTCGGCGCGCGCCGCCGCACCGATCTGCTGGTCGCTCGGCATCACCGGCCAGGGCGCGGCAGGCGCATCGGCGCGCGCGATCATGAGCAGTGCGTCCGCCTGCCGCACGCACAACTTGGTCCACGTGGTCGGCTCCGGATCGGCGACGTAGACCACGAAGTCGTTGGCGCTCTCGATGCGGTGGAACCAGGCGCTCGTGTGGTCCGCGCCGCGCACGCTCCACACGAGCTCGGTGCGGCCGAGGGCCGCCAGCGCCGCGACCAGGTCCGTGGCAAAGCCGCCGACGTCGACCTCGATGCTCTGCGGCAGCAGGGTGTAGGTGCGCGGACCGCCGCCGGGCGCGCGCTGGCCGGCGGACTCCATGCGCCCGACCACCAGCTGCGCGAGCCGCAGCACGGCCTGGGGATGCTGCGCGATGACGCGGTCGAAGGCCTCGCGCGGCAGGCGCGCGAGGTCGCTGTCCCTGAGCGCGCGCACGCTCGCCGAGCGCACGTGCCCCGACAGCAGGCCCATCTCGCCGACCGTCTCGCCGGCCGGGATCCGCGACAGCAGCTGCCCGGGCTGGCTTGGGCTGTAGGCGCCGAGGCAGCCGGCGACCACGATGTACATCGAGTCCGGCGCTTCGCCGGCGCCGAACAGCGTCGCGCCGCCGGGCAGCGACAGCCACTCGAGCTCCGCGGCGATCGCGGACAGCGTCTCGCGATCGAGGCCACGGAAAATGCCGAGCGCGCCGAGCAGCGTGACCGGGTCGCCACGCATCACCTGGGTTTCGCTGAGGTCGCCTTCCATTCCAACTCCCGCCCCGGACGTCTACATTAACCTCATTTTGGCGAGGCAGCGGCCGCGGCGCGCCTGCCGGGAGGGCGATGATGGCCGGCAGGTCAGGGGCGGGCACGGCGACGGCGGCGCGTGACGCGCGCTACGCGGCGATCTGGGCCGCGGTTGCGGCCATCCCGCGCGGCACGGTGCTGAGCTACGGTCGGGTGGCAGCCCTTGCCGGCTGCCCGCGTGCGCCGCGGCTCGTCGGCCGCGCGCTCAAGGCAGCGCCCGACGCGCGCGCGCTGCCCTGGCACCGCGTCACCGGCGCCGGTGGGCGCATCGCATTCCCGCCCGGCAGTCGCAACCACCGCGAGCAGCGGCGGCGGCTGCTGGCCGAAGGACTCAGCGTCGTGAAGGGCCGCGTCGTGCTGCCGCGCGCCGCCGATCTCGATGCGCTGCTGTGGGGGAGCGCTCGCTGATAAGATCCACCGCGTCCACCCAAGGCTACTCCCGATGGCTCAATACGTCGTGTTCTCGCATGGCAAGGAAAGCGGACCCTGGGGCGCGAAGATCTCCGCGCTTGCCGACATTGCGCGGGCCGAGGGCTACGAGGTGGAATCGGTCGACTACCGGGGCATCGACGATCCCGCACAGCGCGTCGCGCGGCTGCTCGCGTACTGCCGCGACTTCCAGGGGCGCCTGGTGCTGGTCGGGTCGAGCATGGGCGGGCACGTGTGCACCGCCGGCTCGCGGCTGCTGCGCGCGGCGGGCCTGTTCCTGATGGCGCCGGCGTTCTACATGCCTGGCTTCGAGGAGCTGACGCCGGAGCCGGCGCCCTGTCCGATCGCAATCGTGCACGGCTGGCGCGACGACGTCGTGCCGGTCGACAACAGCGTGCGCTTCGCGCGCCAGCACGGCGCGGCCCTGCACCTGCTCGACACCGACCACCGCATGCAGGACCGGATCCGGGAGATCGGCTACTACTTCGAGTATTTCCTGGTCACGCTCGACAAATTCGGCGCTTGACGCGCACCGCACCCGGGGAGGCTACGCGTGCCAGGCACAACCACGCAGCGGCGCAGCACGCGACCGGCGGTCGCCACCGCCGGCAGGATCGGGCCGCGCCGGTGAGCGACGCAGCCTGGCAGGTGTACATCGTGCAGACGGCGCGCGGCACGCTGTACACGGGTGTCACCACCTCGCTCGCAAGGCGGCTGCAGGAGCACGCCGGGCAGGGCGGGCGGGGAGCGCGCTTCTTCCGCTTCGCCGGTCCGGCCGCGCTGCGCTACGTCGAGGCCGCCGCCGGGCGCGGCGCGGCGCTCAGGCGCGAGGCCGAGATCAAGCGCCTGCCGCGCAGCGCGAAGCTGGCGCTGATCGCGAGCCGGCCGGCCGCGGTGCCATGAACCGCCTGCTCGGACTCGATCGCACGGTGCTGTGGCTCGCGGCACGCGTGCTGGGACTCTGGGTGCGGCCCACGGCGCTGCCGGTCGACGAGGCGGAGCAGCTGCGCGGCCGCGGGCGGCGGGTGCTGTACGTGCTCGAGCGCCGCTCGCTCGCCGACCTGCTCGCGCTCGCCATCGTCTGCCGCGGCATCGGCCTGCCGTCGCCGCTCAGGCATTTCCGTCTGGGTGCCGCGCGCGAGCCGCGGCCGGTGATTGCGCTCGAGCGACGCACCGGCTTCGTCCGCAAGCGCCTCGACCGGCGCGTGCCGGCGCGGCTGACGCGCATCGCCGTCGCCGCCGCGGCGGCGGGCGACCTCGACGTCGACCTCGTCCCGGTCTCGGTGTTCTGGGGGCGTGCGCCCGGCAAGGAGGGCTCCTGGCTGCGGCTCATGTTCAGCGAGGCCTGGTCGCTGGTCGGGCCGTTCCGGCGCTTCCTGTCGACGGTGTTCAATGGCCGGCGCACCCTGGTGCGATTCGGCGAGCCGACCGGCTTCGGCGAGTTCCTCGCCGGCGTCGAGCCCGGCCGCGGCTGCCGGCGGCTCGCGCGCGCGATGCGGGCCGAGTTCAAGAACTCGCGCGCGGCGGTCATCGGGCCCGACCTGTCGCACCGCCGCACCGTGATCGCCGAGGTGCTCGCGAAGCGCGCGGTGCGCGCCGCGGTCGCGCTCGAGACCCGCGACGGGCGGACCTCGCGCCGCGAGGCATTGATGAGCGCCCGCCGCTATGCCTACGAGATTGCCGCCGACATCTCGCCGCGCTTCGTCGCCTTCGCCGCCGGCGCGCTGCACCGCATCTGGAACCGGCTGTACGCCGGCGTCGAGGTGCTGCACGCCGAGCGCCTGGAACTGGCGGGGCAGGGCGCGCAGGTCGTCTACGTGCCGTGCCATCGCAGTCACATGGACTACCTGCTGCTGTCCTACGTGATCTATGCGCGCGGCTTCGCCGTGCCGCACATCGCCGCCGGCATCAACCTGAACCTGCCGGTGATCGGGCGTTTCCTGCGCAAGGGCGGCGCCTTCTTCCTGCGCCGCAGTTTCAAGGGCGATGCGCTCTATCCGGCCGTGTTCATGACCTATCTCGGCGTCATGATGGCGCGCGGTCATCCGATCGAATACTTCATCGAGGGCGGCCGCAGCCGTACCGGGCGGCTCTTGTCGCCGAAGACCGGCATGCTGGCCATGACGCTGCGCAGCTTTCTCGCGGCGCGCGCGCGCCGCGTCGTATTCGTGCCGGTGTACTTCGGTTACGAACGGCTGTTCGAGGCGAAGACCTACCTCGGCGAGCTCTCGGGGCAGCCGAAGCGCAAGGAGACCGTGTTCGGCCTGCTGCGCGCGCTGCCGCAGCTGTTCACGCACTTCGGGCGCGTCTACGTCAGCTTCGGCGCGCCGCTCGAGCTCGAGGCGTACCTCGACGCGGCCGCGCCCGCGTGGCGCGACGCCGACGATGCGCGGCCGGCATGGCTGCCGGGCGTGGTCGATTCGCTGGCACACGCGATCCAGTGCCGGGTGAACTCGGCGGCCGCGATCTCGCCGGTGGCGCTGCTCGGGCTCGCGCTCCTGTCCATGCCGCGCCATGCGATGGCCGAGGCCGACCTCGTGCGCCAGCTCGACCTGTACCGGCGCCTCGCGCGGCTCGCGCCGTATTCCGCGGACGTGACCTGCACCGGGCTCGAGGGCGCCGCGATCGTCGAGTATGGCCGGCGCATGGCGATGGTCGAGACGGTGCCGCACCCGCTCGGCACCATCGTGCGCATGACGGACGAGAGTGCCGTGCTGTCGGCCTATTACCGCAACAACATCCTGCACGTGTTCGCATTCCCGTCGCTGATCGCCTGCGCGTTCCTCAACAATGCGGCAATGCGCACCGAGGACGTGCAGCGGCTCGCGTGGCGCATCTACCCGTACATCGCCCAGGAACTGTTCCTGCACTGGCCCGAGGCCGAGGTGCCGACGGTCGTCGACCAGCTGCTCGAAGCGCTGGCGGGTCTCGGCCTGCTCGAGCCGACCGCGGATCGTTCCGTCTGGCGCCGGCCGCGCACGGGCACGACCGAGGCGGTGCAGCTGTCGGTGCTGGCGAACTCATCGCTCGAGACGATCGAGCGCTACTACCTCGCCATCGCGCTGCTGCTCGACGCCGGACGCGATGCGATCACGCAGGAGGCGCTCGAGAACCGCTGCCACCTGATGGCGAGCCGCATGTCGCACCTGTACGAACTACGTGCGCCGGAGTTCTTCGACAAGGCACTATTCCGGCAATTTCTCGATCTGTTGCGCGAGCGCAAGGTCATCGCGCTCGCCCCCGGAGGCCGCCTGACGTTCGACGAGGAGCTGCTCGCAGTGGCGGCCGACGCGCAACTCGTGCTGTCCGAACAGATCCGCCACAGCATCCTGCAGGTGACGCACGGGTGAGCGACGCCGCGTGACTTTTGCGATGCAACAAGGCAGCCGCGGCGCACGGGCGGTGGAGAACCGCCGCCGGAGCGGGGCTATACTCGTCACGCCGTTCGCCGCGACGGCCGGCGCGCGCGCCGGCTGCGTGGCAGCGGCGGCTGCAGGCCGCCGCGATCGGTGCCCGCCACGGGGAACCGGCAGCGTGGCGACGCATGATTCGATGTCGACGACCCAACTACAGAAGTCATCGGGGGAGAGCTAATGAGTAGGCACGCACCCGGCCCGCGTAATTCGGTACTCGGCCGGACGATCGCCGCGCTGGTCGCCTCGAGCTTCGCGACCGCGGCCGGCGCCTTCGACTTCCAGGCCAACGACGGCCAGCTGACCGGCAGCTGGGACACGACCGTGTCGTATGGCGAGGGGTGGCGCGTCAAGAGCCCGAACCCGGCCCTCGTCGGCAGCGCCGACGGCGGCACCTCGCAGTCGGTCAATACCGACGCGGGCGACCTCAACTACAAGTCCGGTCAGCCGTTCAGCCAGGCATTCAAGCTGACCAGCGAGTTCGCGCTCAAGTTTCAGAATTACGGCATCTTCCTGCGCGGCTCGAGTCTCTACGACTACGCGGTCATGGACCAGAACACGGCGCGCACGCCGATCACCGAGGAAGGCAAGAAGATCGCCGGCGCCTACGCGCGCATGCTCGACGAGTTTGCCTATGGCAAGTGGGATCTCGGCAGCCATCCGTTCGAGGTCCGGCTCGGCAAGCAGATCATCGGCTGGGGCGAGAGCACCTTCATCCAGGGTGGCCTCACCGCCGTGAATCCGGTCGACCTGTCCGCGCTCAACGTGCCGGGCTCGGAGCTGAAGGAAGCGTTCCTGCCGCAGAACATGATCAAGATGACCCTGGGCCTGACGCGCGACGTGTCGGCCGAGGCGTTCTACATGTTCGACTGGCGGCGCACCGAGCTCGATCCGGTCGGCACCTATTTCTCGACCAACAACGCGGTCGGCGCCGGCAGCACGCAGCTGTTCCTGAACTTCGGCGAGTTCTCGAGCCAGGGCACGGACTTCCGCCCGCTCGGCGGGCCGTTCATCGCGAACTTCCAGGCCGTGCCCGAGGGGCCGCGCTACGATCCGAAGCGCAGCGGCCAGGGGGGGCTCGCTCTGCGCTGGTTCCTGCCCGACCTCGGCAGCGGTACCGAGCTCGGCTTCTACTTCATGCAGTACGCGAGCCACCTGCCGGTGTTCAGCGTGCGTTCCGGCACCTCGGTCGGCATCGCCAATGCCAAGGGTGCCGCGACCACGGTCGAGGCGGCCGCGCAGGCGCTCGTCGGCGGCGCGACCCCGCAGGCGGCCGTCAACGTCGCGACCGCCGCGGGCCTGCAGGCATCCGGCGCCTCGGGCGGCAACGTGTCGGCGGCGACGCTCGCGAGCTACGCGACGATCGCGATCAACACGCTGCGCGACGGCGGCACGGCGGCCAACATCGCGGCGCAGGCGAACTCGCTCGCGACCAACGAGTACGGACAGACCGCGGAGTACTACCTCCAGTATCCGGACAACCTGCAGACCATCGGCGCGTCGTTCAACACCTCGCTCGGCACGTCCGGCATCGCGCTGCAGGGCGAGCTCACCTACCGGCACAACACGCCGCTGCAGTACGACGACGTCGAGCTCCTGTACGCGGCACTCGCGCCGCTCGAGCAGGGCCTGTTCCCGCTGTCGAATCCCGGCGCCGCGTTCCCCAGCACCTGCAGTGCGGCGATGCCGACCCTGACGCGCTGCGCGCAGCTCGCGGCGAACGGGCCGGGCGGTTCGATCCAGGGCTGGGGTCGCTTCGACGTCTGGCAGTTCCAGATGACCGCGACCAAGGCGTTCTCCCAGGTGCTCGGCGCCCAGCAGCTCATCCTGCTCGCGGAGGCCGGGGTCACCGACGTGCCGGAGCTGCCGAACAAGACGAGCGGCGGCCCGAACGGCCAGGGCCTCAGGCTCGATGGCCCCGGCACCAACGTCTCGGGCAATGCCGCGCTCGCCGGCTACCAGCTCGGTATCGTCGAGCCGCAGGACGCGTTCCCGACGCAGTACTCGTGGGGATACGTCGCGCTCGCGAAACTCGATTATCCGAACCTGGTCGGCGCCTGGAACATCGCGCCGCACGTCACCTGGCAGCAGGACGTGCGCGGCACGAGCCCGGGTCCCGGCGGCAACTTCATCGAGGGACGCACGGCGCTGAGCGCGGGCGTCGGCGCCAGCCTCGAGAACCGGTGGGAACTCGACTTCAGCTACACGCAGTACAGCGGCGCCGGCCACTACAACCTGCTCAACGACCGCAACTTCGTCGCGGCGACCGTGAAGTGCTCGTTCTAGGGCCAGTGGTGCGCGCGGACCGGATCCGGAGGATGGTTCACATGCAGATGTCAAAGCTTGCAACTCTCGCGCTCGCACTCGGCCTCGCGGTCGCGGCCAATGCGGGAGTCACGCCGCAGGATGCGGCGCGGCTCGGTACGGAGCTGACGCCGCTCGGCGGCGAGAAGGCCGGCAATGCCGCCGGCACCATCCCGGCGTGGGATGGCGGCCTGTCGTCACCGGCCAAGGCGGGCTTCCCGAACTTCGCCTCGCCGGGTCGCACGCCGGACCCGTTCCCGAACGACAAGCCGCTCTACAGGATCACCGCGGCCAACATGGCGCAGTACGCCGACCGCCTGACCGAGGGCGCGAAGGCGATGCTCCGCCAGTACAAGGACACGTTCTTCATGAACGTGTACACGACGCGGCGCACGGCCGCCTCGCCGCAGCGCATCTACGACGCCACCAAGGCCAACGCCACGAGCGCCAAGCTCGCCGCCGGCGGCAACGGCGTCGTCGGCGCGATCGGCGGCATTCCGTTCCCGATTCCGCAGCAGGGCGTCGAGCCGTACTGGAACCACGTGCTCAGGTATCGCGGCGATGCGGTCGCGCGCGAGGTCGGTCAGGCGGCGGTGACCTCGAGCGGCAGCTACAACATGGTGAAATTCCATGACGAGGTGTACTTCGCCTACGCCCAGCCCGGCGCCAAGGAAGCCGACCTCGACAACGTGATGCTCTACTTCATCCAGGAGACGGTTGCGCCGGCGCGCCTCGCCGGCGAAATCCTGCTGGTGCACGAGACCCTCGACCAGGCGAAGGAGAGCCGTCTCGCCTGGATCTACAACCCGGGCCAGCGGCGCGTGCGCCGCGCCCCGAACGTCGCCTTCGACAACCCCGGGACGGCCTCGGACGGCCTCAGGACCGATGACCAGTTCGACATGATGAACGGCAGCCCCGAGCGCTACGACTGGAAGATCGTCGGCAAGAAGGAGCTGATCGTCCCCTACAACGACTACAAGCTGCACTGGGCGAAGGTCAAGGCGGACGACGTGATCAAGCCGCTGCACCTCAACCAGGACGTGATGCGCTACGAGCTGCACCGCGTCTGGGTGGTGGAGGCGACGCTCAAGTCCGGCCAGCGGCACATCTACAAGCGCCGCACGCTGTATTTCGACGAGGATTCGTGGCAGATCGTCGGCGTCGACTGCTACGACGACCGCGACCAGCTGTGGCGCGTGCAGGAGGGCCACGGCATGAACTTCTACAACGTGCCGACCTTCTGGACCACGCTCGAGGTGACCTACGATCTGCAGGCGCGGCGCTATCTCGCCCTCGGCTTCGAGGACCAGGCGGACCGTTCTTACGACTTCGGCATCAAGCGCACGCTGCAGGACTACTCGGCGTCGGCACTGCGGTCGCGCGGCACGCGGTAGCGTCCTGGCCAGGCAGCAAGCAGAGGCGGTCCCGAGCGGCGTCCGGGCACGAAGCGCTTGGCGTTGCGGACTCGGGCTCGCCGCGCTCGCGGCGGCGGCTCTGGCGGCCCGGGCCGAGACGCCGTCTGCGGCGGTGATCGCGCCGCTCGCGCAGTCCTCGCTGCTCCTCGACGCGTGCGCGATCCCCGCGGACGGCATCGCCGTGGTCGGCGAGCGCGGCCACATACTCCTCAGCCACGACGGTGGCGCGACGTTCGTGCAGTCGCCGGTGCCGGTGCGCTCGACGCTGACGGCGGTGCGGTTCGCCGACCGCGAGCACGGCTGGGCGGTGGGCCACGACGAGACCATCCTGCGCACCGCGGACGGCGGCGCGAGCTGGCAGCTCGTGCACTATGCGCCCGAGAAGCAGCAGCCGCTGCTCAGCGTGTGGTTCGCGGACGCCGTCCACGGCATCGCGGTCGGCGCCTTCGCGACCGTGCTCGCGACCAGCGACGGCGGCGCGACCTGGACCGCAGCGGCGTTCGCGCCGAAGCCGCTCGCGCCGCCGCCGGGCGCGCACCGCAGGTCCGGCAGGCTCACCGAGCGCGACCTGGCGGCCGAGCAGGACGACGAGGGCCTGGCGCAGCCGCACCTCAATGCGCTCGCCGCGGCCGCGCACGGGCGCCTGTATCTTGCCGCCGAGGCCGGCCACCTGTACCGGTCGGACGATGCCGGCGGCAGCTGGACGCAGCTGCCGGTGCCCTACGACGGCTCGTTCTTCGGCATCCAGCCGCTCGACGGCGATGCGCTGCTCGCCTACGGGCTGCGCGGCCACCTCTACCGGTCGGACGATGGTGGCCACAGCTGGAGCGCGCTCGACAGCCACAGCGAGGCGCTGCTCGCCGGCAGCACCCGCCTCGCCGACGGCACCATCGTCATCGTCGGCCTGAGCGGCACCGTGCTCGTCAGCCGCGACGGCGGCCGGTCGTTCGAGCTGCACCAGCAGGCCGACCGCAAGGGGCTCGCGGCGGTGGCGCCCGCGCCGGGCGGGGCCGTGGTGGTCGGCGAGGCGGGCGTAAGGCTGCTGCCGCGCGCCGCGCTCGGTCTCGGGGGCTGAGCGGTGGCGCACGGCAGCAGCGAACCGGACTTCGTGCGGCGGCTCGAGCCCTACGTGTTCGGGAGGCGCATCCCGATCCTGCTGGCGTTCGCGCTGCTGACGCTGCTGTTCGCCGTGGTCGCGCTGCGCGGCCTGCACCTCGACACCCGCTTCACGAAGCAGCTGCCGCTCAGGCACGAGTACATGCGCACGTACCTGCAGCACGAGGACGAGTTCGGCGGCGCGAACCGCGTGCTGATCGCGCTCGAGGCGAAGGACGGCAACATGTTCACGGCGCCGTTCCTGCAGGCGCTCAAGATTGCCACCGACGAGGTGTTCTTCATCCCCGGCGTCGATCGCGCCCGGGTGCAGTCGCTGTGGACGCCGAACACGCGCTACACCGAGGTCGTCGAGGGCGGCATCCAGGCCGGTGACGTCATCCCGTCGGGCTTCCAGCCAACTGCGGCGGGGCTCGCGCAGCTGCGCGACAACATCCGCAAGGCGGGCATCGTCGGACGGCTGGTGGCGAACGATTATTCCGGCGCCATCGTCGCGGCGCAGCTCCTCGACCAGGATCCGGAATCGGGCCGGCCGGTCGACCTCATCAAGATCGGCGATGCGCTCGAGAAGGTGCGCGCGCACATCGAGGCGGGCGATGCCTCGGTCGGCCTCGCGCCGGGCGCGGTGCGGGTGCACGTGATCGGCTTCGCCAAGGTGGTCAGCGACATCGCCCACGGCGCGCTGACGGTTGCGGTGTTCGCGGTCGCGACGGTGCTCCTGACGCTTGGCGCCGTGTGGGTGTTCACCGCCTCGTTCCGCATCGCGCTGATCCCGGTCGTGTGCTCGATCATCGCCGTCGTCTGGCAGCTCGGCCTGCTGGTGCTGCTCGGCTACGGCGTCGATCCGCTCGGCATCCTGGTGCCGTTCATCATCTTCGCGATCGGTGTGTCGCACGGCGTGCAGAAGATCAGCGCCGTCGGCGACGCGGCGGTCGACGGCGTCGACAGCAACGAGGCCGCGCGGCGCACGTTCCGCATGCTGTTCGTGCCGGCAATCGTGGCACTGCTCGCGGACCTGGTCGGCTTCGTGACGATCCTCGCGATCCCGGTGGACGTGATCCGCGAGATGGCCGTCACCGCGAGCCTCGGCGTCGGCGTCGTGATCCTGACCGACCTCGTGCTGCTGCCGGTGCTGGTCTCGTACGTGCACTTCGACCCGGGCTACGCCGACCGCATCCGCGGCCGCCACGCGCTCGGTCAGCCGGTGTGGCGGGTGTTCGCCCAGGTGGCGACCCGGCCGGTCGCGGCGGTGCTGATCGTGCTCGCCATCCTGCTCGCGGTCGTCGGCTTCCTGAAGGGCCGCGAGACGCCGATCGGCGACACCGCGGCCGGGGTGCCGGAGCTGCGCAAGTCCTCGCGCTACAACCGCGACACCGACGTGATCACCGACAAGTTCTCGATTGGCACCGACGTGATCAACGTCATCGTCGAGACGCCGCCGAACGGCTGCGTCGACTACGAGGTGATGCGCCTGATCGACGAGTTCGCCTGGCGCATGGCGAACGTCGCGGGCGTGCGCTCGGTGCTGAGTCTGCCGGGCGTGTCCAAGGTGGTGAGTGCCGGCTGGAGCGAGGGCAGCCTCAAGTGGCGCAACCTGCCGCGCAATCCGCAGGCCCTGGTGCAGGCGCAGGGTCACATCGACACCAGCACCGGGCTCCTCAACAAGGATTGCAGCGTGATGCCGGTGATGATGTTCCTCGCCGACCACCGCGCCGAGACCATCGAACGCGTGGTTGCAGCGGTCAAGGAATTCCGGGCCGCGAACCCCTCGCGCGACGTGCGCTTCCGCCTCGCCACCGGCAACGTCGGCGTGATGGCGGCGCAGAACGAGGAGGTGCGCGCCAAGGAGATCCCGATCCTGATCTACCTGTTCGCGGCGATCGCCGTGATGTGCTTCCTGACGTTCCGCTCGCTGACCGGCACGGTGCTCGTGATGCTGCCGCTGGCGCTCGTCTCGATCCTCGCCTATGCCGTCATGGCGATCGTCGGCATCGGTCTCAAGGTGACGACGCTGCCGATGGTGGCGCTCGGCGCCGGCATCGGCGTCGACTACGGCATCTACCTGTTCAGCCGCATGCAGGTGTTCCTGCGCGCGGGCGCCTCGGTGCACGATGCCTACCTGCAGACGCTGCGCACGACCGGTGCCAGCATCCTGTTCACCGGTGCGACGCTCGCGATCGGCGTCGCTTCCTGGGTGTTCTCGCCGCTCAAGTTCCAGGCCGACGTCGGCCTCATGCTGACGTTCATGTTCGTCGTCAACATGCTGGCGGCGATGCTGCTCCTGCCGGCGCTCGCCGCCTGGTTCGTGCGCCCGGCGGCGGCGCGCGGCCCGCCGTGAGGCCGGCTGCCGCGCTCGCGGCGGCGCTCCTCGCCGTGCTCGGCACGGCGCCGGATGCAGTGCGCGCCGCCGAGCCCGCCCCGGCCACCGCCACGACCGCACCCGTGCCACCCGCGGCCGTGCCGGCGGACGCGCCGAGCGGCGAGTTCCTGACCGCCTACGTCGCGCCTGCCAACGAGGACTACCGCGTCTACTTCGAGGAGCTGCGCGGCGAGCGCTTCCTCGAATCGGTCGGCGATGCGCTGAATCGCGTGCTGGTGCTGCCGGTGCCGGTGACGCTGGAGCTCGCCGAGTGCGGCCACAGCACCGTGAGCTGGGACGTGCCGACCCACACCGTCACCGTGTGCTACGAGTTTCTCGATGCCGTCGTCATGATCGCCGGCTCCGCCGCCGACACCCAGCCGCGCGCCGAACAGCTGTTCTCCGGGGCAGTGACCTTCGCGCTCTTTGCGGAGATCGGCGAGGCGCTGGTCGACCTGTACGGCCTGCCGGCACCGCACGGCGTGCCGCAGGCGGCGGACGAGTTCGCGGCCATCACGCTGGCGGCGAGCGAGCGCAACGGCGATGCGGTGTCGGCGGCGGCGATCGAGTTCTTCGACGTTGCGCTCAGAAAGCCGGATTCGGGCCTCGAGTATCTCGAGGCCCGCGGCTTCGATCGCGCCCGGCTCGAGAACGTCGCATGCATCTTCTACGGCAATGCGCCCGGCAACCACGCGGCGGCCATCGCCCATGCCGTCATCCCGGCGGGACGCGCGCCGCGCTGCGCCGAGCAGGTCATCGCCGTCGCCAAGACCTGGGACCGGAACCTGCACGGCCACGCGCGCGCGGCCGGCGACGGACCGCCGGTCCGGCCGTAGCGCGCCAGCTCAGTCGAGCCCGGGGCGACCGCGCAGCTGCTTCACCTGCGTGCGCTGCTTCTTGCCCTCGAGGCGCCGCTCGCGCGAGCCGCGCGTCGGGCGGGTCGCGCGCCGCGGCTTCGGCCGTTCGCGCGCGGCGGTGATGAGTTCGGCAAGGCGCTCGAAGGCGTCGCGCCGGTTGCCTTCCTGCGTGCGGTGGCGGTGCGCGCTCAGCACGATCCAGCCGTCGCGCGTCAGCCGCCGGCCGGCCAGCGTCGCGATGCGGAGGCGCGACCAGTCGTCGAGGATGCGCGAGGCTCCGGCGTTGAAGCGGAGCTGTACCGCGGTCGCGACCTTGTTGACGTTCTGGCCGCCCGGGCCCGGCGCGCGGATGTAGGCGAACTCGAGCTCGTCTTCCGGGATCTCGAGCCCGTGGGCGATCTCGGTCACCGTGCGTCTCAGGTCTCGAAGGGGCCGGTGCTCGGCGGCGTGCCGCCGGGCGCGCTGCCCGCGGCGGCGGCGGCGGCCGCCGGTGCGGCGGGCGTCGGCGGGCGCCGCGCCGGCAAGGCGCCGACGCCGACGACCCGGCCGTCGGCGTCATACATGCGCACGTCCAGCTGCGCGCGCGGGATCGTGATGCCGCGCTGCTTGAAGAGCCGCCAGATCGTGCGATTGACGTCGGAGCGCACGTTGTTGACGCCGGCCTCGGGGTCCGCGATCCAGAATCTGAGTTCGAGATCGAGTCCGTAGTCGTGGAAGCCCATGAGCCTGGCCACCGGCGGCACGTCCCGGAGGATGCGCGGCGAGCACTTCGCGGCCTCGAGCAGCACCTCCATCGCGACCTCGGGGTCGTCGTCGTAGCTGATGCGCACCGGTAGCTTGATGCGCACGCGCTTGTCGCTGTAGCTCCAGTTGATCACCTGGTTCGTGATCAGGTTCTGGTTCGGCACCAGCGTCTCGACGCCGTCGCGGTCGCGCACCACGACGTAGCGGCCGCGCAGCTCCTGCACCCAGCCGAAGCCCTCGGTGCTGGTGCCGATGGTGCCGGTGAAGCTGATGACGTCGCCCGGCTTGATCGACTTGTCCATCAAGAGCACGAAGCCGCTGACGAAGTTCGCGGCGATCGCCTGCAGGCCGAAACCGAGACCGAGCCCGAGTGCGCCGCCGAAGATGCTGAGCGCGCCGAGGTTGAGCCCGGAGGCGGACAGCCCGAGGAGTACGCCGAAGCCGATCAGGAACGCGTAGGCGAACTTCGCGACCGCAATCCGCGTGCCGGGGGCGAGGCCGTGCACGGTCGCCACGCGACGCTCCAGGCCGCGCCCGATCCAGGCACTGATGATCACGAACGCGATCACCGTGAACAGCGCACGGATCAGCGACCAGAGCGTCAGCGCCGCCTCGGCCTTGTTGCTCGGTGTCACCGGGATCGAGTCGAGGAAGCTCGTGACCGAGGCCAGCCAGCCGAGCAGGTGCATCGCGACGAAGAACCACACCAGCAGCGCGACCCGGAACTCCCAGACCCGCAGGCGGCTGTGCGGCCCGAGCGAGGTGCTGACGAAGAAGGTCACGCCGCGGATCGCGGTCAGCGCGCCGAGCAGGGTCAGCGACAGGTCGAGCAGGTGCGTATCGAGGTGCGAGAGCGTGAACACGCCGCGCACGGCGGCGAGCCAGACGAGCACCGCGCCGTACGGGATGCCGACCGAGAGCGCCGCAGGCATCACGCCGGGCGTGCCGCCGAGCCAGTGGCGGGCGACGCGGCGCGTGGCGAAGGCGACCACGGCGGCGGCCAAGAGCGCCGCGAGGGCGAGCAGCGCGGGGCCGTTCAGCCAGTCACGGGCCATCACCGTCATGAGTTGATTCAGGGTGTCCATCGGGTCGATCGGGTCGCTGCCGGACGTCAGGCGTTGAGGTCGGGGATCAGCTCGCTCTCGAGCCGGATGATCTGGTCTTTGAGCAGCAGCTTGCGCTTTTTCAGGCGCTTCAGCTGCAGCTCGTCGACCCTGAGGTCGAGCTGCAGGCGCGAGATCACGTCGTCGAGGTCGCGGTGCTCGATGCGCAGCTCGCGCAGCTTCTCGAGCCGCTGAAACAGCTCCGTATTGACCTTGTCGTCGGTGTCCGTCATGCCTCGAGCGCTCGGCGCGTTGTCGGGTCCCACCGGCTCCACACCGGCGCGACGGCCTCGGGCAGCTTAGCCAATCGGTCCGGTCGATGCCATGGCAGCGCGGGGTCGTGGCAGTCGGAGCCGATCGAGCCCTCGAGCCCGGCGCGCAAGGCAAGGCCGGTGGCGGTCTCCAGCTGGTGGGCTGCGGCGCCGCCCGTGACCACCTCGAGCGCGGTGCCGCCGGCAGCGCGGAATGCGTGTGCCAGCTGGCGGCGCTGACCGGCGGACAGCGGGTAGCGGAGCGGATGGGCGAGTACCGCGACGCCACCGGCGGCGGCGATGACGCCAACGGTTGCGGCGAGCTCGGGCCAGTGGCTCGCGACGTGCGCCGGACGGCCACGGCCGAGCCAGCGCTTGAACGCATGGCCCGGGTCCGGGGCGGCGCCGAGCTCGACGAGGGCGCGTGCGAAGTGCGTGCGCGTCGGCAGGCTGTGGCGGAGGACCCGTTCGAGCGCGGCCTGGCCCGGCGCACCGGCGCGTTCGAGCCTAAGCGCGATCTCGCGCGCGCGCTCGGCGCGCAGACTGGCGAGCGCAGCCAGCGCGCCGGCGAGCGCGTCTGCCCCGGGGTCGATGCCGAGACCGACGACGTGCACGCCGCGGCCCTGCCAGCTGGCGGAGAGTTCGATGCCCGGCACCAGCGCCAGCCCCGCGGCGCGCGCCGCGCTCCCGGCTTCGGCGAGGCCGGCGACGGTGTCGTGGTCGGTGAGTGCGAACAGGCCGATGCCGCTGGCCGCCAGCAGCTCAACCAGGGCCGCTGGCGTCAGCACGCCGTCGGAGCAGGTCGAGTGCAGGTGCAAGTCGACCTTGAGGCTCACGCGGCACGCCCCTGCACGAGGGTGGGTCCGAGGCCGACGATCTCGACTTCGGTGCCGCGCAGCACGACGAAGCCGTGGCGCCGCGAGGCGCCATCCTCGCTGTAGTCGAAGACGTAGGTGCGGCGCAATGCCAGCCGTCCGTGCCCGTCGCGCGCGAGCCGCAGCGACTTGAAGACGACCGTGCCATCGAGGAGCTGCACCGCGGCCTCGTCACAGGCCGCGACCACGGCGCGATTGGCGCGGTCGCGTGCCTCGCCGCTCGCACGCCACCAGAGCCACACGGCGCCGCCGAGGATCACGAGGTAGAGGGAATCCATGCGCTAGGAGTCGCGCGCCAGGGCCGGTGCGTGGTGCCGGTTCCGCGGCGGCGGCGTTATATCATGCATGGCATGCAATCCCCGGAGCCGCTGCCCTGGCAGGACATCGACACCGTGCTGATCGACATGGACGGCACGCTGCTCGATCTCAGGTTCGACAACTGGTTCTGGCAGGAACACGTGCCGGCGCTGTGGGCGCAGGAGCGCGGCCTCGGCGTCGAGGCCGCGCTCGCGCTGCTGATGCCACGCTTCGAGGCGGCACGCGGCCGGCTCGACTGGTACTGCATCGACTACTGGAGCCGCGAACTCGAGCTCGACGTGCGTGCGATCAAGCGCCGGGTGCGCGAGCAGGTCGCATGGCTGCCGGGCGCGAGTGAGTTCCTCGCGCGACTCGCGGCCCGCGGCAAGCACCGGGTGCTGGTGACGAACGCCCATCCCGAGACCCTCGCGATCAAGGACGAGCACGCCGGCCTCGTCAGGCATCTCGATGCCGCCTATTCGACCCATCCGTTCGGCGTGCCGAAGGAGGACGGGGCATTCTGGCCGCGCCTTAGCGCGGTGCAGCCGTTCGACCCGGCACGCACGCTGCTCGTCGACGACAGCCTGCCGGTGCTGGCTGCGGCGCGTGACTTCGGCATCCGCTGGCTGCGCGCGATCCGTCGCCCCGATTCCGGCCGGCCGGCGCGCGACACCGGCAGCTTCCCCGGCGTCGAGTCGGTCGCCGAGATCGCCTGACCGCTCAGGCGTGCAGCGCCAGCCACGCGAGCGCCGCGGCCCCGGCGAGCGCAGCACCGATGAGCGCGAGCCTGCCGGCCTTCGGCAGCCCCGCCTTGCCGTCCGCGCCGACGGTCGCCGCCGGCGTGCCTGCGGCGTCGGTGGCAGTCGCCGCCCCGGCGCCACGGCCCCCGCGGCGCCGGCGGCGGCGCTTGCGCCGACCGGGCTCCACGGCGCCCTCGGCCGCCGGCGCGGTGACGGCTGCCGTGGTCGGGGGCGCGCTCGCAGGCGCGTCCGGCCGGCGCGGCGGGCGGTCGCGCCGGCCCCGTGCAGGGGCGGGCGGCGCGCCGGCAACCAGCGCCGGCGCGACCGCCGCGGCGGTCCCGGCGGTGAGGGGTGGCGGCGGCGACCCGAGCGGTGCCGGCGGTCGGTCCTCCTGCACGCGCGGGCGGTCGAAGCCGCGCGGGCCGCGGCCGCTGCGCGGCGGCGGGCCGTCGCGGCGGGGGCCCGAGCGCGGCCCGCCACGGCCGGGTCGACCGCCCGGGCGGCCGCGTCCATGGTACTCACCCGCAACCTCGGTGATCCGGGCGAGCACGTCCGGCTCGACCGCCTCGACCGGCAGCTTGCGGCCGATGAACGATTCGATGTCGGGGAGCGACTGCACGTAGTCCTCGCAGCCGAAGCTGATCGCGTCGCCGGCGGCGCCGGCGCGCGCGGTGCGGCCGATCCGGTGCACGTAGTCCTCGGGGTCCTGCGGCAGGTCGTAGTTGAAGACGTGGCTGACGTCCGGAATGTGCAGGCCACGGGCCGCGACGTCGGTCGCGATCAGCACCGGCAGCCGGCCTTCGTGGAAATCGCGCAGCATCCGCAGCCGCTTGTTCTGGGGCACGTCGCCCGACATCGCCTCGGCGTTGATGCCGTTGGCGCGCAGCGTCGCCTCGAGGCGCTCGGCGGTGCGCTTCATGTTGACGAACACCATCGTGCGCGTCGCTTCGAGCTTCTTCAGCAGGCCGACAAGCAGCGGTGCCTTCTCGTCCATGGACGGGAAGTAAATCACCTGGCGGACCCGATCCGCCGTGACCTTCTCGGGCTCGATGCGGATCAGCTCGGGTTCGTTCATGTGCTCGTAGGCGAGCTCGAGCACGCGCTGCGACAGCGTCGCCGAAAACAGCATCGACAGGCGCTGGGCGGGCTCCGGCAGGCGGCGCATCAGGTAGCGGATGTCGGCGATGAAGCCGAGGTCGAACATGCGGTCGGCCTCGTCGAGCACCATCACCTGCACGTGCCGGAGGTCGAATACCCGCTGCTTGAAATAGTCGATGATCCGGCCGGGTGTGCCGATCAGGATGTCGACGCCGGCTTCCAGCTGGCGCCGCTGCTTCTCGTAGTCGACGCCGCCGAAGGCGAGCCCGAGGTTGAGTCCGCAGTACTGGCCGAGCAGCTCCGCGTCGCGGTGGATCTGCACCGCGAGCTCGCGCGTCGGGGCGAGTATGAAGCCGCGCGGCGAGGTGATCGGGCGGTCCGCCGAGGGGGCGTTCCGGAGCAGCTGCGAGAACATCGCCACCAGGAAGGCGGCCGTCTTGCCGGTGCCCGTCTGGGCCTGGCCGGCGACGTCGAGGCCGGCCAGCGCGCGCGGCAGGGTGCCGGCCTGGATTGGCGTGCAGCGCTCAAAGCCGGCGTCGGCAATCCCGCGCGCCAGGGGCTCGGGTAGATGAAGACTCGAGAAGCTGAGGTCGGTTACAGGTGTCTGATGCGTCACGGATACCACATTTGTGTACGGTTCACCGGCAGCGGGAGGCTTGCAAAGCGGCTTCGGAACCGCTAAAACATCGGCCCATACGGCAGCCCTGCCGCACCAATTCCGGTCTCGAGAGTCCTCCCACCCGGCATTTGATCACCCCGAGGGATCGCTCCGAGGGATTGCTCCCAGGGGTCTAGCCCGAAGGGAGCACCGAGCGCCCGGAAGGGTGGTTGGCTCCAGAAGCGCGCATTTTGCCGTAACGCACCCGCGCAGTCACGGTCGTATCGTAAATCGACAGCGTTAGATCGGGCCCTGAGCCTGCCAGCCGCCGAGCCGGCCCGTTCCGGACCCACCCAACACCCCCAAAACCTCGCCCCCGATCCCAGCCACCCTGTACCCGTCCCGACACCCACCCGCCGATTTCCAGTCACAGCCCCCTAAGGAGGATTCCCCGCGTGAGCGGCTCTAATATCATTCACACCACCGACGCGAATTTCGATCGCGACGTGCTGAAGTCCGAGAAGCCCGTGCTGCTCGACTTCTGGGCCGAGTGGTGCGGCCCCTGCAAGATGATCGCGCCAATTCTTGACGAGATCGCCGCCGACTATTCCGATCGAGTGCGGATCGCCAAGCTCAACATCGACGAGAACCCGGCGACGCCCCCGAAGTTCGGCATCCGTGGCATTCCGACGCTGATTCTGTTCAAGAACGGCACCGTCGAGGCCCAGAAGGTCGGTGCGGTATCGAAATCGCAACTCGCCGCTTTCCTGGACAGCAACCTGTGAGGGGCTATCTAGGGAATCCGGGGGGTGGCGGTGGCCGCAATCGCCAGAAGGGCCAGCGGCAGGGCGGCGGCGGTGGCCACCGCGGCGGCAACGCCGACGGCAACCGTGATCCGAACTGGCGCGGGCCGCGCGACCAGGGGCAGCCGACCTCGCCGGAGGACTTCCCCGACAGCGACGACGTAGGAATCATCTCGGCCGCGGAACTCGAGGGCGTACGGCGCTCGATGAGCCTGACCGAGCTGAAGAAGAAGCCGATCCACGAGCTCGTGCAGGTGGCCGAGGGCCTCGGCATCGAGAACGTCGCCCGGCAGCGCAAGCAGGACGTCATCTTCTCGCTCCTCAAGGCGCACGCGCGCAACGGCGAGGACATCTACGGCGACGGCGTGCTCGAGATCCTGCAGGACGGCTTCGGCTTCCTGCGCTCGGCCGACGGCTCGTACCTCGCCGGTCCCGACGACATCTACGTCAGCCCGAGCCAGATCCGCCGCTTCAACCTGCGCACGGGTGACTCGATCTCCGGCCTCATCCGCCCGCCGAAGGACGGCGAGCGGTACTTCGCGCTGCTCAAGGTCGGCCAGATCAACTTCGACGCGCCCGAGAGCTCGCGCAACAAGGCGCTGTTCGAGAACCTGACGCCGCTGCATCCGACGAAGCGGCTGAAGCTCGAACGCGGCAACGGCAGCACCGAGGACATGACGGCGCGGGTCATCGACCTGTGCGCGCCGCTCGGCAAGGGTCAGCGCGGGCTGATCGTGTCGCCGCCGAAGGCCGGCAAGACGATGCTCCTGCAGAACATCGCGACCAGCATCAGCTACAACCATCCCGAGGTGTACCTGATCGTGCTCTTGATCGACGAGCGGCCCGAGGAAGTGACCGAGATGTCGCGCACGGTGCAGGGCGAGGTGGTGGCCTCGACCTTCGACGAGCCGGCCAGCCGGCACGTGCAGGTCGCGGAGATGGTGATCGAGAAGGCCAAGCGCCTCGTCGAGCACAAGCGCGACGTGGTGATCCTGCTCGACTCGATCACGCGCCTCGCGCGCGCCTACAACACCGTGGTCCCGAGCTCCGGCAAGGTGCTGACCGGCGGCGTGGACGCCAATGCGCTGCAGCGGCCGAAGCGTTTCTTCGGCGCGGCGCGCAACATTGAGGAGGGCGGCTCGCTGACGATCGTCGCGACGGCGCTGATCGACACCGGCTCGCGCATGGACGACGTGATCTACGAGGAGTTCAAGGGTACCGGCAACTCCGAGATCCACCTCGACCGGCGCATCGCCGAGAAGCGCATCTACCCGGCCGTCAACATCAACCGCTCGGGCACCCGCAAGGAAGAGCTGATCACGGACCAGGCCGAGCTGCAGAAGATGTGGATCCTCCGCAAGCTCCTGCACCCGATGGACGAACTCGCGGCAGTCGAGTTCCTCATCGACAAGATGAAGGACACGAAGACCAACGACGAGTTCTTCGGCTCGATGAAGCGCTGAGCGCGTGGGTCGGGCCGCCAGGCGCGCGACCGCGAGCAGCGCGGAGCAGGCGCTCGCGGCGGCCGACCCGCGGCTTGCGGCCGCGATCGAGATCATCGGCCCGTGCACGCTGAAGCCGGGCCGCGGCACGCCCTACGAGGCGCTGCTGTCGGCGATCGCGCACCAGCAGGTGCACGGCAATGCGGCCGCGGCGATCCTCGGCCGCGTGCGCGGCCTGTACCCGGGGCGCCGCTACCCGACGCCGGTCGAGCTGCTTGCGACGCCCGATGACGCGCTGCGCGGCGCAGGCCTGTCGCGTGCCAAGGTGGCGGCGATGAAGGACGTGGCGGCCCGCACGCTCGACGGCACGGTGCTCGACCGCCGCGGCATGCTGAAGCTGGACGATGCGGCGGTGATCGAGCGCCTGGTGGTGGTGCGCGGCGTCGGTCGCTGGACGGCCGAGATGCTGCTCATGTTCACGCTCAACAGGCCGGACGTCTTGCCGGTGGACGACTTCGGCATCCGCTACGGCTTCAAGCTCCTGTACGGCAAGCGCGCGATGCCGCAGCCGGCGTGGCTCGCCGCCTACGGCCGGCGCTGGGCTCCGCACCGCAGCGCCGCGAGCTGGTACCTGTGGCGCTACGTCGAGTACGTGCGCAGTCAGGAACGCTGAGCCGCGACGTCGCTCGGCGCAGCGGGCGGGGCGAGTTCGTGGCGTTGCCGGACGGCCACATAGGCGGCGAGGGCCAGCAGCGATGCCGCCAGCGCACCCGACAGAATCGTCCACAGGCGATCACGATCCATCGTGCATCCGACCCCGCCGTGCCAGTCCGGACCGAGACTGCGCGCTCGAGCGGTCAAGGAGTCGCGCCGGGCTGCAAAGCCGGCGCAAAGATTCGTCAAGGCTCCCAGGCCGCGCGTGACAGCGACCGCCCGGGGGAGTCACCATCGTCCGATGAAAGACACGACTCCCGCGCCGCGCCTCTTGCTCGTCGACGACGACCGCGAACTCACCGCGATGCTGCAGGAATACCTCGGCCGCGAAGGCTTCGAGGTCACGACGCTGCATGACGGCAGTGCGGCGCTCGACCGGCTCGGCCAGCCGCGCGCCGAGGCGGGCCCCGACCTCGTGGTGCTCGACGTCATGCTGCCGGGGCGCAGCGGCCTCGACGTACTGCGCGCACTCCGCGCGCGCGAGAACGCCCCGCCCGTGCTCATGCTGACGGCGCGCGGCGACGACGTCGACCGCATCGTCGGCCTCGAGCTCGGCGCCGACGACTACCTGCCGAAGCCCTTCAACCCGCGCGAGCTGGTGGCGCGGATCCGCGCGGTGCTGCGGCGCGCACGCGACCGGCGCCAGCCGTCGGAGGCGCTCACGCTCGGGCCGCTGCGGCTCGATCCGGCGCGCCATCGTGCGGTCGTGCGCGGCGCCGCGGTCGAGCTCACGGGTGCCGAGTTCCGCGTGCTCGAGGTGCTGCTGCGCTCGGCCGGCCAGGTCGTCAGCCGCGAGCAGCTCACCGAACAGGCGCTCGGCCGCAAGCTCGAGCTCTACGACCGCAGCGTCGACACCCATGTCAGCAACCTCAGGCGCAAGCTCGCGCTCGGCGCGCCCGACGAGCCGGAGATTCGCGGCATACGCGGTGCCGGCTACCTGCTGACCCGGCCCGGGGAAGAGAGCCAGCCTTGAGTTCGCTCTACACGCGCGTGCTGGTGTCCTTCTGGGCGGTGATGCTGCTGATCGTCGCCGGGGCGGTCGGCGTGACGTGGCTCGTGCTGGTCGAGCGCGGTGACGAGATGCCGCGCGTCTCGGCCGACCTGATGCAGGGCGCGGCGCTCGCGCTGCGCGACGGCGGCGAGGATGGCCTGCGCGAGTGGCTGCGCGCGACGCGCGCGCGCCGGCCGGGCGTGCGCGTGCTCATCGTCGATCCGGACGGCCATGATCTGCTCGGTCGACCGCTGCCGCCGTGGCTCGAGCACGGGCCCGCCAGCGGCGCCAGCGAGCCGCCACCGCCCGGCATCCTGCCGGCGCGGCCGCTGCCGCAGCTGGTCGACGACGCCGGCCGCCACTACGGCGTCGCGATGCTGCCGCCGCGCCACGAACTCGGTCCCTTCGAGCTGCCGGAAACGCGGCTTGCAGTGCTGATCCTCGCCTTCGCGACCACCTTCGTCGTCAGCTGGCTGCTGACGCGATCGATCACGCGCCCGGTGCGCGCGCTCGGCGCGGCAACGCGCGCGCTCGCGCAGGGCGATCTCGCAGTGCAGCTCGACCCGGCCGTCAGCCGGCGGCGCGACGAACTAGGCACGCTCGGCCGGGACTTCGACACGATGGCGCTGCGCCTCAGGGACCTGCTGCAGGGTCGCGAGCAGCTGCTCCGCGACGTCTCGCACGAGCTGCGCTCGCCGCTCGCCCGCATGCGCGTCGCGCTCGGTCTCGCGCGCCAGCCGGGCAGCGACGTCGGCCGGCAGATCGAGCGCATCGAGCTCGAGATCGAGCGGCTCGACCGGCTGATCGGCCAGGTGCTGCACCTGTCGCGGCTCGACGCCAAGGCCGGCACGGCGACGGCGGAAAGCGTCGACCTGGTCGAGCTCATCGACGGCATCGCGCGCGATGCGGCCTTCGAGGCACAGCCGCGTGCGATCCGCATTGCCTGGCAGCCACCCACCAGTGCCCACCTCGTGCGCGGCGACGCTGCGCTGCTCGCGAGCGCCGTCGAGAACGTGGTGCGCAATGCCGTGAACTACACGGCCGACGGCAGCGAGGTGCGGCTGTCGCTCGCGCGCGAGGGTGAGCGCGAGCGCATCGTGGTGCGGGACCAGGGACCGGGCGTGCCGGAGCACGAGCTCGCGCGGATCTTCGAGCCGTTCCACCGCGTCGCGGAATCGCGCACTCGGGACAGCGGCGGCGATGGCATCGGGCTCGCGATCACCGCGCGCGTGCTCGCCGCGCACGGCGGCGCGGCGACCGCACAGAACGTCGCCGGCGGCGGACTCGAGCTGGCGCTGGTACTGCCGCGCGGCGGCGCGGCCTGAGGCGGCCGGCCTCAGCCGGCGGCGGCGCCGATCAGCGAAAAGAAGCGCGGCAGGTCGACGTTGCCGCCCGAGACGATCGCGACGATCGGCCCGGGACCGGCCTTGCCGGTCAGGGCCGCGGCCAGTGGCAGGGCACCGGCACCTTCCGCGATCACCCGGGATTTCTCGGCGAGCAGGCGCATCGCGTGCGTCGTCTCGTCGAGCGTCACCACGATCGAGCCGTCGAGCAGCGGCCGCATGCGTTGCCACATGCGCGGAAACACGCTCTGGCCGCCGGCGCCGTCGACGAACGACGCCTTCCAGTCGCTGAAGCGCTGCGGCTCGCCGGCGGCGAGTGACTGCGCGACCGGCGCGGCCGTCTCGGGTTCCGCGCCGTAGAGCGCGATCCCGGGGTTGAGCGCCTTGACGGCGGAACCGACGCCGGCGATGAGGCCGCCGCCGCCGATCGCACCGATCACCGCGCGCGTATCCGGCGCGTCCTCGAGGATCTCGAGTCCCATCGTCGCATGGCCGGCGATGAAGTTGTGGTCGTCGAAGGGGTGGATGAAGGTACCCTCGACGCCCGGGTAGCTTCGCGTCTCGAGCGTCTTCCAGGCCACGCCGTACGGCACGGGTATCAGCGTTGCGCCGAGCGCCCGCATGCGCTCGATCTTCGCGGTCGGTGCGGTCTCGATCACGACCACCGTGCAGGGAACGCCGGCGCGCCGCGCCGCGTAGGCGACGCCCTGTCCCGCGTTGCCGGCGCTCACCGTCCACACGCCCCGCGCGCGCTCCGCGTCCGACAGGAGCGCCACTGCGTTGACCGCACCGCGCAGCTTGTAGGAGTTGGTGGGCTGCAGGTTCTCGAGCTTGAGGCGCACGTCCGGCTGCCCGGGCCCGAGGTCGAGCCTGACGAGCGGCGTCCGCAGCACGATGCCCTGGATGCGCGCGCGCGCAGCCTCGATCTCGGCGAGCGTCACCGGGCGGACGGCTTCGAGGGGCTCTGGCACGGGCATGTCCTCGCGGGTTGCGGAGAGCGTCCCGGCGGGCCCCGGGTGGCCTCCAAGGGAGCGCATCGACTCTAGCAGCTTGGGCCGGAGGCGGGCAGCTGCGGCCGGCCGCAGCTGGCCCCGTCTCAGGTGGCCGGAGGCATTCTCAGGCGCGCGAGCAGCGCACCGTAGCGGGCGTCGTGAGCGATCGCGGCCAGCAGCGGATCGCCGCGGATCCAGATGATGCCGGGGTCGCGCGTGACCGCCCGGTCGAGCCACGCGAACGCCTGGTCGGCGTTGCCCGTGTAGGCGTAGGCCTCGGCGATCTGGTATTCCGCTCCCTCGGGCTTTGCGAGCAGGTTGGCCATTGCCGCGTGCTCGTCGGTCTTGCGGCCGGCGGCGTGGTAGCCGAGCGGCAGGCCGTTGACCCGCCAGACCGGGTTCCGCTCGGACTCGAACTCGCTGACCGCGCCGGCGATATCGCCGCGGGCGAGGCGCACGCGGCCGAGTTCGTAGTGCACGGCCGAAAACGCCGGACTTGCCACATCGATCTGCCGCAGCGTCGTCTCGGCTTCGTCGAGCTTGCCGGCGTGGTAGAGGATGCGCGCCAGATAGCGACGGTGCAGCAGGTTGAGCGGGTCGCGCTCGAGGGCGGAGCGCGCGGCCGTGACCGCGTCGGCCGCCGCACCCGTTACCTGGATCAGGATCGCGCGCTGGAACTGAGCCGCGGCACTGGTCGGGTCGAGGGCGAGCGCCTTGTCGATGGCGGCGGCGGTGCCCGGCCAGTCGAGGCGGGTGGTGCGGATCCCGGCCAGCGTCACGTAGCCCTCCGCCAGGTCCGGATCGAGCGCGAGCGCGCGCTCGACGGCCTCGGTCGCGGCGTCGAGGGCCGGCAGCACCGGCTGGTAGCCGTTGACGCCGCGGCGGAAGGTGACGGCTGCGATCCGGTTCCACGCCGGCGCATAGCCCGGGTCGAGCGCGACCGCGCGGCGCAGCGCCGCGAGCCCCTTCGCGGTCCCGAGGTCGGTGTCGCTCTGTGCCGCGAACATCCCCTCGAGGTACAGATTGTGCACCTGCGGATTCGTCGTCTGCGCCGTTGCGCTGGGTACGGCGCCGGTCAGCGTCAGCTTCAGCTTGTCGACGACGACCCTGGCGATGTCATCCTGCACCTTGAAGACGTCCTTGAGATCGCGGTCGTAGGTCTCGCTCCAGAGGTGGTAGCCGTTGTCGGCGCGTACCAGCTGCGCCGTAATCCGCAGCGTGTTGCCGGACTTGCGCACGCTGCCCTCGAGCACATTCGCGACCCTGAGCGCCTGGCCGATTTCGGCGACCGTCACCGGCCGGCCGCGGAACGAGAACGACGAGGTGCGCGCCGTCACCTTGAGTTCCGGGATCCTGGCGAGCAGGTCGATGAGCTCCTCCGAGAGCCCGTCCGAGAAGTACTCCTGGTCCTTCTTCTCGCTCATGTCGGTGAACGGGAGTACCGCGATGGACTTGTCGGACACGGCAGCCACGGCGGCGCCGGCGGC